>ERZ773068.360-NODE-360-length-24490-cov-7.252916_pt1 | contig 24490 bp, 28 predicted proteins | sample MGYA00580620_ERZ773068 | MGnify/ENA primary metagenome ERZ773068 (study PRJEB29015, sample SAMEA2737983) | human oral metagenome | biome: human oral; feature: human-associated habitat; material: dental | place: China | collected 2101 ... | reverse complement strand
CACGAGTAGAGGACTTGAGCTTGTCAAAGAAGTCAAAGACGATTTCAGCAAGCGGAATCTGATAGATGACATTAACCCGATTATCATCAATATAGTCCATGGTCACAAAATCACCGCGCTTGCGCTGAGCTAACTCCATCACCGCTCCGACAAATTCCTGTGGCACCATAATCTGCGCCTTGACATAAGGCTCCTCAATCGAATCAATCTTAGTCGGATCTGGAAACTCACTCGGATTGGACACATCAATCGAGGCACCATCCGTCATATTGACCTTATAGATAACGGACGGTGCCGTCATGATCAGATCAATATTAAACTCACGCTCCAAACGTTCCTGAATAACATCCATGTGCAGCAAGCCCAAGAAGCCACAGCGGAAACCAAATCCTAATGCCTGAGATGTTTCAGGTTCAAACTGCAGACTGGCATCGTTTAGCTGGAGCTTTTCTAGAGCCTCACGTAAGTCATTGTATTTATTAGACTCGATCGGATAGAGTCCAGCGAAAACCATCGGGTTCATCTGCTTGTAGCCATGAAGAGGTTCTGTAGCTGGATTGTCAGCCAAGGTTACAGTATCTCCGACCCGAGTATCCTGCACCGTCTTGATAGAGGCTGCGATATAGCCAACATCTCCTGTAGCCAAGAAATCGCGGCCAATGGCCTTGGGCGTAAAGATGCCGACCTCAGTTACATCAAAGGTCTTGCCATTGCTCATGAGCTGAATGGTATCTCCCGGCTTGACCACACCGTCCATAACCCGCACTTGCAGAATTACCCCACGATAGGCGTCATAGACTGAGTCAAAGATTAATGCCTTGAGTGGTGCTTCTACATTTCCAGTCGGAGCTGGAACTTTCTCCACAATCTGCTCTAGAATATCTTCAATCCCGATACCAGCCTTGGCAGAAGCTAACACAGCTTCGCTAGCATCCAGCCCAATCACATCTTCAATCTCAGTTCGTACTCTTTCGGGGTCCGCAGCTGGAAGGTCAATCTTATTAATGACTGGTAAAATTTCCAAGTCATTGTCCAGCGCTAGATAAACATTTGCCAAGGTCTGCGCCTCGATCCCTTGAGCAGCGTCTACGACTAAAATAGCCCCTTCACAGGCAGCTAATGACCGCGATACCTCATAGGTAAAGTCCACGTGTCCCGGCGTGTCAATGAGGTGGAAGATATAGGTTTCACCATCTTTAGCTGTGTAATTAAGCTCGATAGCATTTAGTTTGATGGTGATACCGCGCTCCCGCTCCAAGTCCATGCTGTCTAAGAGTTGGGCCTGCATTTCCCTGCTAGAAACAGTCTCAGTCGCCTCCAAAATCCGGTCAGCCAAGGTTGATTTCCCGTGGTCAATGTGGGCAATGATGGAGAAATTGCGGATCTTCTCCTGACGTTTTTTCAAATCTTCTAAATTCATTTTTCTCATCCTTTTAGGGTATTCTATTTATTATAACACAAGACCCGCGATTTTTCCTATAGACTCGGACTTTATCCATAAATTATGCTATACTTATCACAGATTAATATTGGAGATAAACAATGATAAAATTACTTGCACTTGATATGGATGGAACTCTTTTGAATTCTCAAAAAAAGATTTCCCAAGAAAATATCTCTGCTATCCACAAAGCTATAAAGGCCGGTGTGAAACTAGTCCTTTGTACAGGTCGTCCTCCTTTTGGTGTTCGACCATATTACGAACTTTTAGGCCTCGCCCAAGAAGATGAATATGTGATTGTTGACAATGGCTGCGCCATCCACCGAACAAGTGATTGGGCAGTGATAGACTCAGTCGCCTTGGATAAGCAAGATATCCATTACCTCTATAGCTTAACCCAAGATAGCTCCATCCAGCTAACCTTATTTGACGAAGAACACTATTTCGTTGTCGGAGAGACACCAAGCCCTATCGTAGTTCGAGACACAGGCTATGTTTTTACCTCACCCACTGAAATCAGCCTTGAGGAGGCAGTTAGTGGTAAGTATACGATGTTCCAGGCCATGTTCTTAGCTGAAAAAGAGACAGTTGATGTCTTTGAGGAAAAATATGCCTCTGATATCTGCCAGCGTTTCAGCGGTGTTCGATCTCAAGATGTTATTTATGAAGTTATGCCAGCAGGTGTCACCAAAGCATTTGCATTAGAAAAATTAGCCCAAAAATTAGATATCAAAGCTGAGGAAATCATGGCTCTTGGCGATGCCAACAATGACCTTGAAATGCTAAAATTTGCGGGTCTAGGTATTGCCATGGGGAATGCCAGCGACTATGTTAAATCACTCGCAGATGGCATCACTGACTCCAATGACGAAAATGGGGTAGCAAAAGCTATTGAAAAATATCTTCTAAACTAAAAAAGTAGGCGAGACCAACCAGTAAGGTAGGTCATCATCTACTTTTTTTCTAAGTTCATCTGTAGTTCTTATATCCTTTATATGATTTTTTACTCAAGTTGCCTAAAAAGCCTGAAAGTCGCTTGACGACTGGCTTAGCGTTGGTTACAATATATCTACAATTTATTTCTTGATACTGTTTTCCAGTTATAAGAGAATAATATAACCTTAACCTTTCCAGGAGGAATCTATGAAGAAAATTTCACTCTATAGTTTAACTGCCCTATCATTTATCATCTTAGCTGCATGCTCTGCGAAATCAACTGAAGAAACATCTTCATCATCTTCTTCAGAAGTCACTTCATCAGTATCTACTGCCAAAAAAAGCAAATCAGCTGGTACTTCTCAAGAAGATGTTATCAATGAGCTGAAATCAATATTTGATCCAAATGGAAATTCTAAAGATTTTGATATTAAAGTTGAAAAAGATGTAAAAGACGAAGCTTTCCCGAATGGACATACCGTCATTACAGCTTCTATCAAAGGTGATACAGCTGCTGGTACTAAGGAAATGATGGCTGCTTTTGATAATAATACTGCCACAGAAGAAGACAAACAAATCCTGCAAGGTTTCCGTCAGACTATTGCTGACATTGCGCAAAAATTACCAGACGACACCACAACCATTGCTTTTCAGTACGAAACCAAACCAAATGAATATCGTGTGATTGCTCATTCTGGAAAAACTAAAGATATCATCCCTACAACAGTCAAATAAGCGACTCCTTCTCTTTGCCACTCATTAAAAATTGGCAAAGAGTTTTTTATTGACTTACTTTAAACGACATTCCCTTTCCAAGACATCATGCCTCCAGAAACATTCACAACATCATAGCCTTTCTTTTTAAGCTTTTTCGCTGCTAATCTACTACGAACACCTGAGTGACAAATCACATAAAGCTTCTCTTCTTTTGACTGCGAATAGCGATCGATTTGCCCTAAAGGAATATTTAGGGCTCCCCTGATGTGACCTTTGCTAAATTCAGACGGGGTTCGAACATCCAGTAGCTTAATATTCGTCTTCAACCTTTTCTCTAATTCTGCTGTTGAAATACTTTCAACTTTTGTAAAAAAATGGAACATATGCCCTCCTAATAATCTTTTTTTCAATTCTATTCAATCATTTCAATACTTTAAAGTCAAGGAAACGGTTTCTCCCACCATCTTACTTATTAAGATACAGTTATCAAAATAAAAAACAGGCTCTCTGATTTCTCAGAAAGCCTTTTGTTTAGTGGTTTTATAACCTTATTTAGCGATTGGGTAAACAGAAACTTGTTTAATGACCACTATCTAACATTTTGAGAAATAGTCTTAAAACTCTAGATATTTCAACCTTTTATAGTTAAATTAATCTGAAAAAAATGCGATGTTTAGGAAACATGGGTATCATTTTGGGTATCAAAATAAAATTAATTTATGTCTTTTGCAATAGACATTTTATCTTTTTTTCGTTACAACGGAAAAAGACTTATTTATAACCATATTTCAATTCAGCCTCACGTCGTATCTTTGCGGCTTCCTCCAAAGAAGCGTAGCTTCCTAAATACTTCTGCTTCTTGTCAACATTAATGAATACTTGATATCTCTTTTTTCGCTCATTAAAATAAACGCCTCGCACACCAGTCGTACTTTTGGCAGTCGGCTTCGTAGATTTTAAACTTTCAGGATCTCGAATAGAGTCCATATAGCCCTTAGATGCTCCACGGAGACACCCACAAGAAGTATAGTGATTGATATCATTATTACTCAAAATCAACTCATTTCCACAATGCTTACAGATACAATTCCACCAGACACGCTGATTCTTAGAGTATACTCTATCAATAATTTTAAAGTTATCCGTTTCGGTTCCTGAAAGGTCTTTGAATCGCTCACGCTTCTTCTCATCATTGAGGCATCCACAAGATTTAGTTCGACCATTTCTTAATCTATACCCAAGTGCATGATATAGATTCCCACAATCGCATTGACAGAGCCATTTAATTTCTCCTTTAGAAGACCTCGTCCCGTCATCTTCTATGACAACGAGACGATTGAACCTCCGCCCGATTATATTCTCCCTCATCGGATATTCTCCAAGTTCTTCTCAATCCATTCAAGTCGATTTTGACGACCTGCAGGAATTGGTCGAGGGTCACGAGAATAGTTCTTGAATCGCATTTGGAGCATGTATGATCCATTCCCTAAATCACTACTTTTCAAGGCTACTTCTAAATAAGCACTAGAAATCCAATTTCCATCAGCAGTATACATACGACCACTTCCGCCAATTACATCCTCTCTGCTATTCTCAAGCCATTTCAATAGTTGTTCTTTTTTGAATTGATCGTAGTAAGCATGAAATTTCATGTTCATTTTAAGTGAATTGTTAAAATAATAATGAGTCTGAGCCTTGCCAATCATTGCCAATTCAAAATCTTCAAATAAACAATCAAGCATAGCGTTAACTCTTGCAGCTCCCATCTTCTCGATTGATGTCTCGCCACTCTTAAATCTCTGCCAGTTGGCATCGGTGAATTTAATACTTGGTAACTTGTAGAAGTCATTTTCAAAACGATAATATCGTCCTACGTATTCTAAAATTAGGTCTTTAATGTCACTATTAATTTCCATGATTATATACCTCTTTTCCTTTGATTAAGCCCACGCTTTTTCAGCGATATAGTATGTGCCAAAGTTAGAGCCATCTGCGATTACTTCGATACCGTAGTAAGCGCCCGCTTTGTGCATAACTTCATTAAATTTAACTTCTTTAGCTTCACCAAGGAGGCTTGCACGTCCGTATTGACCAGCTTTGCGCATTTTAGCTTCAACTGCTTGCCATTGTTTTAAAGTGTAGCTTTGAGTTTCTTCTTGTTCTGATTTAACAATTCCCCAAGCGATTTTCATAGCTTCTGCAATATACTCAACTGCAGAACCACCGAAGCGTTTAGCACCACGTTTTGCGATTTCCCAAGCTAATGTCATAACTTCTTTTTTCATTTTTTCTTCCTCCTTGATTTATCTTACAAGTAAATTATATATCATATAGGATAGTTTGTCAATACTTTTTACCAACTTTTTTTAAATATTTTTATTTTTATAACAAAAAAGCCCTACTAGCCTGAGCCAGTAGGGTTGAATTAAATTTTTAATATTTCTGTTTTTTATTTTTTCAGAGTTTCCGCTCTGTTTTTTTATGACAACTCGCCCCAGAGGTCAATTCTATTGCCTGCCTCGTCAGTTTGGCCAATCGCTAAATAGTTACGATTGCCAGACTCTCCGATATATGAAATCCAGCGGTAGCCGTCATTAGACCCTTTAGAGTCGTAATGGACCTTTTCACCCGGCTGATACACAGCCACGATTTCGCCTGTTAGGCTAGGTTCACGGCGGACATTGATTGGGCTATCCCCAACTGTGAAAGTAGCATCTTCTGGGAAGAATGGAACTTCGTGGCTTTCCATGACCTCGGTAACAGCTTCTTTAAGCTCTTGTTTAGGGAGTGATTCGCCTTTAGGACGGAAAGCTGTCGGATAGAGAATAGAATAAGGAAAAATTTGAATATCAAAAGCCCCTCCGCCGAACGGTCCTGGCGCCCCTCCTTGGTTTTGTCCAAGGAATTGGCCATTCACGCCGTCAACATCTCCGACGAAAATGGCTACGTGAGAAACGGGAGTTAGAGGAGATTCTACAAAGATACATACTTCCCCGCCTTCCAGATTTTCCACTTCATCAAAGTAATCTAAAATGCCGTTTTCGTGGCGCTGATTCCATAAGTCCTTGACATAGAGCGAATCCGTACAGTTAGAAAACGGAACGCCTAACCAAAGACAATATTTAGCATACCCGTCCCAACATTGCCAGCCAAACCAGCCGTCAATGTCAAATCCTGACCCTAGAACCTCATTTTGAAATAATTTAACCTTATCCATTATTTGTCACCTTTCCAGTTGCTTTCCATTTGCTTAACAGCAGCCTCAATGTACATATCCAGATCTTTTTCTGGCATGTAAATATTGTACTTATCTAACTCATTAATAACTGCCCCTTTAGCCTGTGCCAGTTTTTCTTGGCCTTTGTAGCCAGTTTCTTTTGAAACCTGCTCGACTGCGTTCACGGCATTTCGAGCCAAGATTTCTACAATCTTGATTGACTTCTCTCCGCCTTTTGCGATTAGAAAATCTTTGACAGCTTTTACTGCGATTCCTGACAAAATAGCTAGTACACTAGCTACTGACGTTAAAATGATGTTTTGAATTTCTTGCATGTTATTTCTCCTCTTTTGTATCTAATTTTAAAAATTTTTCATAAAGTACCTTAATGGCACCATTTCCACCTAATTCTACATAACTTTCATAAAGTTTAGATAATTCCTCAATTTCATGTTGGTTTGTGTAGCCCCTTTTTAGAGCATTTTTTAAGTTCTCTTGCAATCGAAAACGCTGCAGACGTTGCAAGCCTTTGCCTATCATCGTCAAATTCTTACTATTTTCTTTGCCTATACTCTCAACGTTAGTAACTGATTTCTCAATGTCGCTGATTTTATCAGATAAGAGACCGATTTGTTTATCGGTCTCTTTAGTATTTTGAGTGCTCCGGTAAGAAAAATAACTTGGAATTATAACGATTAAAATAGGACTGAGCTTGTCAACAAAAGTTAAAAAGTCCAATTTCACCACCTCCAATCAATTCCAGGAGTTAGACTGAAGGTTGGTCAGGCTTATGTTCTTTCGGCATTTCCCACTTCCATACAGCTAATTTCCCATCTTGGGATAGCTTGCCTTCAAGCTCTTCCACGCTTTCTCCATTGTATTTGAAGTCTTGATTGACCTGCACCAGTACACGATTGCCTTCGCCGTATTTAGCAACATGACTTGGATTGGTTACTGCAAAAATATCATGTGCCTTATACTTCTTCCCGACTACTCCAAGCTCAACCAGCTCCAGCCCACGAGCATAGAGCGTTGGATCGATAGGATTATCTGTGTCGGTCACAGCCACAAGAACAGCCCAGTCCGCTACATTTTTGATGTTTTGGATTTGGATTGTTTTAGCTTGATTGTCTGTCTCAAGGACTTTAATCTGCTTGATAGCATTATTATTAGCTTCAATAGACTTATCTAGTTCTTTCTTGAGAGTTACAACCGCCCCAGATGGGTCTAGTTCCATCCGAACAATATTTAGCACAGCTTCAACCAAAGTAGTTTCATCTTCTTCTGTGCGGTTATTTGATAGGATTTCTTCAAAGACTCGATAAGGGAAGTCTTGCTTGATTGCTACTTTCGTCGTATTTGTGATTGGGTCAAAAAATCTTGATTGTACTTTGTAGTCCATTAAGCAGTTACCTCGTTTTTATTTTTGATTTCTTCAAACAAGTCCTTCAAATCTTTGTCAGAGTCAAGGACAGAGCGATAGACTTCAACTTCTTTGTAGAGTTGAGCTAGTTTTTGTTGTGCGTCATTCAGTCGGACTTTATATTCGACCTCATTGAGTGTTTTATCACTGAGCTGTTGATTTAACTCAGTGATGATTGCTAGTAAAATATTTTCTTCCATGTTACCCTCTCTTATTTAAATTTATATTTACTAAGAATGCTACGAATATGATTCTGGACATTCGAATTTTTTAAATCCCAATTAACTTTTGATAATTGACCAAAACAAGTTAATATATCCCAAACGTAAGTACCAAGATTCACAGCATCTTTCCCGACAAAGATGTTATCAATCCAAGCTCCTGAGAAATGCTTGTCACCACGACCTAGATTGTGACGGATTCCTCTCTCATTCATTGGAATCAGATACGAACTCCCATCTCTCGTGTTGTTGTGGAAAACCCAAGGACTTCTGTATCGACCGTTTGAATAAAGGGTGATACGGTCTGAGACTATTTCATAGAGTGATTCGTTTTCTGATCCGCTCTTACCAGACCAAAGACGAGTTCCAGCGAATGTCTCATTCTCGGTATTTTCCGTTTTATCATGGTTCGTCCCTAGCACGATCATAGCAGCCTTTGGATCACGGAAATGTTCTGCGATAAAACCATTGCGAGTCATTTTCACAAACTGTGAAGAACTTGTTTCGTCTATCCTTCGAATGGTTCCTGTATTAGAGTACAAGTTTAATGTTCCATTATTCAAATCAAATGTAGTAGCCCCATTAATTGCGCTTAATCGTCCACCTTTTATCCGTTCAGCGCTAAAATCAATCGAGTTGATCTGAGTGATAAAGGCCCTTTGAGAGGTTAACTCTCGTATAAATGCTTGGTTAGCAATTAATTTACTGATCAAGGCATAGTCAACCTGAACCTTGTCAGCAGTAACAGCGTTAGCTGCCAAAATTTCACTGGTTACTGAGCCAGCCTTAAAGTGACCTGTCTCTAGCGTACCAGTTTTAAGATGACGCCCCAAGATAGACCCATCAACAATCATATCCCCTTTGACCTTGATCAATTTTGAAATCAAGGCAATCGATTCGGGATCCTGCACGAACAATGAGCTAATAGTCTTACCGTTGATGGTTTTTCCAACGCCAAAAGTGATTTGGCCTGGTGTTATGTCTACATCAGTCTTTTTGATGGTATCATCAATTTGACTTGCCAATTTCTTCAACTCACCATCAACAGTTTGACTATATTCAGCCATCTTTGTTTCCAGCTTTTTGCCTGCTTCGTCTTCAGCAGCCTGCCAAGGTCGCTCAATCGTTCCCTCGTAGACATCCACATCAGCGATATATAGCACAGACTCATTATCATCAGTCCTACCTTCATTGCCAAATCTCAAAAAGGCTTCATCGTAAATTTCGGAATTGACCTTAAAATAAAACCTCTTAGCTTCATTACTCGGCAGCTGTATTTCTTTAAGTAATGTAATAGCTTTTTCAAAAAGTTGAGCATATCCTCTTCTTCTAAGTAAAACTACTAAATCAGCACCTTTTAAATTCTCCGAACGAAAAAGTGTGACTCCAATTGTATAAGTAGTATTTTGCCTAACATTAAAGCGACGAGATGAAAGGAATTCCTGAAGAGTACTATTCCTATTTTTCAAAGCTATCAGTTTACGAGACCCGTTAAAATATAAAGGATTCGTCTCAATTTGCGCTGTTGGGTCTGAATCAGGAGAGATTTCACCCCAATTTTTTAGATTTAGCGGATCACCACTGTTCAGGACAAGATTTTGTCCACCAGTTTTTAGCTCTTCAAATTTTCGAGTAATCCCACGAGAATCTTCTTCGTATTTGGATTTTGATATATAGCCAGATTCTATATCCTCTCTAAATGCGGTCAAGCTAGATGCCGTCTTATCTTCGATGTATTTTTTTAACGTCTCTTGACGTGTCCCATCAGCTTGTACATAAGATTCAAATGAAGTGATTTTAGTTTCTAGACCTCTAGCCGTTTTCTCAAACTCTGCCTGAAATGTGCTAGTTGCATCTTCAGGAGCTTCGTTCCAGTCGCCAGGCATGTTCCCTTCAAAAACTGCAGGAGCGCATATTTCCAGCCAATCACCTTTTTTCTGGCCATAATTGGCCCCGTGTCGCCCAAAAATGACACGTTTCGGCACAGTCACAGGCGTCTGGGTCCATTTTACCCAGTAGGGTCTCCATTCGTTAGTAATAGTAAATACAGCATATCCATCAATCAAGTTGTCTGCAACGAATCCTGTACTAGTAATTACTTTTGTGACGCTGTTAGGACTAAATAGATGCAGTACACATCTATAATCGTTGCGAGAAGCTCTGGCCCAAAACACAGCTGTATATTCGGTTCCGATCATTGGTACAGTTGTATTCGTCACGAACGGATCAACAACCTTTTGATTTTCTTGCGTGATCTCGGAGCGAATTACTTTAAATCCATTGAATTCACCGACTACTCCCTTAACTCCTGGAAATAGACGAGTCCCTTTTATCAAATTTCGTCTACCGATTTTGATATTTGAGATTGTCTCTTTAATCCCTTGGGCCGTCTGCTCTACATAAGAGCGGTCAGCTTTATTTTGTGTTACCTTAACAAGGTCAGAAATGGCCTTGTTGGTACTTTGTTCATAATGAGATTGTGCGCCTGAAATACCAGCAAACTTGCTTGCAGTCGAAGCCTTGAAGTTATCCATTTCTTGTTGGATCGCAGTGTTCATCTCTGACATCCTGTTGGTAGTAGTCTTAAGATCCTCTACCTTGACCTCGATGCCATTGTATTTGGCTTTGAATTCTTCTATAATTTCATCTGTATTGGCCTTGTTAGCAGCTTTTATTTTCTCAGAGATTTCAGCATTGATCTCTTCCTTCACTACCTCAGCTTTAGCCTTGGCCTGCTCGATTCCGTCAGTAATGTCCTGCTCTAGACTCTTAGCCTTCTTATCGTACTCAGCATTAGCATTATCGATAAGTTGCTGGACTTTTGCATCGTAAGCAGCATCATGACTAGCAATTTTATCCGCCACCGAATCATTAATGATTTGGCCAATAGCTCCACCGAGCGACCGAGAAATTTTTCCAAAACTAATTTTCTTTAACTTCTTTGCCATCGGACCATAACTATACTTTGTGATTTTCTTTCGAATATCCACATCGTATAGCTCATAATAAATTGATGCTGTATCAAACAGTTTAACTGGCTGGTCAGCTTGACCGATGACATTAATCTCTAGATTCTCTTCAGGCAGGTCACACAGACTTGATTGAAAGTATTTCTTACCATATTCTTTCAAATCATCAAGAGTTTTAACATCCTGATCTTGGACTTCCATATCATATTCATAGATATGTTTGTACTTATCTACCAGTGGACTGTCCACGGTGACTTCAAGGATTTTCTCTTTTTCACCCTCACCAGATGCAGTAATGACCTTGCGGAAGTGGATTCTTGTTTTAAGAGATTTTGTAGTGGTCGATTCTTTGTATTCAGATAGATTCTTCTTGTACATAAAAAGAGATTGATTTTCAATCCCTCCATTTTTCAGCAGCCTAACCGAATATTTATCACGGACTAAATCACCGCCCCATTGACCAATAATCGAATGTTGACCTTTTGTGAGCGCATCAATTACCGATACATTGTCGAGTCTGAGAGTATGCTTGTCTTGGATGTCCGAGAAAAAGGTAAAAGGACATTCTCTTTTTAGTCCTTCTACCAGATTATTCATAACTGTCGCCCCATTTGCTCGATCTACATCAATCTTACGGATACTTTGCCCGTTTAGCAATGTTGCTACTTGATTGGCATATACAGTGATATATCCATGCCCCTTTTGAACATCGATGATGATAAACTCTTGCTCTCCAGACAAGTCATCAGCCAGCAAATGCACTTCGTTCTTTAACAAGGCCCATTTCTCGTCACTAACAGGAAATTTAAAGGACAATTGATAAGTATTGTTCGCTTCTTGAGTGATGTCATCTTCAAAACAAAAATTAAGAGGGATATTACCCTCTTTTAAATAAATCAAATGCGATACCTCCAATTCCCTTGAATTTTAATTTTAGATACATTTCCTGCAGTCGTAATCCCGCTGATACCAGGTTTAAGTTCGAAGAACGGACCTCTTACACGGATAGTGTTCTGCAGTTGACCATTTAACGTATAGACATTTTGCTTACGCTGCCTACAGTCAATTTTAGCACCACCAGAAAGATTCAACACCATCGTCTGGTTACCGATGGTTAAAGTTACTTCACCTTGGCCCTCAATCGTGATGATTGGCTCTGAGTAGACCGTCCCTGGATTGGTCACTGTCCCACTGCTGCCTAAAGCAACATCTTGGACATTCTTAGTATATCTAAAAGGATGCTGATATATCTTGATGCTGACAATCCAGTTATTTTGCCCATGAAGTGATATTTCTGAATCAAGTAAATCAGCATAGTGGATGCTATCAGGTTGATAGCTAAACTCCAATACATTATCAAGCTTATTAAATGCATTGATGATTGCCTGAGCGTCCTCGTATCGTTTCACAAAAACTTTAAACGTCCGCTCATAGCCATCATAAGCACCATCTTCGATATTGTACTGACCATTAGTGCCGTAGAGCTTCTTCTGCTCATCGTAGCGAGGGATAGCGCCTTTAATATCTCCAAAATCAGTTACTACACTATCTGCTATAGTGTTAGTATTAAATGTATTGATAATCAGATAATTTACTGCCATTAAATCCCCTCTCTAGCCATGATTTGCCCTTGGCGCTGATAAGCATTAATAGCTAATTTCTCGCCATCTAAATAAGTGTCAGGGTCTTTGTTTAATATCTTCTCAAGCCACACATCTAAACTTGACCTTAGAATGGCAATCTCAGAAACCATCTTAGACTCTGCAGTTTCATATTTGCTGTTCGGCATCTGAAGTGTAGATGTGATATTGCGATTAAAAGCAGTGTCATTTCCAAAATCAAAACCGTCTCCAGAAACAGCGTCTGAAATCCAGCCAGCAACTCCTCCAACTGTCTTTTGAACATCTTTAAAGCTTTCTTGTAATGATTTATCAAATCCGCCCATGATTGCCTTACCCGCAGGAATCAGCAATTTCCGGTCATAGGAAATCGGCCCTTTGTGCTTCCGGATCCAGCCAGCGATGCCCCCAACAAAATCCTGAATACCACCCCAGACAGCTTTCAAACCGCCAAGAAAACCATTCATAATCGCCTTACCAGCTCCAGCCAAGTCAATATGAGCCAATCCACTAAATAGATTTTTAACGCCGTCACAAAGATTTTTAACGCCATTTTTCATACCGTCCCAAAACCTTTGTGCGCCAGAAACTAAGCCATCAATTATATTTAAAGTACCTGTTTTGATGCCATTCCACATGTTTGTTGCAGTCGATTTAATGCCGTCCCAAAGTCCAGCCATAAACCCCTTAAATCCATTCCATGCGGCTTGAGCGCCAGCAATAAAACCATCAATAATGGCTTTTATGCCAGAACAGATCCCGTTCCACATGCTTATGGCTGTGGATTTAATGCCGTCCCAAAGACCGGATAGAAATCCTTTAAATCCATCCCATGCGGCTTGAGCACCAGCAATAAAACCATCAATAATAGCTTTAATGCCAGATGTGATTAGATTCCATACGGTCTCGGCTACAGATTTAATTGCATCCCATACTCCAGCCAAAAATGTTTTAAGACCTTCGAAAGCCCCAGTGAAGAAACCAATGATTGTATTAATAATTCCCGAGAAGAAAGTACAGATACCATTCCAAACAGTTGAAATAGCGTTTTTAATACCATCCCAGATTAGTCCTAAATCCTCACCTAACTTATTAAAATCAAGTGTTACCAAATCAATAATAAATAGGACAGCTCCTAACACAATACTTTTAATTAATTCCCAAGCACCAGTAAAGATCGTCTTAATGCCTTCAAACACTTGAGAAATGCCATCTTTCATGCCATTCCAGATGCTCATAAAGGTATCGACAAAAGGTTGAACAATAGCTAAAACAGCGCTAGTAATAGAAGTCCATGCTGTAGTTGCTAAACTAGTGATTGATTCCCACAATCCAGAAAAGAAATCGGAAATTCCTTGCCAAGCAGATTTAATCCCCTCGATCGTTCCGTTCCATGCATTTGAAGCTCCATCAGAGATACCACTCCAAAGACCAGAGAAAAATTCTTTGATTCCTTCCCATGCTGACTTGATACCATCAATGATACCATTCCAAACTGCTACCACTCCATTCCAGAGATTGATAGCTCCATCAGAAATTCCTTTCCAAAGACCAGAAAAAAATTCAGCAATTCCTTTCCATGCGGATTTTATCCAGGATACAAAGCCGCTCAAAATCTTACGACCCGTCTCGGTTTGAGTAAAGAACCAAGTTAATGCAGCAACTACTGCTGTTATTGCAACAATCCATGCTCCAACAGGATTACCGGCAATTGCAGCATTAAAAGCCGCTACTGCTCCTTTTACTGCTGTGATTGCTTTTTTAAAATCTAAGATAATTGCTTTTACGGTAGTAACTGCTTTAAATGCCATAAATCCGGCTAAAGCTCCGGCTAGTGCTGATTTAACTAAGTCCATAGCTGTTTTGTTTTCGTTAATCCATTTGGTAAAATCTTTTAATTTCTCAGATGCACTCCTCAAAAATTTAGTAAGACCTTCAAATGCTGAAGCTATTAAGTTCACACTCTGCTCGCTTCCACCGATTCCAAGCAGATCACTGACAAAACTACCTACAATGCCAGCGATATTCCCGATTGTAGCCCCGATATTTTCAAAAGTAACACGGATATTTTCCCCAATGTTTACAATGCTACGAGCTGTCTTTTCATCGATACCCAAGTAGCTTTTTAAAAAGTCAACATTGTCCTTCTTGTTCATGGTACCAAATATCATATCGAACAATGTATTTGCAATTGCACTAATATCAGCGAAAGTGTTATACACCCATTCAAGGATTGGCTCAGCAACGCCCTCACCAAAAACAGCAGTAAGGCCGTCTTGCAAGATTCCATAAATAAGATGAGGAATCCCTTTTAAGATATTCCCTATCATAGGAATGAGATTTCCAACCAAAAATGTCTTCGTCGTTTCGTATAAACTATGAAGAGATGGTCCAATATCTTTCCCAAGCGCCAAATTTCCCAAAACATTTTGAGCAGCAGCTTTCATCGCATTAAACGACCCTGTAAAGGTAGTTGATGCTTCGACAGCTGTCGCTCCAGTAATTTTTAAATCACCTTGGATGGCGTGAATTGCCTGATAGACGTCTGACAGATTATTAATATCATACTTGACACCCGTCAGCTTAGTAGCATCAGCTAGCAAGCGCTCCATCTCGGTCTTGGTACCACCGTACCCGAGCTTAAGGTTATCCAACATCGTATAATTCTGCTTTGCAAATCCTTGATAAGCATCTTGTATACGATCCATGGATGTACCCATCTTATTGCTATTATCTGCCATATCAATCATGGCCATGTTAGCCACATCTGCAGCCTTTCTGGTATCACCACCTAATGACTGCAATAAGCTTGCACTAAAGCCAGTCACGTTTTCCATGTAGGCATTGGCTGAAAGACCTGTCGTCTTATATGCTTCGTCAGCATATTTTTTGACAATTTTTGCAGACCCTTGGAAAAGTGTTTCTATACCCCCAATTGATTGCTGAAGATTGGCTCCCTCCATAATTGAAGCAGAGAAAAACTTCCCGATTCCAGCAGCTGCAATGGCCTTCTTAGCAAGGCTGACCATCCTCTCTCCTAGAGATGCACCAGCACTTTGTCCGGCAGATTCCACTTCTGGCGAGATAGCAGCTTTAATCTTCCCGCTGATTCCACGAGCAGAAGGCATAATCTGCACATAAGCTTGGCCTAATTCTGTTGCCATTAACTACCTCCTCCAATTTTTTTTAACATTTCATTTCTATAGTTTTCAAATTCCTCTCCAGATGCAAATGTCATCTGCTCCTGTTCCTCTTCGACCTTCGTCAACTGATCAACCATTGATACAGGACGATTAATCCCATTTTGACCATCCTTGGTCTTAAACCAAACTAGCATAGATAATCTATCTAAAATACTTGCCTGGATGAGTAACTTCATTGAGACATTCTGCCCTGACATTGCGACTTTTATTCTTGAATCGTCACGCAATCCATACGAAAAAACAGCTACCTGATAGGCAGGTAGCTGTCTGTAGTCATAGATTTGATACGTTTCAGCTAAATCACAAATCAAAGCATCCTCATCCGTCTGAATCATTCTAGAGAGGGCTACTATTTTTTTACTGACTGAGATTCAAAGATATCCGTGATTTCTTTCATCAGTTTATCAGTAGAAACCATTCCATCTTCATCTCTGACATGGTTTTTCAAGTCTTCCGCTTGTTCTCCCAAGAGCAATTTCAACAGTTTTGGTACCAACAGAGGATTGCTATCGATCTCAGCTAAAACCTCAAGGACTTCGTAGTTTTCCATTCGTTTTTGACTAATATCAAATTCAAAACCTGTTGAAGTAGTCCCTTTAAATGATTTAATTTCAGACATGTATTATTCTCCTTTGATGTATTCGTAGTGAGTATCGCCTTCAGCGTTTGGAAATGCTGTGAGTGTTGTTTGATAGCCTACAGTTTCAGCATCCTTGTAAGAGATAGTACCGATGGATGTAACCTTACCTTGAGGAATTACAATCCGCTTAAATGTACCATCTGTCAAGATCATATCAACCACCACACAATGACTAGCAAGTTCTTTCGAATTAGCCTTAATAGTGATACCTGTCTTAAGATCTCCAGATACATTATCAGATCCGTAGATTTCTTTTAACACATTTAGATTCAATGCTTCGATCAAAGTGTAGTTAAAAGTATCAGTCTTTTCTGTCAGTGAAGAGTGCACGATGTCACCGCCCCAAGCCTTAACGTTTTCGGATTCAGGAGAGTTTTCATTTTCCAGTCCATCTTCCGAAATGTATCCAAGCGATACAAATTTCTTGTCCAGTGCTGAAGTAGCATCTGTAGGCAATGCTGTGCCAGCTGGCGCAGAATAAATTGCTCCGCCTACCTTGGGCTTAGCAGTCGTCACCAATGATGACGAAGTTGTTGATGTTGTTTGTGTTGTCTGAGCTTCTGTTCCCATTCCATTCTCCATTTCTTAAAAATAATTTATATCAAATACCGCTTGATAACGATATTTTTTAGTTCCAGTATCTGTAAAGTTGTAGTCGCTGTTCAGATGAATACCACTGATTTCATTCAGTTCGATCATGTCATAGATGACTTTCTTAACCTTCTCGTTTAATTCAGCAGCTTTTTGCAAGCTACTTGCATAGCTTTGGAAAGCAAATGTGGCAGATTTTGCGTAATTTTTATTAGATCCTCTAGTTTTTTCTACAATGACAAATTCTTTCGGCATTGTCGTCTCATGCTCAAAAAATGACGGAACTGACAAATGACCGTCAAGATATTTTTTAACTGTAATCTCAATCATTTATCTCACCGCCTTCAAAAGAGTATTATTTTTTAAATTGTCCTTCTTGGCTTTTCTGGTTTTAGCAGTAACCATTGCGTTAGCACGATTTTTACCAACATGGATATCTTGCTCATAGCCTTCTCCACATCGCTCACGAATTGATCTAGCCCTTGCAGAAAGAACCGACTGCATTTCATCTGATTTTAGTAATTCCCTAACACCTTTTTGATTTAGTTTGAAATTAAAACTACCCATAGCGCTCCACCATCACTTTCTTATTCCAACTCAAAGGAATCATTTCCTCAATGCCTTCCAGTGGAATCCCAAAAGTTTTCCAACGCTTGCCAAAAAATAAAACCTCTTTATTCTCCCAATCGTGACTATCACCTTTTGGAATAGCTAGAGTGTATTCTGCCTTTCTTCCAGTCAAGTTCATTTGATTCGTTACATCATCTGTTGAAGTAGGAGAAATGAGGACATTATCCACTTGAATTTCAATTTCCTCAAAAATGGGATGACCAAAGTCATCCCTACCTTTTTCTTTGATCTCGATAAGAGTAACTGTAATTCCTTTAATTCGTCCCATAAAGTTCAATCACCCCATATCTTTGCTTTTTCAATCCCAAGCGCTTCAACTCTGAATCCTTGACGAAGAGTCCTCCGCCAGGTACCAGATAAGATCCACTAAAGGAATATCCCATGGCTGACTCAGCCATCTGAGTCATCGGCTCCTGATCCGTTGAGGTCATCAAAGTGCGAGCCACTACATCTACAGTTACAGATTTAACGACACTTGAATAAGATGGACTGTCAGCTACCATCTTATCCAAATCCTTGCTGACTTTCTTAGCTTCCTCACGTAGAGAGTCTGACACTATTAACAACAGTGCCTCTGCTCTCTTTCGTTCATCAAATTTCAAGGAACGCCACAAAGTTTCAAGGTCTTCTACTGTTGCAAATGTTGTCATTTTAACTACCCTTCATGTTGTTCTAAAAGAGCAAGCAAGTCAGCCTTCTTAGCTCCTTTGTCGTATTCAACACCTAGCTCATCTAAGCGGGCCTTAATTTGGGCGATAGTCAGATCTCCCTGACTATCTGCTGCTTCTTGCGAATCCACAGTTTTTACTTGATCAGCTGGCACCCAATCGCCAGCCAATTTACTGTCTGTTTCAATTGTTACTAATGTTTCTTTGTTAATATATTCCATATTAAGCCTCCACACGAGCAAATGCTTGTTCGTCAAGAATTCCCCAACCTACATACACTTCTGTACGCAAACAAACTTCGCGATAACGTTTCAAGTCACGGCCAGCACCGTCTGGATCACCGTATTTAATGATTTCAAGAGGAATTTCGTCTGCATATCCCCATTTTACAGCATTTTCAAAATCACCAACGATAACATGGTCTTTTTTAGCTGAGTTTGCAACAGTTGTCAATGTTTTATTGACATCTGACTTCATTCCATAAAATGAATCCGGGTTTTGACCAAAACGGTATTCAGGATATTGGACTACCCCGTTTACCTTAATTTTCCCAAGTGCAGCCCCTGCCGCCGGAGACAATGCGATTCCATTTACTTCACAATCATTTGCAGTTACAGTTGCAACAGCAGCATCAATATTTTCATCGATTTTATCTGCTTCATATGTCACTACATTTCCTGTAATCAAACCATCAAATGAGTTTGTGGCTTTGAAAGAAGCATCTGTCATTGATTTTGGTTCAAGGCCATGGAACGAAGCGATATCAATTGCTTGTGCCACTTTTTTAGACAACCCATCAATAAAGGATTTGAGGTAAGATAATTGTTTTTCTTCTGAACAATGTACAAATTCCTCAGATACCCGTGCTTGATAAGTAATCAAAATAGGTTTGATTACTTTCGGTTTCATAGTTGCACTTCCAGCACTTGAAGGACTGCCTTCACCTACAATTTCAGCATTTCCTTCTAGATTAAATACAAATGTTTCAGTCCCAGAAAATGGAATAGGTTCTTGAGTAGTAAGCTTTGCAAGAGTGGAATGCCCCTTTACTTTACTAAAAATATCTTGTACTGTTTCGACTGGGAATAGATCCCCTGTTTGTAGCGTTGCCATAAATTATTCTCCTCTCATTTTGTGCAACATTCCTTTTAATGCTGCGTCTTTGTCATCAATTGAGCTAGGCTCATTTGTTCCGAGCGGGTAACCTGGTTGAGATTTCTTCATAAACCCAGCCAAGCGTTCCGCATCAGCTTTGAAGCTTTCTTCATCAGTTCCCTGCAAACGATCTGCAAGGTCATAAGGTAATCCATGCTGTAGAGCCACACGAGTTCGCAGACTAGCCGTCTCATAACCAGCGATTTGCTTCTGCATGTCTTCAAGTTGCTTATCAGCATCTGCTTTACTTTGATTAGAAGCTTCGATCGTTGACTTCAAGCCAACATTTTCTTCTTCCAATTCGGTAACACGAGATTTGAGCTGGTCATAGTCGCTATACTTCGCTTTCTCACGAGATAAACGCTCCTTAATAGCAGCATCAAATTCTTCTTGTGTAGTAATCGGTTTAAAATCTGACATTCTCATGTCTCCTTTCTCCTGCTTCCCCGGCAGTTCGGTAATTTTTGGGCATCAAAAAAAGCAGTCACCTGACCGCTTATTTTAATAACTGATTTTTTGCTTTTTCTTAGGCTTAGTCGTAGCACAAGCCCAGTGCGCAAGCAAAGCACTATCCATCAAAGAAATATCCATGTCGTCAAAGTGCGATCGATAACCAAAGCCACCGTTTGAGCCAATATTCCGTTTATCGCAGTTAGTGGCTACTTTTGATAGCGATGGCTGGCTAGCGTGACAGATGGTTTTCTGGTAGATCCCCTGTTCCCAAAGAGCGTTGGCCACGATGATTTCCTTCACCGTCGGCAGAATCACATTCTTGATTCTGTAGTCCTTCAACTCTTCGTCTAGGATCTTTTGACCACTTGCGCCATCTATGACAATTTGAGCCACATCGGCTTGACGCAAAAAGGCAACCATCCACTCATTGCCATTACGAACAGATTGGCAATCAACTGTTTCAATAAAGTACCGACCATCCTTGGTCCGAGCAGCAATACTCAATGCCACATTCGTTCCATCTTGACCGTACTTGATACCAACAGACAGCTTGCCAGATAATTCTGGAACATCATCCACTTTGAGTTCATTCCACTCCGTTTCAGAAATAGCAGATTTCTGGTTGTAGGTCGGCCAAAATCCCAAACGTTGGATATTATGGTCCAGCTTATCCTCACCAAGCTCTGCCTCAATCTTCCGCTCATTTAAGTGGTAGCCCATGGATGGATTGGAATTATACCAAGCCTCCACATCATCAATTTCCTTTTCATCGGAGACTGACCATTCAGCCCAGCCAGAATACTTCCCTTTCCCAAAAAGGCAAGTCTCACGGTACTTAGTAAAGACCGTACCACTCGACACAGGCGTCGGAGGTGTCCCACACATGATTGTAATAGGATTCTCACTATCCGTCACCGTGTACTTCAAAGCAGATTCTTGCTCGGTCGTGTACTCCTGAGCCTCGTCAATGATCAGCATATCAAACCCTTCACCAAGACCACCATTTGATGTTCTGGTACGGAATTGGACAACACCACCCGTTGAATAAAGTTCAATCCGCTCTTGCCCCTTCGCTCGAATGGAATTAAAATCCTCTCCATCCACATACCCCATTTTTTCAAGGTATCTCTTGACCTTTTCAAAAGAAGCGTGAGATGTAGAAATTCGATGCGCCGTATGAAGGATATTCAATCCCTTGTGAAGCGCCCAAATTTCAGCTATATAGAGAATTTCAGACTTCCCATTACGACGAGGGATAGAATAACCAAATTTTTGGTGTACCCAAAGCCCGTTTTTGTCTACCGCCATCAAAGGCAATAGCAGGTTCTTCTGCCAAGCATAGCAAGAAAGCCCTGTGCGCTCGTAAAGGTCAATCGCTTCTTTAGCTTTTGAATTTTTCTTGACGTATTTTAAAATTACCGATTGAGTAGGATTCTGATTGCCAAGTTTCTTCCTTGCCATTCTAATTTCCTTTCAATCGTCATCGCATGATAACCCTCTCGCTGGGAGATATCGGATCACCTCCTAATCTAAGCCACAATAAAAGCACCCTTTCGAGTGCTTAAATTTACTATTTTCGGTCTGAAAAAAACTCAACCCAAAATGGATTTTCTTTATCAAAGATTTCAACCTCTTCTAAAGTCATATTATGAGGATAATCTTCAAAAAGGTTATAGAACTTTTTCTTATCAAATGTAAACAACATCAATCCTCTAGCAAACCATGACGTATCAACCCACCAAATTTTATCGCCATCATTTTCTTTATAGCAATATTCGGACCAATTTACTTCTTCATAATCACTTTTCATGGCCTTCAATTCCTTTCGTTTGCTTAGAACCAGCTGTGTTAATGAAACTCAATAAATTATGGAACTCAGGATTATCTTTCAATGAATTTGAATCGATGATATAACTATCCACTTCATATTTTCCATGTCTGGTACTATGTGTTTTTTTACACTTGAATCTTTCTTTCAGAACAACATTATCTAATGGTTTAAACCCGTTTGATATTCTGGATTGCAACTCCAAATATTCGAAACGTCCTTCATTTTTCCTTATAACAGCCGCATGCCTACCTGTTGCTAAGTAATATTCGTTCCCAGCTTCTACCTTTTCCAACAATTCTCTGACTGCAGTAAAGTCATTCGTGTTTTTAACAACATCCATTTTAACACCAGGAAGATTTCCTATCATTTGGATTCTACTGTCTCTAGAGAAGAAATCACAGCTTTTACCTCCTCGAAAATCTAAAACAGTATAACCGCCTTTATTTCCAATATAAGCAAATGCTGCTGACGAACATGACCCTTTTGTTTTATCACCGCCACTAACAGCAGTGATGATTTGTTCCTCAGTTAGTTTTTTACGACTTTTTTTGATAGGATTTGAGGAAATTCCTTCTTGAAGCGCAAGTTTTCTCACTTCGCTCATTTGAGATTTTCCATTGATATCTTTTCTTGCTTCTATCTTATCACTTTCATCTGTTTTTCTCCAAATTTTGCTCCAAATATCTTTAACTTTCCCGCTTTTTGGATCATAGTCAACAGTACAACGACAACGTTGATGCCTCCTATAAACATCTCTTGGAACTCTTGGATATTTATAGCTACCTTGTACTTCTTGACACCAATCACAGCAATGAAAATAAGATTTTCTAACAATTTCAGGTTGTAATCCAGATTTGTAATGGAACTCCGCATTTTTTTGAATACTATCATCAATGATAGATTGAGAAAAATTAACGATAGGCTCACCAAACAACCAACTGACATCTTCAAATTTTTCTTCAGATGCCAATCGATTAACAATGCCAGCAATTCTATCCTGATTCAATTCAGGAACTTGCACTTTCAAACTGATTTTTGCATCTGTATTCAGTTTCTTCTGTACATCTCTCGTATAACCGCTTATTATCTCATAATTACGCCCTAGAACGTCCGATAACAACCGTTGAGCGATATTGTAATACATTTTTCCATCTGGCAATTTATCAGCGATTAAAGAAGCTCCTAGAGCCTTAGAAAGAATTTCTCCGACCTCAATAGCAAACTCATTTGCTGTTTTGTAGGTTGCTTTTTTAGCTTCCAACGTGGCAAAAGCATTTCTGACGATCTCACTTTTCCCATAATCTCTCTCGAATCTCTCTTGAACTTCTTGAAGAATAGCAGGTAAAACATCATGTTCCATCTGATTCACCTTCATTCACAATAGGCACAGCAGACATATCACCTGCAATTCCTGTAAGATCACGAATGGTTTCAGCGTTAATATAACCAGGTAATGCCTGATTCAATTTCAGGGCACCATCGCCAATCATGGTCATCATATTAGCATCTGCTTCAAATAATGGTTCCCATTTAACTGTTGTTCTCACAAATTCACTTCTTACGTAATAAAATTCATCACGCAAACAAGCAGCAACATAAGCAACATTTAAAAATCCAGCGCCTAAAGACCTTTGTGCCTTCCGTCCTGCCAAGCGCAAATTCTCATGACTAGCCTTGATAGCTTCAACTGATGATGGATTGTCTGACACAAACCCTAAATCATCTAATGTCAAGCCCATTTCGCCAGCAAATCCAGCAGCAGCTGTTCTTAGCTGTTCGGTAAAAGGAGACATGCTGGCAGTGCTAAACTGGCCAACGTTTGGTTTTTCCCCGTTATCACTAGCAGAAATGGTTAATAAGCTAGACACTGTCGCTTGCCATTTTTCCAAAGGCTCTGCATCAGGATCCAGTCCAAGAATATACTTTTGAGGCCATGAGTAGAACTCTGCCGTAATATCCGCCCGTTCCAAAGTACGCTTAGCATATTTTTGATAATACATGCCAGCCCTCGTGATACGACTACGGCCAAACGGTCTTACCGCATCAGGCCGATGAATCACAGGAACCAGCAGTGGAATATTCGTTGGATTGCTGATTGAGTAGGTTTGACCATCTTTCGGGATGAAATGGGTTGCATTTGGCTCAAAGTAAGCCTCTAAAGTTGCCCGACCATAATCGTCCCTAGCCAATACCGCATAACCTTCAACAAGCAATCCAGTAATAGGATCAATTACTCCAGTCGCATTACTCGATTCAATGACTTGTAATCTCACCTCATCATCTTCGTCTTTCGAAATATAGATAAAACTACACGATCCAATCAGTGCTGATAGAATAGTGCTATCAAAGAAGATATCAGGATTGTTCCGATTGAAGATTTCCATAACTTCAAAATCATCATTGGCAAATTCTCTAAAAATCAAACGATCTGCAAGACTATCTACTCCTTTTGCAGCCCAACCCAAAGTGGACCGATACTGCGCCCTGATATTTGGAGGAATCGTTATTCCTATCGGCGCTTCATAATATTTCATGGCGTAATGCTTGTATCTCAGATTAACTCTTAACCTACAAGATTCAAGTTTTCTTCTCAGATAGTCAATCCCTCTTAATTCCAATTCAGTCTCCTTTCGTCTTGAGATTTGGCGCGAGAAAAAATGTACAGTGACGGCGTGAAGCTCGGCCGATCCGTTGGGGAGGGGGTAACCCCCCCACCTTTGGCAATTTCTAAAAATTTTAAATTTTTTATTTTTTCTCAAAAATCCTCAAAATTATT
>ERZ773068.356-NODE-356-length-24670-cov-6.505180_pt1 | contig 24670 bp, 21 predicted proteins | sample MGYA00580620_ERZ773068 | MGnify/ENA primary metagenome ERZ773068 (study PRJEB29015, sample SAMEA2737983) | human oral metagenome | biome: human oral; feature: human-associated habitat; material: dental | place: China | collected 2101 ... | reverse complement strand
TTCTTTCATCATTTTTATTTCCTCCATTTTTATTAGTTTTTTATTTTTAATATATTCATTTACTTTAATTCAAATTTAAACGGCTTTGATATTGTACATTTTAGCGTATCAGGATTTTTTATATTTACTCTTATTCTACTTGCTGCGCTTTTTGCCTCCTGCTGGAATACTCCACTTCCTCCTGAAGCTGAAATCACGCTGACTGAACCACTGCTATTGAAACGGAATCTTACCATAACCACAACAGTTCCTTTATTTCCAAGTCTTTGTGCCGCAACAGGATAATTCAGGTTTGGATTATATGATACTGTAAAGTCTTTTCCTTCATTACATACATTTGTATTTTTACCTTCTCCGGATTCTCCTGAACTTTTTCCGGAACCTTTGCTGCTATGTCCATTTACACTGCCAGTTGTCGCATGATTTCCGCTTATCTGTCCTGAATGACTTGCATCTGCTGTATTTCCACTTCCTGAAACTGAACTGTTTGTATTTCCTGACGAATTTCCACTGCTCTGGACAGTTTTTCCCGTATTTCCTGAAGGCTGAACCGCTGGCAAAGAAGAATTTTGTGAAACATGAGCTTTGCTATCAGAATTTGAAACTTTTGGCTGTTCTGTCTTATTTTGTGAAATTGTTGATGTATTTTCAACTTTCTGATTATTTTGCTGCATATTTTGATTACTGACGATATTTTTATTCTGCTGTGGCTGAGAAGATGCACTTACCTCCTGAACTTCTGTATTTTCTTTATTTCTACCTGAAAAAACCGGACCTTCGCTTTTCTGTCCCGATTTCTCTGAAGTATCATTAAATACACTTTCATTCAGATTCACAGTCATCGTTTCATTTCGTTCATTTTCTTTTTCTCTGCCACTGGAAGTATAGTAAACCACAGGAATGAAAAGAACCATAATATTTAAAATGATTGAAATTATGTAAAATTTCATTTTTTCCCCTTCTTTATGACTTTAAATAAAATTTATTTCGTCTTTTGATAGACATCAGCTATATAGTCTATCATTCTTGGCGATCCCCTTAATATCTGACCTGTTTCCAGAACAACAAATTTATTATTTTTTATTGCACTGATATCCTTTATCTGAGGATTTGCCTTTACTATTTCCTGAGGATCCTTGACAAATGTCAGAATTATATCAGGATTTTCCTTTATTATATACTCCGGTGTCAAAGTAGGGCTCATCCCTTCCATTCCTGCAGCAATATTTTTTATATTCAGCATTTCCATAATATCATTAGGCAATGTCCCTTTACCAAAGACTCTCATTGGTGTCGGTGCAAGTATAAACAGACCTTTTTTCTCTGCTGTATCTATTTTTTTTATTTCTTCTATTTTCTGTCTTTTTTCAGCTATTATTTTTTCTGCCTCTTTTTCTTTTCCAAGAATTTTTGCCACTTTCTGAAAATTCTTAAATATATCTTCTATTGAATTTGCCTGTATCTTTATAATCTCAATATTATTGGAAGTTAAGCTTTTATCAATGGCATCTGATGAATGAAAGGACTCAATTACTAAATCAGGTTTCAACGCTATTATTTTTTCCAGCGAAGGATTTATAAATGTACCAACACTTTCAACTTTTTCCGTTTTTTCTTCAGGCCAGATTTTCGATCTTTCCAGTTTGGCAATTCCGACCAGCTTGTCTTCTCCTCCAAGCAGATATACCATTTCTACAACTGCCGGATCCAGAACAACTATTCTGTCATATTTTTTCCCACTTTTTTCATTTACTTTGGTTTCAGCATTTGCTTTAGATTTTTCCTCTTCTTTTTTACCACATGAAAAAACCGCAAATAGTAAGACTAAAATAAATAAGCTATATTTCGTTAAATTTCTTATTTTAATATTTTCCATTGATTTTGCCTCCTAAATCTTATTCGGTATCACATAAGAAAAACCGTTATTTTCTATCACTTCACAATTAAATCCATATATTTCTTCCAGAATTTCAGGTTTAAAAAGTTCCTTTGGAGTGCCTTCATATGCTATTTTTCCTTCCTTCAGCAATATTATACTGTCGCAGTACATTGAAGCAAGATTCAGATCATGAAGCACCATTACTGCAGTAAGATTTTCATTTTTTACAAAATATGAAGTCAGCTTCATTATCTCCAGTGCATAATTCATATCAAGAGCTGAAGTAGGCTCATCAAGCAGCATTATATTCGTATTCTGAACAAGTGCCCTTGCCAGAAGAACTCTCTGAAATTCTCCTCCCGACAGTGAAAAAATGACTCTGTTTTTAAATTGGTCTATTTTAAGCATCCGCATTATTTTTTCCACTTGTTCCCTGTCTTCCCTGTCAAATCCTATCCACCTGTTTTTTATATAAGGAACTCTTCCCATATAAACAACATCTTCAACTGTCAGAGGCATTGTAAGCGATGATTTCTGTGGAACAAAACTTAGTATCTCAGCAAGCTCTGGCTGACTGTATTCCTTCAGTTCCTTATTGTCAATCTTAATAATTCCCTGTCTTGGATGTAAATATTTTAATATTACTTTGAGAAGCGTTGATTTACCACATCCGTTAGGTCCTAAAATACCTATAAATTTTCCTTTTTCTATGTTAAAATTTATTTCATTAAGTAAATTTTCCTCACTTAATCCATAACTGAAACTGACATTTTCTATTGAAATATCTTTTTTCATAATTCTATACACCTCTTCTTCTTATTGCAAGATATAGAAAAAAAGGAGCTCCAAAAAATGCCGTTACAACACCTATCGGAATTTCAATAGGATTCAGCACCATTCTTCCAATTGTATCACATATGAGTAAAAATAATCCTCCACCTAATGTAGACAAAGGTATCAGTTTTGTATTACTGCTGCTTTTTGCCAGAAGTCTTATCGTATGAGGTACAATAAGTCCTACAAAACCTATCATTCCAGTAAATGCTACCGAAAACCCTACAATCAGTGATGAAACAATAAGCATATTTTTCTTTAATTTTCCTACATTCAGTCCCAGGGAATGAGCTTCCTCATCTCCACTAAGCAGAAGATCCAGTTCATGCCTTTTCAGATAAAAATACATAATTGATATAACAAGGGGAACTATAAGAATGGACACTTTCAGCCATGATGCCGCTCCTATATATCCCATCATCCATGTCACTATCCTGAAGGAATCCTGTCCTATCATATACATGCTGAAGGAAGTAAATGCTCCCAGAAAGGATGAAATAGCTATCCCTACGATAAGTAACGTCGTTATATCAGTCTTTGTCTTAGATTTTGAAAGCCTGAATATAATAAGGGAAACAACTACTGAAGTTACAAATCCCAATATTCCGTACATTACATCAGGTAAATCAAGCATATATGCAATTACTGCCCCAAAAGTGGCACTTGCAGATATTCCAATTATATAAGGGTCTGCCAGAGGGTTCTGGAAGACAGTTTGTACGACTGTCCCAGAACTTGCCAGTAGCATTCCTATCAGGATTGCCATAAATATTCTAGGCAATCTCACATCAAAAAGTATTGATCTTATATTTTTTTCATCTATAAAATTTTTATCTGTCAAAAGACCCATTATTTCCTTTATTGATATCTTTGTATCTCCAAGGGAAAGTGATATAAATATGAATATAATTAGAAGAAGTGACAATCCTAAGTATATTTTCCTCATATTTATATTAGAATTCATAGCTTGCTCCTATAAAGTATGTTCTTTCATCTGCAGGAGAATAAGTTGTAACTCCTGTAAAAGTATTTGTAGTCTGACTTATGTTATATTTTTTATTAAATACATTTTTAACCCCTGCAGTTAATCCAAATCCACTTTGATGTTTATATTTTAATCCTAAATCAGTAGTAGAATAAGAAGGTATTTTTTTATTGTAGTTATCCACAGCATTTGAATAATAGTTTAAATTAGCTGTTGCTTTTAAACCGTCAACTATTTCATAATCCAGTCCCAATGTTGCTTTTACTGAAGGAACTCCTGGTATTTTCTGACCATCTTTAAATTTATGAGTTGTCGATGCTGATACATCATCACCAACTTTTTTAATTTTAGCATTTACATATGAGAAGGATTCATTTACTCTTAATTTTCCAAAATACTGTTCAGCAAATAATTCTATTCCTGTTCTTTCTGTTGCTTTTAAATTATGGAAAGTCCATCTTGCTGTAGCAGGTCCTGCCGCTACTCCATGATCCATATTTAAATATATTTCATTATTAGTTCTTGTATAGAATACTGTTGCACTTACAAAAGAATTCCATAACATGTCTTTAAATCCTAATTCATATGTATCAAATTTTTCTGTTTTTATATTATTTAATGTATAAGTTGCAGCTCCCGGAGCATAATCAACAAATTCTGTGGCTGCCGGAGATCTGAATCCTCTTTCATATTTTACATATACATTTCCTGTATCAGAATATTTATAGTTAAGACCTAATTCATAAGCACTGTTACTGTCTTTTCTAGTCCCTACTGTTTCCCTTCCTGGTACATTAATTATTCTTCCTCTTGCTCTCATTACTGAAGCAGGAACTTTCCTATTTGTCTCATATTCTGCCCTTTCATATCTGTATCCTGCTGTTCCTTCTAATTTATCAACTATTTTATGACGTCCTAACAGATAGAAAGAATTTGTTTTTTTAGATAAATCCACGCTTATCATCGGAGTTCCAAAAACGCTCTGTTTTCTACTTCCCTCATGATTAACATAATTATATCCGAAAATTATATTTCCATTTTCCAGTTCATAATTTCCTTTAAAGTTTATACCTTTTTTTGTATCTTTAAATTTTGTTTCCGGTACTCCTGGAGATAATTTAGTTGTATTCTGTCTATAACCTAATAACGAAAGTTTAAAATTATCTGTTAATTTTCCATCATAACCTAAACTATATTCTTTTCTTTCAACTTCAATACGACTTAAATCCCCTGACTGCTTTCTGTCCTTTAAAAGCTGTGCTTCAGTTAATGCACCTCCAAAAGTTTCCTCAGCATTATATCTTGCCGCTTTAAATTTCAAGCTGTGATTATCTGTTATATTGTATTTTAAACTACCTTTTAAATAATCATACGATTCCTTTTCACCTTTTCTGTAACCTTTTCCATTAGTATTTTCATATCCTAAATCTATGATAAATTTATTATTGAAATTTATTCCTGTATCAAATCCAAGTTTATTTGTTCCATAAGAACTGTTCTGGTAATATACTTTTCCTGATGCTCCCTCTTTTGTTCTATTTTTAGTAATAATATTTACTACTCCACCTCTAGTTCCACTTCCGTAAAGTACAGTTCCTCCACCATTTATTATTTCAATTCTCTCAATGTCATTAACTGATATTGTATTTAAAGGTACGTACGCATGAGAAGTATCAATTGTGTCCATCGCAATGTCACCATCAATAAGAATTTTTACTGAAGAAACTGCTTTAGAAACATTTCCACTTGTTCCAAGACCAAATTTTCCCTGTCCTCTTATATCAACAGCAGATCCAAATCCTGTCTGAGTTATGTTCACTCCAGGAGCCTGTTTCAGGATATCTTCTACAGTATTATAACCTTTTTCCTGAATATCTTCTGCTGTAATAACAGTAATATTTTTTATCTGATTTTCAATATTATCACTGAATCCTGTTGCTGTAACAACTGTTTCCTGAAGTTTTCCTTCATATTCTCCCTCTGCATATAGAGAAAAAGCAGCTAAAATCAAGCTGAAAATTGCAATTTTTTTTAACATACGTTTCACCCGTGTGTGACATTAATATACATCAGTCACACTTCTCCTTTCTTCATTTGTTGTATTTTATCTATTATTTTTTTGTATATTAAGATTGATATTCTTTATATTCTGGTCTCTTAATTTTGCCATTGTTTCCACTATAACTCCGTATTCCAGATGCTCATCTGCAGTAACTGTAATATCCCCTAAAAGCTCTTTTGGAATTTTTTTTACTTCGGCAGGAATACTCTCCAGAGAAATTTTCTTTACATTATCTCCTGTTTTTATATAGTAGTTCTTATTTCTATCCACTACTATTTCTATCCTTGTTTCTTCCTTTCTATCAAATTTTGCATCAGATTTAGGCATGGACAGCTGAAATTGTGAATATTTATTAAATGTAGTTGCAATCATAAAAAATATAAGAAGCATAAATATTACATCTATTAGATTTAACATTGATATTTCGGTATTCTGCTTACTTCTTCGGTTGACAAATTTCATCTTTTAATTCCTTTCACAAATAGAAATATTTTTATTCCTAATGACATACTCCACTATTTATCTTCTACAAACAGTTTCATGTTTTTTAATTCTAGTAAGAAAATGCAGGGCAGCTCTTTCCATTTCGAGAATTATTGCATCTATTCTTCTGTTAAAATAGTTATAGAAAACTAATGAAGGTATAGCTACAATCAATCCAAAAGCAGTTGTATAAAGTGCTTCAGATATCCCAGCGGCAACAGCTTTTGCACTGTCGGCATTATTTGCCGTCAATGCAGAAAATGAAGCAATCATTCCGGTAACTGTTCCAAGAAGTCCTAATTGCGGTGCAGTATTTACAACTGCCCCAAGAAGCCACATTCCTTTTTCCAGCTCTCCTGTCTGTGCCAGAATAGCTTCCCGTATTATTTCTTCAAGATATTCCCTTTCCGATTCTTCTATTCCGTCCAAATCCAAATCTATACTATTCATTGTCTTAGTAATAACTCTCGATACAGAATCTTTTCTTTCCTTAGTAATTCTTACTATTTCATCTTTACTTTCTGTCAGAAGTAATTTAAATAACTGTCTTCTATACTCGTTTGTATAGTCTTTTTCCTTTGTAAGAAAAAGCCATAATTTTTCAAGGACTACTGCAAAACCGCATATTGATGCCAGCAATATTCCCCACATAAATATTCCACCTGCAATAAAATAATGTATCATGCTTATTTTTCCTTTCAAATTAATATACTTTGATAACGATAATATTTTAGCGTATAAATTTATAATAGTCAAATTTATTCCCTATAAAAATAAATTAATTTTTTTTAAAAAGCTTTTTATACTTTTTTCTATCTTTTTCAGGACTTTATTTTTCTAATTTTATAGACATTTGCTCATATATAATCATTTGACAAAAAAAATGTAATTTGATAATATTATCTTGAAATCAAGATAATAAGGTGATATGGATGTTAAAACATAAGGAGCTTCTAGATACTGTCATTACACTTACTCAGGTAAATAGTTACTTCACAAAAGTTCTAAATGAAAATATTTCAGAATTTGGATTAAATTTAACAGATTTTTCTGTTCTTGATCTCCTGTTTCAGAAAGGAGAACAGACAACACAGAAAATAGGGGAAAAAATATTAATTACAAGCGGAAGTATTACATATATAATAAATAAGCTTGAAAAGATGGAACTCATCTGTAGAAATAAATCTGAAACAGATAAGCGTATTACTAACATAAGACTCACAGAAAAAGGGAAAAAAACTATTTTTAAGATACTTCCTTTACAAATAGAAAAAATCAATGAAATATTTTCTGATTTTACAAAAGAAGACCTTGTTAATTTAAACTGTCTACTTAAAAAATTTAACTTTTCCTTTTTAATTTGATTTTTTCTTTTAAAAGGTATAGAATAGTAGAAAATAAAGAAATCAGGTGTGTATATTCGCATCTGATGAAAGGAAGCGAAATGAAAAATTCAAATAATATAGATTTAAAAAACAAAAAGGGACTCGAAAAAGGAACTTCCCATGAGGAAGAAATTGCCAATTTTGTCAGTCATACTGTCGGTGCAGGACTTTCAATCCTTGGATTCATTCTGCTTATAATAAGAGCCAGCTGGGTAAATAATATTGCCGCTATTATTTCCTTTATTATTTTTGGACTTGGACTGATAACTCTCTATACAATGTCATCAGTATACCATGGTTTAAAACCTGGAACTGCAAAAATGGTTTTTGAAATCCTTGATCATTCAGCCATTTATATCCTGATAGCAGCCACATATACTCCTTTTCTGATTCTGGTAGTAAAATCTCCAGCAGGAATGCTTGTACTCTGGATTCAATGGATTATATGTATAATAGGTATAACATTTAAAGCTTTTTTTACAGGAAGATTTAAACTGTTTTCCACCCTCCTTTATCTGTTCATGGGATGGATGATTGTATTTTCATGGGGAGAATTACGGGCAAATATAAGTAATGTTTCACTGGCTTTCCTTATAGCAGGAGGAATACTTTATTCATTAGGAACTATTTTCTATATGTGGAAAATCTGTAAATATAATCACATGATATGGCATATTTTTGTAATTATGGGAAGTATCGCTCATTTCTTTGCTGTATTTCTTCTTGTATAGAAATACAGGATTAAAAAATAATCGTTATGAATCAGATTATGATTCGTAACGATTATTTTATTTTTTACACTTCTAATATTCTTGTATAAATTTCATATTCTCCGGCAAGTTTTTTATCCAGTATTTGCTTATAATTTTCAATCTGCTGAATATATATTTCATTCTCTAATGGTTCATATCCTGTCTTATAGTCAAAAATATATATTTTTTTATTTTCCTCATCTATATTTATTCTGTCCATGATTTTCTTATTTCCTTCTGAATCATATATTTCAAATTCTGTATATACTTTATATTTTTTATCGTAAATATCCCTATTTTTAGAAATAAATTCTTCCAGTCTGGAAATAATTTCTATTAAAATAGTCTTTCCAAGCATATTTCCATATCTGCTTAAAAGAGCTGATCTTGCTGTCTTTCTATCTTCCTCAAGATTATTTAGTATATGCTCAAAATAATAGTGTATAGCAAGACCCTTTTTTCTCTTAAACTCTTCCTTCAGAGTTATTTTAAAATCTTTTACAGGGAAATTTACTTTGCTGTTTGAAAAATAAGGCATTATTCTGTTAAGCTTTTCATCTGTCTGCTGATTATTTCCAGATAAATTGTCTTCCGTTTTTTTCTCACTTTCAGTAATTTCTCCACATTCATATCCTTCATTTTTTCCATAAACATCTATAAGTCTTTTAGCTAGACCTTTTCCTCCTGATTTGTTTGTGTCAAAAAACAGTAGCAAATTTTTCTTTGCCCTTGTCAAAGCCACATAATCCGCATTTATTTCTTCCATTTCCTTTTTATATTCATTATTTTCCCTGATATTGCTATAATATCCATCAATAAATGTCTTTTTATACTTTCCAAATGTTAACAGAAATTTATCCAGTTTCGTATATTTTTCATCGTATTCGAAATAAACTTCCAAATCATCGGTTTTATTTGACTCAGTATTACTTTTATAATAGAAAACAGTATCAAATTCAAGTCCTTTTGATTTATGTATACTCATTAGATTTATTGCTTCCACGTCACTGCTGCTCACCTGAGTTATTTTATCTTTTTCCTCTTCCATAAAACTTACAAATTCAAATAAATCATCATTTTCCTTAAGTATATTGAAAAAATTGAATATATTCTTTATATCACTATTTGTAGGATAAAAATTTATCACATTGAAATTTTCTATTATTTTTTGAGAAAAATTTTCCTTTTCATATTTACTGTTCAAATTTTTTGCTAACTTTTTTAGTTCTTTTATTTTATACAGTACATCTGAAAAAAGAAGGCTATTTCTATTCATTTTATCTATTTCTTCATATTTTTTTAGTTTTTCTGCCGTAGCCCCTTCCTGTCTGTTAACATATTCTGAAAAAGTTTCTCTTTTTCCATCCCTCATATATTCTTCTATTTTTGATTTATTTTCAAGAAGATATCCCACATGGTCATTCAGACATCCTATAAGGTCAGACCTCATAAATTCGAGAAAATATATAAAGTTATGAAATACAAAATATTTTATTAGTTTGTATAATGGAATTATTGCTTCATGATCCAGTATAGACGCATTATTATTTAATGTATAAGGAATATTTTCCTCATTCAGTCTTTTTACAATATTCTGTATCTGAGTATTTGTTCTACATAAAATACAGCTTTTCCCAAGATTTTTTATCTTTCCTTCCTTAATTAAGTTCACTATATCTTCATATGTTCTGGCAACTCCTGAACCCCTGGGAACTTCTCTCAAGCAATAGCTAAAATATCCTCCCTGATAATCTTTATCGTCTCTATATTTTACAGGTAAATACTCCCATTTTTTATCATATCCTTCATAAATCCTGTTTACATTTTCAATAACCTGTTTATAGCTTCTGTAAGATTTATCAAGATTTTCAACTTTTCCGTCTATTATTTTATCAAGTTTTTCAAACAGCTCTTTTTCTCCACCACGCCATTCGTATATACTCTGTTTTTCATCACCAACACAAATTATATTTTTTGCACTTTCCATTAATAGACTCAAAATTTTCCATTGCAAAACACTTGTATCCTGAAACTCATCTATCATTATTGTTTCTATTTCTCCACCAATCAGTTCAAGAAAATCCTTTGTAACACCATTTTCCTGAACAAAATTAAGTTCCCTGTCAAAAATAAATTTATATGTATAAACTGAAACATCATTATGTGTAAATCTCTTTGATTTTCTCTTTTCATTTTCAGCAATACTGTAGATTATTTCTGCAATTTCTGTCATTTTTTCATGCAGTGGAACTACCTTTTTTGTAAATATATTTTTTGACAGACTTTTCATGAAAGGTTCCTTTAGATTGTCTATCTCTTCAATAAAATTTCCTATTTCTTTTCCCTTTACAGTTCTTCCATTTTTGATTTTGAATCCTTCACCTTTATAGAAAATTTCCCAGTTTTTAATTACAATTTCTATCTTTTCCCTTTTATTTTCAATTTTATCTTTTATCATTTCATCAATATTCTTAAATTCTTTATAAATAATATGAAAATCATCATTTATAAAATTTGTTACAGGCTTAATTTCACCTTTTTTCCCATTATTTTTTATTTCAGCTATCGCTTCAATCTGTTTAAATGTTTCTTCAAGATAATTTACAAAACTTGTATCTTCATTTTTTTCACCGAAATCAGTTTTTTCCTCAAATAAAATAAAATAATTCTGTAACTTCAGTATATTCTTTATAAATTCTATATATACTCCTATTTCCTTTTTTTCTTTCTTTTCTTCCACTAAAAATAGAAATTTTTCAAAATATTCTTGATTCTCTAAAATTTTTCCAAGAATATTTCCATAAAATTCTTCATCCTCTTCATCAATAGTTTCAAAATTATATATTCCAAAAAAAGGTGCTATCGTATTTTTAAATATCCTGTTTGTAAATCCGTCAATTGTATAAATACGCATTTCATCCTTGTTTCTTATAATATTAAAATATATTTCCTGAAGTTTTTCCTTATTTATCTGGGAATCTTCTAATCCATAGATTTCCTTAAGATTTTTTTCAATATCCTGCCAATTATATTTTTCAAACGCAATCTGATAAAGAAAATCATAGATTCTTTCCTTTATTTCAGCAGTTGCTTTTTTTGTAAAAGTCATTACAACTATATTTCTGTAATCTGTCCCTTTTATAAGATTAGCTATAAATTCCAGGGAAAGTCTATATGTCTTTCCTGTTCCGGCACTTGCCTTCAATACTGTCCTATTCATTTTCTCCATCCATTTCATCCTCCCATCTGCATATATCCTTATACGTTGTATGAGCATATGTACTTCCTTTTTCTCCGAGACTGTAGTACTCATTTTCATAATATCTTTTTAAAACATTTTTTATATCATCTTCAGTCAGAGAAGAAGACCCTCTCTCATCTTTTATTATTTCACCATTCCATGTATCTACTATCCATTTTTTTATTTCTTTTCCATCATTTTCTTCCAGCATTATCGCATAATAGTCAAGCTGTCTCTGTGCATTTTCTACTTTACTCTCTTTTTCTAATTTTCCTGACTTGTAGTCTACAAATATTTTTTCCATAGCTGTCTTTATATATAAATCAATCCTTCCATTTATATATACATTTTTATAAATATTTTTTTCTTTATCGAGTCTTACTTTTTCTTCAGAATAAATCTCTATTTCAGACTGATTAAGCATTTCTTCCTTTAACTGCCTGAAAAAGTTTTTGACCGACCTTGCGATTTCCTCAAATGATATTTCGCTGTAAAATTTAATAAATTCCTGCGGCATCTTATATTCATAGAAACTAAGCACTTCATTCAATATTTTCTTTATTTCATCAATATCTGCGTCATATTCGAAACTTTCTATTTTTTCCTTGTTTTCCTTTACAATTTTTTCATAAACAGAGTGAATTATACTACCAAACATCAGAGGGCTAATCTTTTCATCAATTTCCTCTATTTCAGTTTTCCCTATCATATTCTCAAGATAATATCCATATTCAAATTTTTCCATTTTCTCAAATGAATAATACCCTAAATTCAATCTTGTATCTTTTAAGCTTTCCAAATCCTTTTTCAGCTTCGACTTTATAAATTTCCCTATTTTTCTTTTTTCCCACTTATCTTCTGTAAAGTATCTTTTTACAAATTCAAGTTCATCCTTTTCCAGTATTTCATTTTTTATTACCTCCTTACCGTATTTCAGTCTGATCTCTTCAACAATTCCTGAGCAGTCCTTATTTTCATCTATATTTTTTATATATGACAGATACACATTTCCCGCGTTTAAAATATTATTAATAAGCTTAAAGTTTTCAATCTTTTTTTCTTCTTCTGAAACAGGAAGTCCTATTTTTTCCCTCTGTATTTTTGAAAATAGGAAATTATTTACCCTTACCTCAGGAAACGTATCCTGAAGATTTAAAAATATCAGATTTTTTTTAGAAATTTCTGAAATTGAGGAAAAATCATTTATACTGTACTGTTCAGCATCTTCTTCACTTATTTTTTCAAGATCAAGGCTTATCGCTTTTTTGTCGAGATATTTCAAAAATAATTTCAGCAGGCTTGCAGATATATTTTTTCCAAAAAATCCTTCCCATAAATCATCAAAATCAAATTCCTCCAGAACTCTCATTTCTGAGAGGGCTTCAAAATATTTATCACGGACATTGCTCCCTTCAATATCATTTTTATTAAAGAGCTCTGAAAGATAATCTTCAAAATCCTTTAAAGTGGAAAAATTTAATATTCTTTCCAATTCTTCCATAAATTTCATAAGTATTTTAACTTCATTTTCATATAGAAATTTTTTCCCATCTTCATTTTCTTCAACAAATTTATTTAATTGCTCTTTTGAAATATATTTATAATTTTCATTTGCAAAGGACTGAAAAAAATGATAAGTTCTTCCCAGACCAAAGGTACTTAAAAAATTATCCGATTTATATGCACTGTATATCTCCTTTACTTTAAACATGTAAAATTTCTTCCCATTTTCTTTATGAATTACCCTTACACTTTCCAGAATATTGTATAAAAGTTCCAGAACTTTATATATCTTTGTTTTCTGCATTGTTATTTCAAGATTATATTTTATTTTAGACTGGTTCAGAAGATGATAATCTGTCTCATTGTTTTCAACATTTCCCTGTAAATCATATATTTTGCAGTTGTTTATATCTTCTTCTGAGGCATTGCCGGAAGAAAGCTTTTTTATCATTCCAAGTAGCTGTGCAAATTTATTTTCATATTCATGAATTTCAATATTTACACTGAAATTTCTTTCAAATTCCTCTTTCTCAGGCAGTGAAAAGCTATCTTTTATCTGGAGTTTTTTCTCATCAAAGTCATTTTTTCCCAGCTGAAGTTTATTTTCAACTTCTATTCCCTTTGATTCAAGAATTTCAATCATTTCTTCTTCAAATGGAGTAAATTTAACTTTATTTATAAAACATATTTTTTTATACTTCTTTATAAAAGCATCTGAGATATTTTCTTTTTTTCTAAGCATATAAGGCAGAATAAGCCCTTTTTCCTGTACTTTTTTTTCTATATTTTTATTTATCTTAATAAGCGTATCAAATGTTTTTTCCTGCCATTTTTCAAGTCCTATTTTTTCTTTATCTGAATAATCTACCTTATATTCCTGCATTTCAGAAAAAAGTGCATAAAAATTGTATGCAATATCTATTGCATCATAATAATTTTTTATTTTCAAGTTCTTTTTTATGCTGTTATTCAATGAATTATAGAACAGTACAACCTGTTTTTCTTCCTTTATGACAATTTTATCTGTTTCAAAAAGTTTTTCATAAAAATCATAGCTGTTCAGTAATTTAAAGTTGTTGAAAATGTTCTGATATGTTTTTAAGTACTCCCTTTTTATTTCAAAAAACGAAGATGAATTTTCAAATACATATAAATTTTCTTCGTTTTTATCAAATTCTTCAGAAAGGATTTCCTTCAAATCAGATTTTAAGCCAAGATAAGTTATTTTCATTATAAATTCCTCACTCCTTTTTTAATATTATATACATTATACTTCTTTATTCAATTATTTACAACTGAAATTGCTGACCCTGATTTCCATTTTTACAGTACTTTCATTTCTATATAACTTTTCAGGTATGTAATAAAAAATCAACTCAGCTACCAAATCCTTAAAAAGAATACGGTAAAACCGAGCTGATTATTTTTATTATCTTATTATCTGAAACAGTATCGCCACAACTAGAAATGCTGTTGCTATCCATTCAGTAAACTTTTCAATTCCTTCTTTTTCCTCGTCTACTATATTGGCATTTTTAGCCAGTCCCTGACTTCTGTCAGGCTGTAACAGGATAACAGCTATCATAATTATAGCTAAAACTACTAAAATTATTACCAGTAAATTTTCTAACATTATTCCTCCTATTAATTTATGGCAAATTATACATTAACTACTTAACTGCAGAATCTCCCGCTTTTACTATTACAGTGAATTTTTCAGGAATTAAGCTTGCTCCTCCAACTAATCCACCATCTATATCTTTTTGAGCAATAAGCTCAGCCGCATTGGCATCATTCATTGATCCACCATACTGAACTGTTACATTTTCAGCCACTTCAGCATTGTACATTTTTACAAGTAAATTTCTTATAAATGCATGAACTTCCTGTGCCTGTGCAGGAGTTGCTGTTTTACCTGTTCCTATTGCCCATACAGGTTCGTATGCAATTACTACATTTGCCATTTTTTCAGCACATACATCCTTTAATCCACCTACTATCTGCTCTTCAACAACTTTTTCAGTAGTTCCATTTTCTCTTTCTTCCAATTTTTCTCCAACACATAAAATTGGTTTCAATCCATGCTTAAGTGCCGCTTTTACTTTCTCATTAACTATGGCATCAGTTTCCCCATAGTATTCTCTTCTTTCTGAATGTCCTAAAATAACATATTCAACACCTAAATCCTTTAACATCAATGGAGAAACTTCTCCTGTATAAGCCCCACTGTCATTTGCATTCATGTTTTCAGCAGCTATTTTAATATTTGATCCTGCTGTTTCTCTTGTTGCTGTTTCTAAAGCTGTAAACGGTACCCCTATAACTATTCCTGCATTTTTAACATCTGCAACCAGAGGTTTAAATTCTGCAAAAAATTCTGCCGCTTCTTTTGCAGTTTTATTCATTTTCCAGTTTCCCGCTACGATTACTTTTCTCATTATTTTTCCTCCATATTTTTATTTTTCCTAGATATTTTAACATACTTTATTATATTTAACAATTAATATTTATTCAGTACTGCTATATTCTGAAAAATATCAGCTTTAAAAACACATTTCAAAATACTGAACTGTTCTAGTTTTTACCTGTCATTTCACTTTTTTCATTTAATTCTGCAAATGCAGTTATTGTACTCGCAAGATTCTGGAAATTTGCAGGGACAATAATTTTTGTAGCCTGCCCATCTGCAACTCTTTCAAATGCTTCCATTCCTTTTAATGAAAGTACTTCAGGTGTAGGTTTAGCTTCATTCAGAAGTCTTAATGCTTCCGCTTTTGCCCTCTGAATTGAAAGAATAGCTTCCGCTTCCCCTTCAGCTTCCTTTATAGCCTGTTCCTTTTTAGCTTCTGCTCTCAATATTGCAGCCTGTTTTTCCCCTTCAGCCACTAATATTGCAGATTCTCTTTTAGCCTGTGCTTCAAGGATATTCGCTCTTTTTTCCCTTTCTGCTTTCATTTCCTTTTCCATGGCAGATCTTATATCAGCCGGCGGAATTATACTTTTCAGCTCAACCCTGTTTACTTTAATTCCCCATGGATCTGTAGCTTCATCAAGCTCAACCCTCATATTTGTATTTATTACATCTCTTGAAGTCAATGTCTGATCGACAGTCATATCTCCTATTATATTTCTCAATGTTGTTGCAGTAAGATTCTCGATAGCTGATATTGGTCTTTCAATACCATAAGTATATAATTTCGGATCAGTTATCTGAAAATATATTATTGTGTCAATCTGCATAGTGGCATTATCTTTTGTAATTACCGGTTGAGGCGGAAAATCTACAACCTGCTCCTTCAATGAAACCACTCTTGCAACCCTGTCAAAAAACGGATTTATAAAGTTCAGTCCTGATGACAGCGATTGGTCATATTTTCCTAATTTTTCAATAATGTAAACTCTTGATTCAGGAACAATCTTAATAGCCTTAAATATTATTATTAATACTGCAGCTATTATTATTATTCCAAATGGTAATAATAAAAACATACTTATCTCCTCCTAATTTTTCATTTCAGTTATTTTTTTCTGTTATTATTTTTTTTCAAGTACAATTTTATTTCCTTCAAAATTTTTTATTTTTACAATGTCTCCTGCCTTAAAAAATTCTTCACTTATTCCTGTCCATATTGAACCTTTAAACTTTACTTCATATTCCTTTTTCAGTTTGTCAGTATTTACAACTTTTTCAATTTTAATTTCATAACCTTTCATCTGAGAACTGAAATTTTTGTCTGTCTTCTGAATATATCTTCTCAGGACAGGTCTTGTAAATATTACAAAAATCAATGAAAATACCGCAAAAATTAAAAATTCTACTGTAGGATTGTTTATAAATCCTGCCAGCAAAGTTACAATTAAAGCTGCAAGAGCCAGCCATATTGTAACAAGACCAGGTATTACAATCTCAAGTATAGCAAAAATTGCCGTAGCAATTGCCCAAAACATAGCTCCCATTTAAAATTCTCCCTCCCGGAATTAATCCATTCGTAAGTTTTTTGTTTTTATGCATTTCATATGTTCTGTATAAATTTTTCTATTATATTATACTACATTTTTTAATTTTTTTAAAGATTAATAAATTTAACAGTCAATAGCGGAAATATAAAACTTCATTGAAATTTCATCTTTTTATCCAAATTATTTGTATAAATTTATAGATTCCATGAATTTTGCAATTTTTGTTTCAAGTTCTTCCTTAATTACATTTTCCTTGTCAACAACAGCCTGAGGGGCTTTTGCCAGAAATGCCTTATTGGAAAGCTTTCCTAAAACCTTATCCAGTTCCTTCTGAGCTTTTTCTATATCTTTTTCAAGCTTTGCAATTTCCTTTTCCTTATCTATAAGATCAGCAAGCGGAACGTAAATTTCAGTAGTTTCAACAAGTCTGAATCCTACAAGTTCAGGAATTTCAATATCAGGTGTGAAATCATATTTTTCAATATTTGCAAGCTTGTCTAAAATTTTCGGATTATTTTCCAGTATTCTTTTTTCAGATTCATTGACTGTCTTAAATATTACTTCTATTTTCTTTGAAGGGGAAACATTGTTTTCTCCTCTTATATTTCTTACAGCTGTTACAACTTCTTTCAGATAGTCAAATTCCTTTTCAGAATCACCATTTACTAATGCTTTGTCTTCCTTAGGAAATTCTGAAAGCATTATTGTAGGTTCATCTATTTCAAGTTTCTGCCATATTTCTTCTGTAATAAATGGCATAAATGGATGAAGCATTTTCAATCCATTATCCAGCACATGCTTTAATACCCACTGGGCAGTCACTTTGTCCGTACCTTCTCCGCCATAAACTCTCGTTTTAGCAATTTCCACATACCAGTCACAGAAATCTCCTCTGAAAAATTCATAAGTTATTTTTGCAGCACTGTCAAGCTCATATTTTTCCATGCTCTCATTTATAGCCTTTGACGCTGACTGAAGCTTTGACAATATCCATCTGTCTTCCAGCTTAAATTCCAGATCCATTACAGATACTTTATCATCAAAATCTTCAAGATTAGATAATACAAATCTTGATGCATTCCATACCTTATTTGCAAAAGTCGATCCCATTTCAAGAAGTTTTTCTGAAAAATGTATGTCCTGTCCCTGTGATGTATTGTAAAGGAAACTGAATCTTATTGCATCAGCTCCGTATTTATCTATAAGATCCAGAGGATCAGGTGAGTTTCCAAGTGATTTACTCATCTTTCTTCCCTGTTCATCTCTTATAAGTCCATGTAAATATACATAGTCAAAAGGTATCTCATCATTTATGTATAAACTCATCATTACCATTCTTGCTACCCAGAAGAACAGTATGTCTGCTCCTGTTACAAGTACATTTGTAGGAAAAAATTTTTCAAGATCCTTTGTTTTGTCAGGCCATCCCATTGTCGAGAAAGGCCATAAAGCTGATGAAAACCACGTATCAAGTACATCTGTCTCTTCCCTTAATGGAACATCTTTTCCAAATTTTTCCCTTGCCTGAGCTTTTGCTTCCTCTAAATCCCTGGCTACAAATATTGAACCATCTTCTGTATAATAGGCAGGTATTCTGTGTCCCCACCAGATCTGTCTTGAAATTGTCCAGTCCCTTATATTTTCAAGCCAGTTGTAGTACACTTTTTCCCATCTTTTTGGAGTTATCTGTATTTTACCATTTTTTACTACTTCCAGAGCTCTTTCAGCAAGAGGTTTCATTTTTACAAACCATTGTGTAGACACTCTTGGCTCAATTACTGAGTCACATCTGTAACAATGACCAACAGCATTTTTGTGTTCCTTCACTCCTACAAGGTATCCCTGTTCCTCAAGGTCTTTCAGTATAGCCTTTCTTGCTTCAAATCTTTCAAGCCCACAGTATTTTCCACCATTTTCATTTACTTTTGCATCTTCCGTAAATATATTCAGGAAAGGAAGTCCTGTTCTTTTGGCCACTTCAAAATCGTTAGGATCATGAGAAGGTGTCATTTTAACTACTCCCGTTCCAAATTCCATATCCACATATTCATCTGCAACTACAGGTATTTCCCTATTCATCAATGGCAGTATCACTTTTTTTCCTATTATATTCTTATATCTTTCATCATTAGGATTTACTGCCACACCTGTATCCCCAAGCATTGTTTCAGGCCTCGTTGTGGCAATTACAACATATTCACCACTGTCTTTTACAGGATATCTTATTTCCCATATTTTCCCGTTTTTTTCAAAGTGATTTACTTCATCATCTGCAAGGGCGGTTTTATCATGTGGACACCAGTTTACAATGTATTCTCCCCTGTAAATCAGTCCATCATTGTAAAGTTTTATGAAAACTTCCTTTACAGCTCTTGAAAGTCCTTCATCCATTGTAAATCTTTCTCTTGACCAGTCAGGAGAAACTCCCAGTTTTCTTAACTGTCTAGTTATAAGTCCTCCATGTTTTTCTTTCCATTCCCACGTTTTTTTCAGGAATTCCTCTCTTCCGATTTCTTCTTTTGAAGTTCCCTGTTCCTTAAGCATTCTCTCAACTTTGTTCTGAGTGGCAATTCCTGCATGATCCATTCCCGGAACCCACAAAGTATCAAATCCGCTCATTCTTTTATATCTTATTATCGTATCCTGAATAGTGTTATCCAGCATATGTCCCATATGAAGTATCCCTGTTACGTTAGGAGGCGGGATAACTATTGAATAACCTGGCTTTTCTTCATTGTGCTGTGCGCTGAAGTACCCATTCTCTTCCCATATTTTATACCATCTGTCTTCTATTTCAGTTGGCGAATAAACTTTATCCAGTTCTTTTTTCATATTTTTCTAATTTCTCATAAGTTCAGAATAATCCCGAGAAATTCTTTACCTCCAATCCTTTTATATTATATTTCCTGTTACGATTAAATATTTCTAATATGTATCTAACTGTTTTTAAACATAATTAGTGCATTCTGATGATTTCCATAATAATTTTTCCTTACCGATATTTCTTCAAAACCATTCTTTTTATAAAGTTTTATTGCTTTCTCATTGTTTTCATTAACTTCCAGAAATATTTTCCTTCCATTTTTACAAAAAATACCAACTGTGTAATTCAGCAGCATATTTCCATATCCTTTTCCCTGCTTTTCCTTTAATACAGCTATCTCAAAAAGGTCAATACTGTCAAAGGTATCATAAAACACTGCATAGCCTGATATTTCTGAAGTTTCTTCCTCACTCAGATAGAAAACACTGTACAAATCATTATTCAAAATTTCTAAAAAATAAGTTCCCTTTTTCTTTTCTTCAAAATTTTCATTGTGAATTTTTGTGAGTTTTTCAACTATTTCAGAAGATGCAGCACCTGTTTCAATTTTTATTATATCAGTCCCAGTCTGTTTAATGGCCACCATCTGAACAGCAACTTCCCTTTTATTCTATCTTCTGAAACATATCCAAAAAATCTTGAATCAAGACTGTTTGTTGTATTATCTCCCATAGCAATATAATAGTTCTTATCAAGAGTCAAAGTTTCTCCCTTTAACAGCTTCAAAAACAGTGCATCATCATATTTTAAATCCATTATAGGAAGTACAGTTTCCTGTCTTCCTTCCACTTTAAGAAAGAATGTATAATACACATCATATTTTGGATTATTTTCCTCATAATGATCTTCGTTTCCTATTATATCCTTAAATCCTTTATCAGTACCTATTCTAGCTAAAAATTCCTCCGGAGTCAGAAATTTGTAATTTCCATCACTATATCCCGGCCAGTAAGTTCCAGTAACAAAGTTATCTGTTCCTGTCACTTTTGTTTTTCCTTTAGGAATTATAACTATTTTATCGATTTTTATTTTATCCCCTTTTTTAGGAATATATATCTTGCTGTCTAATAAAAAACCGTCTTTACTATAAGGTCTGTTCAATTTTTCAGCTTTTTTATCGTTTAAATAGATACTTCCTGCATCAATATTTGATACTCTTGTATTCCCTGCTTCATCCACTGTTGAAGGATCTGTCAGATTCATTTCCTGTACATCTTTAATCTGTAAAGTCTGACCTGCCACTCCTACCAATCTTTTTGTAAACATAAGCTTATTTGTAACAGGTTCCTTAAACGCCACAATGTCATTCACTTTTGGAGATGTAAATTTGTACTTTATCATATTGGCAAAAACTCTGTCTTTTATTTTTATCGTTTCTTCCATTGATCCCGTAGGAATCACATAATTTCCAAGATAAAAAGTCTGTATAAGAAGTACAAGTACTACTGCCATTATTGACATATCCACTCTGTGAAGAGCTTTACCAAAACTGCTTCTACGTTTCTTTTCCACTTCTATTTTTTCCTCAAGATTTTCTATTGTAATCTTTTTATCGCCATTTCTTTTATCTTCCTTCATTTCCTCCATAAGAGTTCTCTCTGTAATTTCTTTTTTAGAAGGACGTCTAAATAAAAAAATAAGAATTACTGCCAATATGGCATTTATCAATAAAAAAACATAAAATTTCATATCCATTATATTAAACATCAAACGACCAAGAATAAGCATCACAATATTTCCCATAAATATCCATTCATGCTGCTCACGGAGCACAAAAAATATAAGATTCAATGCAAACATTCCATATACACCTATTATTTTTATTCCTACATTAGGGTCAGGTGCTCTGTCTGAAATGTAAAAAAATAGAGCTGTTACTAATAATCCTATTACAGTAACGACATTTCCTATCATTAAATTTTTATCATTTTCTTCCAGCGAAATTTTATTTAGCACGGCATCTTCCTTTGTCTTTACAAAATCTATAACTTCCTTCTCCTTAAAAAAGAAATATACAAGAAACGCAGCTGTAACTAAATAAAATATCCCCCATAACAATATATTCATTTTTTTCCTTTCCAATAAACAGAAAAAGCTAGCAATTGCTAGCTTACAGCTACTTTCTGATTTCTTTAATTCTAGCAGCTTTTCCTGATAAGTTTCTTAAATAATATAATCTTGCTCTTCTTACTTTTCCTATTCTCTTAACTTCTATTTTTTCAATTAAAGGAGAATTAATAGGTATTATTCTTTCAACACCTATACCTGAAGATACTTTTCTTACAGTGAAGTTTTTAGCTACGCTTCCACCTGAAACTCTAATAACCACACCTTCAAAAATCTGTATTCTCTCTTTATTTCCTTCTTTTACCTTGTAGTGAACAGCTATTGTGTCCCCTGCCTTAAATTGAGGAACATCAGATTTTAGATAATCTTTTTCTACTAATTCGATTAATTTCTCTTTCAAGAAATCCACTCCCTTCTTTACGCGATATTCATTTCATCTATACCGATTATCCTTCGGCAGCAACAACAAAAGCGGAATATCCTTTTTAATGTACGTGATATTCTATCATATTTTTTCAAATTAAACAAGTACAATTTTTAATTTTTTTCTTTCTTTTAAAAACACCTTATTTTACAGTCCTGAAAGTTCTCCTACCATATTTTCATTCAATTTTTCTTTTATTATTTCAATATCACTATACTTACCTAAAATATGCATAAATTTTGTAATGGCGGCTTCAGGAGTCATATCATGTCCGCTTACTACACCGAGCTTAACAAGCTCTGAACTTGCTTCGTAAATTCCCATTTCCACACTTCCTTCATTACACTGGGTAACATTCAGTACTACTACTCCTGAGTCTATCACAAATTTTAACGCCTTTAAAAATCCCTTATTTTGTGGAGCATTTCCATTACCATAGGTTTTTAAGATTAAACCCTTCATATTTCCTTTTCCTGAAAAAATATTCATTAGTATTTCCGGATTAAAACTTGGGAAAACATTAAGAATTACTACATTAGTATCCATTTTATAATCTACGTAAAATTTTTCTTCAGGTTCAGGCAATTTTAATAACCTGTCCTCGTATACTTTTATTTTTGAACCGGCTTCTCCAAGAAACAGGTAATTTGGAGAAGAAAATCCAAAATAGTTTGATGTATTCAACTTTCTTGATCTGTTCCCACGGAAAAGGTAATCTCTGAAAAAGACACATACTTCAGGTATTAATGGCAGACTGTATTCACTTCTCCCTCTTGGAATTTTATACTGTCTTTCTATTATTTCAATGGAAGTTAAAAGATTCTGAAGACCATCACTTCTGACTTCCCTGATTGGTCTCTGTGCTCCTGTAAGAATAACTGTCTTTCCTAAATTTTTCAACATAAATGAGAGCATACTTGCAGTATAGGCCATTGTATCTGTTCCATGAAGAATAACAAATCCTTTATATTTATAGTAATTTTCATCTATAATTTCAGCTATTTCCTTCCATATTTCATGATTCATATCTGAAGAATCTATAACATCCTTTATCTGTGCATATCCTACATTCAGATTTTCCAGAAACTGATAATTTTTTACAACTTCATTCCATGATTTTGAAGGTCTTAAGGCACTTTCAGGATTATTTTTATCTGAAGGTACCATACTTATAGTTCCACCTGTATTTATTATGAGAACTTTTTCTTCAGTCATCTATATTTCCCCCATTCTTAAAATTCTAGTTACATTTAAATCTCACATAGCAATTATAACCTGTATTGTTTCTTTTTCAAATAGAAAAAATCATTTTTTTATAAAAATATAAATTTTATGTAAATTATGGTATAATTTGATAACTTAAGAAAATATTTTATATAAATCCAGTGCAGGGAGTGATTAATTTATGAAACCTCAGGAACTTTATGAAATAATGTCTAAAATACCTTTATTTAAAGGTTTTAATATAGAAGAAATTGAAAATATTCTGAAAAAATTGAATTTTCAGATTAAAAACTACAAGAAGGGGGAAACTGTTTTTTTTAGAGGAGATTCTCTGGAACAGATTATCATTATTCTGTCAGGAACTTCTAAAGGAGAAATGCAGAAATTCAATGGAGATACTATAACTATTGACTATATTACTCCGTATCAGCTCATTGCTCCCGCCTTTATTTTTGGAAGTAACAGAACTTTTCCTGTAGATCTGATTGCTACAGAAAATTCTAAATTTGTATTTTTAAATAAGGATAGCTTTCTTGATGTGATGCAGAAGGATGAAAGACTTCTAGTTAACTTTCTTGATGAAATCTCAAATAAAGGACAGCTTCTTTCAAAAAGGATATGGTTCAACTTTATGAATAAAACTATAAATGAAAAAGTCCTCAGTTACATCAAGGAAAATCAGAAAAACGGATATATCTCATTTAAACCTAATATTTCTGAACTTGCTAAAAAGTTTGAAGTCACACGACCTTCCCTTTCAAGAGAAATTTCTTCCCTGTGTGACAAGGGAATTCTCACTAAAATAAAAAGTGGCAAGTACAAGTTCAATTCTGACAATATTTAGATAAAAGAAGAAGAGTGGTTGGGGATCCACTCTTCAAGTAACGCTATGAAAAGACAAAAAAGATAAAATCTTTTTTAAAAATAAGTACTAATAAAATATACCCTGATTTTGACAAAAAGCAATACCTTCTCAAAAAATTTTTTTTATCTTTTTCAACTTAAAATTATTTTAAAAATTTTTCTCTTATCCTGTATTGTTAAAAT
>ERZ773068.354-NODE-354-length-24760-cov-5.761222_pt1 | contig 24760 bp, 29 predicted proteins | sample MGYA00580620_ERZ773068 | MGnify/ENA primary metagenome ERZ773068 (study PRJEB29015, sample SAMEA2737983) | human oral metagenome | biome: human oral; feature: human-associated habitat; material: dental | place: China | collected 2101 ... | reverse complement strand
CGCAGCTCGATCTTCGATGTGCTGGGCGTAAAGCCGGCGCATTGCTTCTGCACCCGCATCAAAGGCAACAGCATGTATCCCACGCTCACCGACCGCGGCACGGTGCTATGGCGAATGACCTCGCGCTATACGGGCGCGGGCATTTATCTGTTCCGTCAGGTGGACGAGCTGCGGATTAAGCGTTTGCAGCAGATTAACGGCCACACGTTCAGCGTGATTAGCGATAATGCCAACAAGGATATTTATTCGACCGAAACGCTGGATTTGCGCGAAATGCAAGATGACGAGTTTGAGGTGTACGGCCGCTACCTGTGGGATTGCAGCATTAAGCCGTGATGGCTTTTGATGACTTTCTGATAAGTCCTATGACAAAAATCGCGCGAAACTGTCAGAACTTTGACAAGTTTTGCGCGATTTTTTGCATTTTCAAATTTTGTCGGTTTTTCTTCTATTTTACTGTTTTTATTAAAATTTCACCCTTTTTTTTCTAATTTCCCACTATGACAAAACTAACACCTCCCCACACCTTCCCGACAGGGCAAACCGCCATATCGTTCGGGTGCATTTCTCCCTCCGTCGGCAGTCTTTGCACGGATATTTCCGCCTGCTTGCTTTGAACGCGGGTCGGGACGTAAAAAGGCCGTCTGAAAAACATCTTTCAGACGGCCTTTTCGCCACAAACTATATCCGACGGGTTTATTTGTCTTCTTTAGTTGTTTCTTTTTTGTCTTTTTTTGCCGGTTTTTTGGCAGCCAAACCGAGCGATTCACGCCATTTGGCCGGGTCTTTCACCAAATCCAGCGCGGCTTTCAGTTGGGCATCTTTCGCAGGATCGGGATTGTAGCGCGAAGAGAGTTCTTCTTCCGCCTCTTTCTCTTTGTCCTTACCTTTGTTTTTGCTTTTGGCAGCCTCTTTATCGGCTTGGGATGCGGCTTTTTCTTCAACGGCATCATCGTGCACCACGCCGTTTACTTCTTCCCCGCCCAACGGATTGCCGATGTGTCCGGCCAAATCGGCCTCGCGGCTTTCGTAAGTTCGGTTTTTATCTTTGACTTCCACGTCCGGCACGATACCTTGCGCCTGAATCGAGCGGTCGTTCGGCGTGTAGTAGAGCGAAGTGGTCAGCTTGATGGCGCTGCCGTTGGATAGCGGCAGAACGGTCTGCACCGAGCCTTTGCCGAAACTCTGCGTGCCGACGATGACGGCGCGTTTGTGATCCTGCAGGGCACCGGCGACAATCTCCGAAGCGGAAGCCGAACCGGAATTGATCAATACGGTTAACGGGATGTTTTTGACTTCGGACGGCAGGCCTTTGAGCGGGTCGGCATGGCCGGAGAAGATGTAATCTTTCGGCAGGGCGGACAGGCTCATGCCGTCTTTGCCGTCGCGGCCTTTGGTGCTGACCACTTTGGCACCTTCGGGCAGGAAGGCGGCAGATACGCCCACCGCGCCGTTAAGCAGGCCGCCGGGGTCGTCGCGCAAGTCCAAAATCAAGCCTTGTAGCGGGGCTTTGTTTTCTTTGGTCAGCTTTTGCACTGCTTCGCGCAACGAGGCGACGGTGCGTTCCTGGAACTGGCTGATGCGGATGTAGCCGTAGCCCGGCTCGATCAGTTTGGAGCGCACGCTCTGCACTTTGATGATGGCGCGGGTGAGTTTGAAAGTCAGCGGTTTGGAAGAGTCTTTGCGCGAAATGGTCAGTTCGATGTTGGTGCCGGGTTTGCCGCGCATCTTTTTCACCGCTTCGCTCACACTCATGCCGCGTGTCGAAACGCCGTCGATTTTCGCGATGTAGTCGCCGCTTTTGATGCCTGCACGTTCGGCCGGGGTGTCTTCAATCGGAGCGATGATTTTGACAAAGCCGTCTTCGGAGCCGATTTCCATCCCCAAACCGCCGAATTCGCCGCTTGTGCTTTCCTTCAGGTCGGCATAGTCTTTTTTGTTCATGTATTCGGAATGCGGGTCGAGATCGGCCACCATGCCTTTCGCGGCGCTTTCGAGCAGGACGTCGTCGGTTTTGTCTTCGTAGTAGTTGGCTTTAATCTGACTGTAAACCTCTGCCAGCGTACGGATGGACTGTACCGGCAGCGCGTCCTGTTTTTTGCCCTCGGAGGCGGCGAAACCCTGTACGCCGACGGTCAGCAATGCGCCGCTGAACGCGCCCAATGTGTAGAGTGCGACTTTTTTCAAAGTGGAATTTGCCATGTTTGTATATTCTCGTTTGTTTCTGAATGCCGACCTGCGGCAAAGATGCGAACTGTATTGGATTTGATGTTGTCCATCAACTGCTTTTATCAAAAAATACAATAGGCGGAAAAACGCAAAGGCCGTCTGAAAACGGGCGGCCGGACTTTCAGACGGCCTCTATGCTTCCGCCTCCCCGCCCTAGCGCAGCCAAGCGGCGGGGTTCATTGCCGCAAGCCGGTAGCGGATTTCGAAATACAGGCCTTGCTCGCCCGACGGCAGGCTGCCGCTGGTACCGATTGTCGCGCCCGTTTTCACGCTGCCGCCGCTGCCGACGGCGATGGACGACAGGCCGGTATAAACGCCGGTGTAGCCGCCGCCGTAGTCGATGACGACGGTATTGCCGTAGCCGTTCAGCGCGCCTGCGTAAGCCACGGTGCCGTCGGCCACGCTGCGGACGGGCGACGGGGCCGTGGCGAAAAACAGGCCGTGCCAAACGCCGCCGTCCGGCTTCGGTTTGCCGAAACGGCCGGTGATGCTGCCGCCGACCGGATGCGGCAGGCGGCCTTGGAGGCGGCTGAAGGTGTTTTCGGCCTGTGCGGCATATTCGCCCTGCAAGGCGCGGTCTTCTTCCGTCAGGGTGGAAACGGGCGGTTTGGCCGGCGCGGAGGCGGCCTTGTCTTCGGCGTTGTCAGGTTTTGCCGGACGGTTTTTCGCTTTTTCCGCCGCCAGCCGCTCGCGGGCGGCTTTGGTGCGGGCAGCGGCTTCCTGTTTGCGTTTGGCCGCATTGCGGCGGGCGATGTCGGCAAGGATTTGGTTTAATTTCGATTCGTCGGCACGCAGTTTGTTCAGGTTTTGGTTTTGCCTGTCGATTTCAGCATTCAGACGGCTGTTTTCGCGCTGTGCGGCCGAATTGTGTTTGCCCAGCCTGCTCAACGCGGCTTCTTTTTCCGCTTTCAGTTTGGCCAGCTTCGCCAGTTCGGCATCGATTTCCTGTTCGCGCCGGTGCAGTTCCTGCTGCTGGACGACCAGTTCGGAGACTACGTTGCGGTTTGCACTGCCGATGCGGCGGGCGTATTCGAGATAACGCGATTTCCGCCCCGGTTCGGCGTTTTTCAGAAACAGGATGACTGCGTTGTTTTGGCGGTTTTTGTAGTGGCCGTTCAACAGGCGGGCAACTTGCGCTTTGCGTCCCGCGATTTCGGTTTTCAGCCCTTCGAGTTCGTTTTGCAGCGTTTGCAGCTTCTGTCGCGAGTCTTGCTGGCGGCGGGTGATGCCGGCCAGTTCGCGCTGCGCTTTTTCCAGTGCGGCGCGGGTTTTGGCCAGCGTCTGCTGCGCCTGCCGCTGCGCCTGCTGTTTTTGCTGCAATTCCGACTGCGCCTCGTCGATGGCGTGGCGGATGCTGTTCAAATCGCCTCCGTCCGGCGTTTCGGGGGCGGCGGACAAAGGCAGGGCGGCAAGCAGTACGGTCAATATCAGCGGGCGCGGGGACATAGCGTAAAACGGGTCATCAAAACGGCGGATTATAGCGGAATTTGGCGGCTTCGGCTTTTTCAGACGGCCTCCTCCCGCCACGCCGCACGCCATCGGGACAGCGGTTTCACTATATAATCACGCCGTCCAATGTTTTTTTCAGACGGCCCCTATGCCACGCCTCATCTTCTCCCTCGCCACGCCCGACGACGACGACGCCCTGCGCCGCCTGTTGCGGGAAAACGTTATGGAAGGCGGCATCAGCGTCAGCTTCCGCCGCGAACCGTCTTACTTCCTCACCTCGTCGGTTCAGGGCGAACAGGCGGAAATTTACAAAGGCTGCAATGTCGAAACGGGCGAAATCGCGGTATTGGGCAGCCGTTTCCGCCGTGCCGCCTATTTCAACGGCAAACGGGAAACGCTGGGCTATCTGGCCGACCTGCGCCTCAACCGCCGCTACCGTTCCGGCCGCTGCCTTTTCCGGGCCTACCGCGAACTGGGCAACGTCATTGCCGCCGACCCGCTGCCGCTGCACACCAGCATGATCCTGCACGACAACGCCGCCGCCCTCTCCACCATCGCCGCCAACCGCCGCGGTATGCCGCACTACATCCCGCAAGGCCTGGTGCACACGCCGTTCATCCGCCTTGCCCGCCCGCGCCGCCCGATTGCACCTGAGGGGGTGGAACTCCGCTTCGGCCGTGCGGGTGAAGAAGGCGAACTGACCGATTTTCTCAACCGCGAAGCTGCCCGCCGCCAATTTGCGCCGCATTATGAACCGGCCGACTGGCACAACGGGCGGCTGCGCGGGCTGTCCGTCGGCGACGTCTGCATCGCGCGGCGGGACGGCCGGATTGTCGGCGCGCTGGCCGGCTGGGACCAGCACGGTTTCCGCCAAATCCATGTCGAACGGTACAACGGCCTGTGGCGTTTAGGCAAACCGTTGTACAACGCCGCCGCCCGCCTGTTGCGCCTGCCGCTATTGCCCGACGAGGGCGGGACGATACGCTACGGCTATCTGGCTTTGACCGCCATCGAAAAAGACGATGCCGACGTTTACCGCGCCCTCCTGCGCGCGCAATACATCCGCTGCCGCAAACTCGGCTGGCACTACATGGTCGGCAGCATGCACGAAAACGACCCGCTACTGCCCGTCATGAACGAATATCCGCATCTGGCGGCGGGCGGCAGGCTGTTCGTCGTCGCCTTCGATACGCCGCCCGAACCCGACGGCCGCGTGCCCTATGTCGAAGCGGCCACGCTTTAAGGCGGGCGCGTTTGGAACGGCAAGAGGCCGTCTGAAAACCGGTTTTCCGTTTTCAGACGGCCTCTCTCATCATGGCTTCGCCGCGAAATATAGTGGATTAACTTTAAACCAGTACGGCGTTGCCTTGCCGTACTATCTGTACTGTCTGCGGCTTCGTCGCCTTGTCCTGATTTAAACTTAACCCGCTATAATTTCGAGTTTTTTCAGACGGCCACGGCAGCTTTGATGTGCGGGTGCGGGTCGTAATCCGCCAGTTCGAAATCTTCGAATTTGAAGTCGAACAGGTCGGTTACGGCGGGGTTGAGCTTCATCTTCGGCAGCGCGCGCGGTTCGCGGGCCAGCTGCAATTCGGTTTGCTCGAAGTGGTTGCTGTAAATATGCGCGTCGCCCAGCGTGTGGACGAATTCGCCCGGCTGCAAACCGCACACTTGGGCAATCATCATGGTCAGAAGCGCGTAGCTGGCAATGTTGAACGGCACGCCGAGGAAGATGTCCGCGCTGCGCTGGTAAAGCTGGCAGGACAATTTGCCGTTGGCGACGTAAAACTGAAACAGCGCGTGGCAGGGCGGCAAGGCCATTTCGTCCACCAGCGCGGGATTCCATGCCGATACAATCAGGCGGCGGGAATCGGGATTTTTCTTGATTTGTTCCACCACGTTGGCAATTTGGTCGATATGGCGGCCGTCGGGTGCGGGCCAGCTGCGCCATTGGTAGCCGTACACAGGTCCCAAGTCGCCGTTTTCGTCCGCCCATTCGTCCCAGATGGAAACGTTGTTGTCTTTCAGGTATTTGATGTTGGTATCGCCTTTGAGGAACCACAGCAGCTCGTGGATAATCGAGCGCAGGTGGAGTTTTTTGGTGGTCAAAAGCGGGAAACCCTGCGCCAAATCGAAGCGCATCTGGTAGCCGAACACGGAACGCGTGCCGGTGCCGGTGCGGTCGGATTTGTCGTGGCCGTTTTGCATGACGTGGCGCATCAGGCCGAGATATTGTTTCATGTGTATGTCCCTTCGTTTGAGGCCGTCTGAAAAATCCCGCTTCGCACAAGATTGGTTTTCAGACGGCCTGAATGATGTCGTACGGCGGTTCAGCCGCCGATGCAGATATTGTGGTTGTGCGGCAACAGGATATAAAACACCAGCCAGGCCAATAATACAACGGCGGCTGGCAGCAGCGTTTTGGCGCGGACGAGCAGGCGGGCGGGCAACCAGCACAGGACGCTGAATAGAATCAAACTAACCAGCATCAAGGGGTAAAACGCCGTGCCCGCGATGTTTTCGTAGCGGTGGTCGTAGCATTCGAAGCTGCCGCCCATATAGGCCGCGCCCAATATCAGCCAACCGGCGAAGTGCGCCGCCCATACGCCGGCCATGACGGCGGCCCTGATGAAGATAAGGCCCAAATGGGATGTTTTATGTTCGGACATTCGGTTTCCTTTTTAAATAAAGCTATCGGCAGGCCGTCTGAAAATACGGATTCCGCTTCAGACGGCCTTCTCTTCAGGCAGGAACAGCGACATCGGCAGGCCGGTAAAAGCGAAGGCGGCGGCAACGGGCAACAGCATATCCCACGGGATATTATAGCCGGCAAACAGAAATCCGACCAAGGCGGCAACCGACACCGCCAGCCCGCCGAGCAGTACGGCGGAAATACCCGCCCCCGCCCAACCGCGCCGCACCTTCAGGATGGAAAGCAGCGCGGCGTAAGGTACGGTAATCGGCAGGCAGTAGAGTATAGAAGCCACCAGCAGTCCCAAAACGGCCAAAGTGCCGATGCCTAAAATAAAATCGGGGAAGTCGCCGCCCAATAAAATAACTAACAGCAAAAATCCGGCCACCTGCGGCGGCATATCGATTCCTTTCCAAGCCGTCTGAAAAATACGGATGCCGTTTTCAGACGGCCTTTTCATCTTACCAATAGCTGACGAAGCGTTCCAAATCGGTATTTTTTTCTTCTTTCGGGAAATCGTGCTGCGCCGTGCCGACCATGATCAAGCCGATGATGCGGTCTTTTTCGCCGCAGTTCATGGCTTCGCGCAATACGGGGCTGCCGCACCACAGGCCGGTAATCCACACGTTGTCGTAACCCAGCGCGTTGGTGGTAAGCTGGACGGCATAAGCTGCCGCGCCCGCACTCATCAGCTGCTCCCATTCGGGCTTCGGTTTTTCCGCGGCGGTGTTCGGCGCGGCAATCACGGCGATAATCATGGGGGCGAAGTTGGCAACTTTTTCCGCCTTTCTCATCGCGTCCTCACCCAATTTCATCACTTCCACCGTTTCTTCCAACGCGCGGCGGAATTTCTGTTTCGCCTCGCTGCCCGTGATAACGACGAAACGCCACGGTGTCAGGTTGCCGTGGTCGGGCACTTGGGTGGCCGCCTGAAAAACGGTTTCCAGCTCAAGTTCGTCGGGGGCGGGTTCGACCAGTTCGCGCACCGAGCGGCGGGTGGTCAGCAAATCTAATGCATCCATTTTGTTTCCTTTCGTTTACTCTTTATCCATAGGGAGGCCGTCTGAAAAATCATTCGCCCGTTCCACCTGTTCCCAGGCGCGCAAAATCAAATCGGGGTCGTTCGGTTTCAGCAGTTCGGCATCCGACAACATGCGCCGCCAATGGCGTGCGCCGTTCAGGCCGTGCATCAGGCCGAGGTAATGGCGCGCCATGTGCCGCAAAATCGTGCCGCGTCCGGCGGCCAGTTGTGCGGCGGCATAATCTTTCAGACGGCCTGCCAGTTCGGCGTAGGAGACGGGCGGGCGGTCGTCGCCGTAAAAAAGCCTGTCCCAGTCGCGCATCAGCATCGGATTGTGATAACACTCGCGCCCGACCATCACGCCATCCACATGTTGCAGGTGCGCGGCAATTTCGTCATTGGTTTTGATGCCGCCGTTGATGATGATTTCCAACGCGGGAAACTCGCGTTTCAGGCGGTAGACATAATCGTAGCGCAGCGGCGGAACGTCGCGGTTTTCCTTGGGCGAGAGGCCTTCCAGCCAGGCATTGCGGGCGTGGACGATGAAGGTTGTGCAATCGGTTTTTTCCGCCAATGTACCGACAAAATCGGCCAGCGGCTGATAATCGGTTTCGCGGTCGAGGCCGATGCGGTGCTTGACGGTAACGGCACAGCCGGGTGCGGCTTCCTGCATCGCGTTCAGGCAGTCGGCCACCAAATCCGCCTCCTTCATCAAGCACGCGCCGAACGCGCCTTTCTGCACGCGCGGGCTGGGGCAGCCGCAGTTGAGGTTGATTTCGTCGTAGCCGTAAGCGGCGGCTTTGGCAGCCGCTTTGGCCAAATCCTGCGGCTCGCTGCCGCCCAGTTGCAGCGCGACGGGGTTTTCGCCGTCGTTTTTCAGCAGAAAACGGTCAGGGTCACCGTAAATCACCGCGCCCGCGTTAATCATTTCGGTGTAAAGCCAGGTATGGCGGGTGATTTGGCGCGCCATATGGCGATAGTGCCGATCAGTCCAGTCCAACATGGGGGCTACGGATAGGCGGCGAGGTGGCAATGTATTGTTTTTCATCGTCTTCTCAAGCCAGGAATTGCGCTTCGGAATCGGCGGCACGGCTGTTGAGCACACGGTTTCCGTCGATTTTCAGACGGCCTGCGGCAAAATCGGCCACAGCCTGCGGCAGCAGTTGGTGCTCCACTTTCAAGACGCGCGCGGCGATGTCGTCGGCCGTATCGCCGTCGAGAATCGGCACCACGCCCTGCGCAATCACGGGCCCGCAATCGAGTTCGGGCGTAACGAAATGCACCGTGCAGCCGGCCACGCGGCAGCCGGCGGCCAAGGCGCGTTCGTGGGTGTGCAGGCCGGTAAAGGCGGGCAGCAGCGAGGGATGGATGTTGATCAGGCGGCCTTCGTAATGGGCGCAAAAGGCGGGCGTGAGGATGCGCATAAATCCGGCCAGCACGACCAAATCGGGCTGATGGCGGTCGATCAATTCCATCATGGCGCGGTCGAAGGATTCGCGGTCGGGGAAGTTTTTGTGGTTCAGCGCGGCGGTGGCGATGCCGCGCGATGCCGCCCACGCCAGTCCGGCGGCGTTTTCGTTGTTGCTCAATACAGCACGGATGTCCGCATTCGGAACGGCGGCCTCGACGACGGCCTGCATATTGCTGCCGCGTCCGGAAATCAGGATGACGATGTTTTTCATAACGGGGAAATCGGATTGGGAAAGATGATTCATGGCTCTAGGGCGGCGTATTTTAGCCGAAAGGCCGTCTGAAAACACCTTTAAATCACGCAACCTGCTGTTCAGACGGCCTCCCGCCGCATCAGGCCGTCTGAAAACGGCAGCCGCTTCCGCTATAATCCGCCCGTCCCTTTCTTTAAATTGCCGCCGCCATGAACGACGACGAATTCCAAACCGCAGCCGCCGATGCCGCAGTCGAACTGCTCAGCCGCCTTTATCCTGCCGCCGCCGAGGCGTGCGCCCCGTTTTTACGCTGCCTTTTCGCCGCGCTGGAAGACGGCCACAGCTTTATCTGGCTGACCGACGAAGAAGCTGAAACACTGGCGCAGGCCGCGCCGCTGACCGATTCGAAAGGCCTTGCCCCGCTGGTTTTGCGCGGGCGGCGGCTGTTCCTCGGCCGCTTCTACCGGCTCGAACGCGACTTGGCCGGCGAAATCCGCCGCCTGGCCGTCCCGCCGGCCGAAATCCCCGAAACCGCCCGCGCCGCTGGGTTGCTGGCGGAATGGTTTGCCCAACCCGGCAGCGAAGGCCAGCAGGCAGCCGCCGCGCTGGCTCTGTTGCAAAACTTCATCTTAATTTCCGGCGGCCCCGGCACGGGCAAAACCACCACCGTCGCCAAACTGCTCGCCCTGCTCTGCCAAGGCCGCGAACGCCTGCCGCGCATCGCGCTGGCCGCACCGACGGGTAAAGCGGCTGCACACATGGCGCGCGCCCTGCACAAAGCCCTGGCCGGCTTTTCCCTTTCAGACGGCCTCAAGCGGCACCTCTCGGCACTCGAAGGCCAAACCGTCCACCGCCTGTTGAAACTGCGCCCGCCGCAAATGCAGCCGCAGTTTGATGCCGACAACCCGCTGCCGCTCGACATCCTGATTATCGACGAAGCCTCGATGCTCGACCTCGCCCTGATGCTCAACCTCCTGCGCGCCGTGCCCGACGGCTGCCGCGTCATCCTGTTGGGCGACGAAAACCAGCTCCCTTCCGTCGGCGCGGGCGCGGTATTGGCCTCTTTGGCACAAACCACCATCTTGGACGGCGAAACGGCAGGCCGTCTGAAAACCCTGCTGCCGCAACGCGAAAACCCTTTTCAGACGGCCTCCAACCCGCCCGCGCTTTCGGCCAACACCGCCCGCCTGACCGTCAGCCACCGTTTCGGCGAACACAGCGGGTTGGGCTGTCTGGCGCGCGCGGTGTGCGCCGGAGATGAGGAAACCGCTTGGGCGCAGTTCGACCGTTTCCCCGACCAACTTTCCGTCCGCACGGCCTCCGTCGAACAACTGGCCGCCGACTTCTGCCGCCAGCAGGCAGACTACTGGCAGGCCGCCGACCATGCCGACATCGCGGCCGCCTTCAACTGCCAAAACCATCTGGCCGTACTGGCGGCAAGGCGCGACGATGCCGCCCGCTTCAACCTCGCCTGCCGCAACCACCTGCAACGGCACGGGCGCATACCGGCGGATGCACAATGGTTTGCCGGACAAATCATTATGATAGAACGCAACGACTACCCGCTCGGCCTCTTCAACGGCGACATCGGCCTGATCCTGCGCGATACCGACGGCGGCGACGGCGCGCTGGCGGCCTATTTCCCCGATGGCGGCACATACCGCAAAATCCCCCTCAGCCGCCTGCCCGCCTACGAAACCGCCTTCGCAATGACCGTACACAAAAGCCAAGGCTCCGAATACCGAGACGTTTGGCTGCTGCCGCCCGCCGATGCCGAAGGCCTCAACCGCGCCCTGCTCTACACCGCCATCACCCGCGCCCGCGAAAAATTTACCTTTGTCGGCGGCAGGCATGCCTTTGCCGCCGCCTGCAACCGCAACGAAACCCGCCGCAGCGGCCTGCGCGACATGCTGGCGGATGAAACGGAACGGATATAGGTAAAAAGGCCGTCTGAAAAACACCGGCCGCCGTATGTGGTTGAGTGTAAAAAAACGAGCTGACAATCTGTATAATTCAAATAAACCTTACCGGACAAAAAATAACCATGAAACGAATATTGTGTCTGATTTTTCTGGCCTTATCCGGCACTGCGGCAGCGCAGTCGTGCGAAGCGGAAGTGGCGCGCGCCGATTTGAGGGGCTTGAAATTGGGCGAACCTTTGGCGCAGTTCAAAAAACGGTTTCCCCAAGCGCACGACACGACGGCCGCGCTTGAAAAACGCCAAACGGACGAAGGAGGAATTAACCTTATCGAAAACGAACACCCATTGGGCAAAGATATAAATTCTGCCTTCTTGATTTATAAGAACAGGAAAATCAAAGAAATCAACCTATTCCTCCACTACAACAAGCGGAAGCCCTTTACCGCGCGGGCGGAGCAGGCGAAAAAGCAGTTCAGGCTGCCTGAAAAAGGATGGCAGGTATTTGACAATGGGCAGCAGATTTACCGCTGCCAAGATTACGAATGGATACTAACGGAACAGTTTGAATCTGACGGTACGCAGATTTTGAGCATCTCGTTGAATAAGGTTGCGGGAAAATAGGCCGGTTGATGGCTGAAAGGCCGTCTGAAATATGTGCAGTACGGCCGCCAATCTAACAAACATTGCCCGCACCATCCTTGCCGAACCTACCGGCCAAACTTTTACACAACCCAAAAACCATTAAATATCCGTACTGTATAAGCAACGCATCATCCATACCGCCGTTTCCATCGCAAGCCGCACCATGCCCAGAGCCACCTTCTACGTCCACATAACCGACCCCGCCGCCTTTGCCTGTAAACTCACCCGCCGGGCCTGCGGCCAAAACGAACGCCTGCTGATTTGGTGCGGCAGCGAAGCAGAAATGCGCCGCTTGGACAAAGAGTTGTGGCAAGACCCGCCCGAAAGCTTCCTGCCGCACGAAATATGGTTTGAAGGACAACCCTATCCGCAAGATGCCGCCGCCGTTTTGGCCTGCGGCAACCGCCTGCCGTCCCTGCCCGAAGGCACAGTCGTCCTCAACCTGACCGACGACTTTTGGCACACGGCGCAACCGCTGCCGCAACGCGTACTCGAAATCGTCGGCAACAGCCCGGACGAACTGGCCGGAGCAAGGGAACGCTTCCGCGCCTACCGCGACGCGAGTTTCACCGTCGAACACCACAATATGCAGGGAAAGGCCGTCTGAAACCATGGAACAGCCCGACTTCTTCGCCATCCCCAGCCCCTGCATCGGCGTCTGCCGCGCCAACAACAAAGGCTACTGCATCGGCTGCCTGCGCAACCGCGAAGAACGTCTCTACTGGCAGCAAATGAACGATGACCAAAAACACCAAGTCATGCGCCTGTTGGCCGTACGGCGTAAAAAAATCGAACAGGCCAAATGGGAAAAAGGACGGGATTACGGTACAACGCCCGAACAGGAAAACTTCGAATTCGATTAGCCCCGACCGTCAGCCCGATTGAGGCCGTCTGAAAACCACTTCCCAATCTTTCCGACAGGAAACATTCATCAAGGAAACCACTATGAAATATCTGACCCTTCTGTTACTCTCTACCGCCGCACCCGTCTTTGCCGGCTCATCCGGCATTTATTTAAACAACGACTACCAACACGTTTTCGCCACCCCCAGCGGCAATATCCTATGCGGCGGCAACAGCCATAAACACGCCAAGGCCGACAAACGCTATACCAACGACTTGTATTGCTTCATCGGCCTGAACAAAGCCATGCCGAAACGCTGTGAAAAACAAGGCGAAGGCTTGGACTTCACGCTTAACGCCAAAGGTAAAGCCGCTATGAGCTGCGCGGGTTTCGAATTTGTTCCCTACAACGAAGGCTACGAAAAAACACGCGTACTGAAATACGGCGAAACCGTCAGCGGCAACGGTTGGAGCTGCCGCAGCGAAACATCGGGCTTAAGCTGCAAAAACAACGACGGCCACGGCTTTTCAATCAACCGCCAAGAATACCGCCTGTTTTAACCATTCAGGCTGCGCCCCTGCTTTGCCGAGGGCCGTTTTCAGACGGCCTCCGTTTGAAAGGGCATGTTTTGCAACTATAAAAAGCATTGTTGAAAAACAAAAAACGGCTGTCGATAACCGACAGCCGTTTTGCTTCGTTTGTCCAAATGGTTTAGAACCATGCTTTGATGGCGGCAGCCGTACCGGCAATACCGCCGATCAAGCCAACCGCACCTGCGGCAGTACCCATTGCACCATTAATTTGATCACGTTTGTTGGCGCGTTTCTCGCGTTCCAATGCCAATTCTTCGGAAACGTTTTGACGCTGACGTCTGTGTTGTTCCAGTTCGGCACGGGACAACTGGGCAGAAGCACGGTTACGGCCGGCTTTGATGGCAGCAGAGTCATCCCCTATGGCCAAATCGCCGACAGAACTTCCCTGAGCGGCACAGCCGGTTACAATGATTGAAGTCAGAAGGATAAGCGCTAGTTTATTTTTCATAATAAATACCTGAAATACGAAAAAAATCGAATAAATCTAAAGATTAATGAAGGATATAGACTTTTCTGTTGCCATAAGCACGGTTGATGGCATCGGCCTCATCCATCATTTCTTCACGGCGCTCCTTACGACGCTCCGCACGCTCTGCACGCTCATCGTTCTGAACACGGCGCGAATCAGCCTGCATTGCAGCCTCTTGCTCTGGAGAAGGGATAAAACGCTGGCTGCCGTAAGTAACGCAACCTGTCAGTGACAATAAAACAGCACATACCAAAACAGTCTGTTTGACCATAGTTTAAAACCTCACATTTAAAAAGCTTACATTACCATTCTGCATTAAAGATTTGTAAATTTCAAATTTAAATAAAACATTAAAGCATGATGTTTAATAAAAATATTTAATTAACACAGAATATTGTATAGTATTAACCAATTGAATATATTATTTTTTTAACGTCTAAGTCCCTATTTATTTAATTTGACAGCGAAAAATAGACATACTGTTTTTACCTTCAAGTACAACACATATAACAACAGGGAAACCGGCCATTATGCCGACTCCCCTGTTTGCCCGATACTTTATCGGTCTGAATTATGCAACGATTTCCACCGGACCATGGTCATCGCAATGATCGCCGTGCTGGTGATGCAGACGGCCGTTGACCAGATAATCGATATGGTCACCATGAGGAATGGCCTCATGACCGCAACCTTCCCCATGAACATGGCCCGCACAGGTATCGAGCGGGATGCAGGCATCGGGGTTGGTTTCATTTACCGGCAGGGTGTGTTCGTCGTAATGGCCGTTGTGCTCGTGGTGCAAATGGCCGTCGTGCAGGTAGTCGATATGGCCGTCATGTTTGATGGCGGTATGACCGCAGCCGCTGCCGTGAACATGGGCGTGGTCGTGATGAATAGTGCAGTGTGTCATGATGCTTCCTTCGATTTGATTAAGGTCGGGCAGGTCTTACCCGGTTGTAGGGAAACGCGATAATAGTCTCCCAAAACGGAAAAGTAAATACCTAAGCATATGTTTTTTATGAAAATTTTGTTATAGTATATCAACCGCTGCCATTATTCTCCGATGGCCGCCTGCCCAAGTCCGACTTCATGCGGGTTGAGCCGTGCCCGCTCTTCCTGACCTAGCCCGATGGCTTTTCTCAGGCGGGTCATGTAGGCGTTTACGTCCAATCCTCGGCCGTAACGTTGCGCTTCCCAAATGGTTTCGGCCAAAGCTTCCATCATGTGGTGCTCCGCCCGCACCCAGTCGCCGTTATGGCGGGCGCACAGGGTTTGGTGGATGGCGCGGATGCCTGGCGGCTGGTCGATGGCGGCCTGTTCCTGTATCGAGAGGTGCAACGAAAGGTGGAGGAAGGGGTTTTCCCTGCCGCCTTCCGGTTTCCATTCCGTGTCTAAATAGTCCTCGATGTTTTCCAGATAATCGGCATATTCTTGATGGGCTTCGAGAATCCGCAATGCTTTTTGCTGCAATGCGTCCAGTTGCAGCGGGGCAAACCGCTGCCGCCAAACATCGGCGAAGAAGCGGCGCACATCGTGGGTGTTTACGTCATACATGGTTTGCTTTTCCGTAAAAAGAGGCCGTCTGAAAATGGTTTTGACCCGGCAAAACGCTTTTCAGACGGCGTGTATCGTTATTCGGCATTTCAGCGGAATCCGCCCTTGCCTTTTCCTTTGCCTTTGCGCTGCTGAGCCTGCATTTCCTGCATGGCTTTCATCTGCGCCTGACGGGCGTTCGGGTTGAACATCGACATTTCTTTAAAGGCTTTGTGCGCATCGGCTTCGGGGCAGTTGTTGTTCGCCATGCAGTAAATCATCACTGCGTCTTTTTGCGCCTGGCCGCCGCTGTTGTACATGCGGCGCAGGTCGGCCGGATTGATGCGCCCGCTCTCGGGGTCGATGTTGAATGCTTTCAGGCGTTCGGTAAACTGGCGGCGTTGGCGTTTGATGACCCACACGGCCAAGAGTGCGATAACGGCAATGATGCCGAGTACGCTGAGCAATGCCACCCACCATCTGACGCCGAACAGTATCAGGATACCGATGATGACGGCGGCGATAACCGAGATGCGGATGGCGGGTTGGATAAACATTTTCGGGTTCATGTCTGTCTCTTAAATTTGTGTTTGGTTCGAAGTGCGGATTGTAAACCGAATTAACCTTTTCGGCATCTTTTCAGACGGCCTCAACGGCAGGTTCACATATTTCGATATTGCCGTACGGTTCACTTCATTGACGGCAACGGCAACGCTAAACTGCCAAGCCGTAAACCATTTGGCGGAAGGCCGCCCAAGCATCGCCGTCCTCCGCGCCCTTTATCATCCGGTCGATACGGGCGCACTCCTGCAATGCGCCGATCAGGCGGCTGACGGACAGCCGCTTGACGGCCAACGGGGCGAGTGTCTGTTTATCGCCCCACAGGCGCAGGCTGTTGCGCACAGACTGTACGCTCTGCCCCTGCTTGAATGCGGCGGCCAGCCTAATCAGGGTACGGATGTCTTCCGCCACCGCCCACAGCAGCAGCACGGGTTCTTCCCCTTCGGCCTCCAAGCCTTCCAGCAAATGCAAAGTCCGCACGGCATCGCCTTTCATCCAGGCCGACGACAGTTGGAATACGTCAAACCGCGCCACATTCGCCACGGCCAGCTCGGCATCCGCTACACTGATGATGCTGCCGCTCGGGTGCAGCAAAGCCAATTTGTCGATTTCCTGTTTGGCCGCCAGCAGGTTGCCTTCCACCCGCTCGGCAAACAGGGTCAAGGCATCGGCCTCAATGTCTAATCCCGCATTTTTCAGACGGCCTTTAATCCAAGCAGGCAGTGCGTTGCCTGAAACGGCTTTGGCTTCCAACACCACGCCCTGCCGTGCCATCGTGGCAAACCATTTGGCCTGTGTCTGCGCCTTTTCCAGTTTGGGCAGCATGACGACGGTTACAGTATCGTCGGGCAGGTTTTCCGCCAGGCTCAGCAATGCCTCGCCGCCAGTTTTCCCCGGCTTACCATTCGGAATATGAATCTCCATCAGCTTCAAGTCTGCAAACAAACCCATGCTGTTGGCAGATGCGAGCATTTCGTTCCAGTCGAAGGCGTTGTCCGCAGTGTACACCTCGCGGTTCAAATAGCCCTGTTGCTTGGCGGTGGCACGCAATTTGTCCAACGCTTCCACGCGCAACAGGTCTTCTTCGCCGTGGATGACGTAAAGCGGTTGCAGCTTGTCGGCGGCGGATATGTGTTCGATGTTTTGGACGGCCATGATGAAAAACCGGTTCGGGCGTTGGGTAAAACGATATGAAACCGCCGGAAAGCAATCCGGCGGCTGATTTATTGGTCGACGGTAATTTTTTCCGATGCCTCGCGATCCAGTTTTTGCTGCAACGTATCGCACGGCGTTTCGCAATCGCACATTTTTTTCATGCCCAGCGCGGTAATGCCGCCGCAACTGCCTTTAATCGAGCGTTTGGAAAAAATATAGCCGACCGACATGCCCAATATAATCAATAAAAACAGACCGAAAGTCAGGAGGATGGTGCTCATGATTTATCCTTGTCGCGTAGCAGTTGTTTGAATGCGGAAGACATTTCCGTGCGGTAGCCGCTGCCGTCGCGGATAATCAAGAATACCGCCAAACCCTGCTGTTCAGCAAGCTGCAGGGCGCGCTGCTCGCCCAATACGAACAAGGCGGTGGAAAGGCCGTCGGCGGTGGTTGCGCTGTCGGCAATCACGCTGACGGAGGCGAGGTTGTGGCTGATAGGGACATGCTTTTGCGGGTCGATAATATGCGACAACCGCCTGCCGTGCGCGTCGACATGGAAATTGCGGTAGTCGCCCGAAGTGGCCAGCGAATGATTGGCCAGCGGAACGACGATTTGCGTATTGCCGCCTTGCAGGATTTGCGGCTGCTCGATGCCGATGCGCCAAGTTTCGCCGCGTTCGTTCTTGCCGCGCCCGCGCAATTCGCCGCCGATTTCCACCAAATAGTTTTCAACACCCAGGCCTTCCAGATGGATGGCCAGTTTGTCCACGCCGAATCCTTTCGCAATCGAAGAAAGGTCGAGATATGTGCCGGCAACTTTTTTGGCCAGCGTCTGCTTTCCACTCCCGCCGGCCAAGATGATTTTATCCGTACCGACCACGGCGGAAGCCTGCCGGATTTGTTCGTCCGTCGGTTCGCGGGTAACGGTTTTGTCAGGCCCGAAGCCCCACAGATTCACTAACGGCCCGACGGTAATGTCCAACGCGCCTTGGGTGAGGCCGTTCAAACGGAAGGCTTCGGCGGTAACGAAGGCGAAATCAGCGGAAATTTCCATCGGCTCGCCGACAGTCTGCAACTGATTGAAGCGGCTGATTTCGGACGACGGATCGTAAGTGGACATTTGGCGGTTTACTTCAACCAGCAATTTGTCCAAATCGGCTTGCACCTGTTCGGGGGACGGCAAATCTTTGAGGCCGTCTGAAAGATATTTGACGGTATAGGTCGTGCCCATGGTCTTGCCCTGCAAAACCACGGCCTGCCGTTCGGCGGATGGGCCGCAGGCGGCAAGCAGGACGATGAAGAAGAATGAAAAGAAAAGACGGATGGCGGACATAAATCGAAATACGGCGGCAGGTAAAGCAAAACCCCTGAATAACTCAGGGGTTTTGCAAAGATTGGCGGAGTAAGAGGGATTCGAACCCTCGATGCAGGTTGACCCCACATGCCTCCTTAGCAGGGAGGTGCCTTCAGCCTCTCAGCCATTACTCCGTGTTCAGAACCGCGGACTATACGGAATTTGCCCGCCGCTGTCAATCGCCGCAGCCGCTTTTTCAGACGGCCCGGATTTAAGCAAATGAAATGTTAAGGAATTAAAGCATTGTCAAATCGTCCGCATACGGCAAACCCGGCTAGCGGCTGATCTGTCCGCCGATATAGTAGCCGCCGCCTTCATAGGTTTGCCCTATGCTGCCGCTTTGGCCTTCCACGCGGTACACCTGTCTCGGCGGCGGATTGTTGCGCGGATAGCAGCGGCGACGGTTGCCCCTGTCATAATAACAGTCGTAACCGCCCTGATAGGCGGAAGCCGGGGTGGCATCGCCGTAAACGACGGTGATGCCCGGCGGGGCGTTGATGGTCACGGTTTTGTTGATGGTGGTGCGGCTTTCCACGGGCAGGTCGATGGCGGCATAACGGCCGTACGGCGTTTCGCTGTACACGCAGCCTGCCAACAGCAGGGCAGATACGGCGGCCAGATATTTGGTTTTCATCATTTACTACTCCTTTTTCAGACGGCCTTCCATTGCCGTAACAAGGGGTTATCGCGGCAGACGGTAATGGCCGGTGATTTTGTAGCGTCGGAGAATGTTTTCTTCACGGGTCCCACGTCCGATGTTGTGCAAAATAAGCGGCTCTCCTCCCGCGCTTTTGCGGTCGGAAACGATGCCTATGTGGGTAAGGCCGCGCCCCAAATCCCAGGTAACGATGTCACCGGCCAGGAATTTTTCGTCATGGGTTTGATAGCCTTTGCGTTGGAAATAGGTGGCGATGTTGGGTACGCGGCGGTGGTCGATGTTGCGGTCGGGCTGGGTCAGCCCCCATTTTTTCGGGTAGGCGGCAAAATTCTTGCTCATGTCTTCATGTATCAACTGCTGCAAATCGATTTTCTGCCGCCGCAGCGAACGGACGACGACATCGGTACACACGCCTTTGTGCACGGGCACATCCCCCATCGGATAGCCGATATTGCTGTAGGCAGGATCGTAGGCGGTGGTGCGGCCGATTTGCTGGCGCGCCTCCCACACCAGCTTTTGTGCCGAGACGGCATGCGCCTGGACGGCAGCCATCGAAAGAGCCAGTGCGAATATTTTCATCCGTATCGCCCTATTTTTTGCCTTCATTCCTTCCCCCTGCGCGGCCGTCCGTTTTCAGACGGCCTGAAAAACATTCGGAGCCGACTTAAAGCCGGCAGCTCCGTTTTGTTTATTGACTCAACACGTCCACACCTTTGGGCGGCACAAATTTGAAATTGCCGCGCGATAAGTTGGGATGGGTGTTCACATTGCTGAATTTGATGCTGGTCTGATTGCCGAAACCGTCTTTCAGCTCCATTGCCGCCAGCGTGTCGCCCTTGAAGCCGATGCGGATAAACTGGTATCCGGCATTGTTTTTCTTCGGCGTGGCGAGCACATAATCAATGCCGTCGCCGGAGCCGTCTTCCTTCAGGCTGTAACTGGAATCCAAAGCGTTTTTGTCCGACAGGATGGATGCGGGGCTGTCGCCGATGGCCTGCGACTGGTCGGATTTGGTTACCTGTTTCAAATCGACATCGTACAGCCAAATATGCTGGCCATCGCCGACTATCGTTTGTTTGTAGGGCTTGTTGTATTCCCAGCGGAAGAGGCCGGGACGCATGATTTGGAACGTACCGCCGGAAGTTTGCGTTTTCTTTTTGTTTTTCACGGTTTGGCTGAACGAGCCGCTCAACCCGTCGGCATCGGCATTGAATTTTTTCAAGGCGTCGATTCCGCCCGCCTGCGCCGCGCCGATTGCCAAGCCCAACACGGCGGCGGCGAAGAATTTTGAATAAGTCGTCTGTTTCATTGAACATTTCCTTACGGCTGGATTGCAACAAAGCGGCAGTATAAAGCCTATCTTCAAACGGGCAAGTGCTTCGGAACGGGTTTAATTTTTGTAAAGCCGTTAAGGATATGTATTGACTGCCGTTTTATTTTCAGACGGCCTCAAGCTTTGACATTTATTTAATTCCCCGTCCGGGCCGGATACGGCCTTGCGGGGGTTTGACCTTATAATAGCGGTTTTTCGCCGTCGGGAAACTTTATGCACTCCCTTTATTCACTGCTCGAACAGGCACTCTTGTCCCGCGACCCGGAACAAAAATGCCGGCTGGTACGCGAACTGGCCGAGCGTTCGGCACAACGCCCGCCTTTGGAGAAGAATGCCCCGCCGCCGTTGGATTTCCGCGAAGCCGGCCGGCCGGACAAACCCAATCTGGTTCCGCCTTCAGCCGTTACGCCGCGCAAAATGAATACGCCGGAAGGTTATGCCGCAATGCTGCACGCCATCTGCCACATCGAATTCAACGCCATCAATCTCGCGCTCGATGCGGCCTACCGTTTCCGCCTGATGCCCGACGAATTTGTGTACGACTGGATACAGGTGGCTTGCGAAGAGGAATACCATTTCCGCCTGATGTCGGGCCGTCTGAAAGCCTTCGGTTATGCCTACGGCGATTTCGACGCGCACAACCACTTATGGGACATGGCCTACAAAACGGCTTTCGACCCCCTGCTGCGGATGGCGTTGGTACCCAGGGTGCTGGAAGCGCGCGGCCTAGACGTTACGCCCGGCATACGCGCCAAAGTGGCGCAACGCGGCGATACGGAAACATGCGGTGTTTTGGACATCATTTACCGCGACGAAGTCGGGCATGTAAAAATCGGCAATTACTGGTATCAGCATTTGTGCCGCCAACGCGGCTTGGAACCGATGGCCTTGTTCCGCAACCTGTTGTCGCGTTACGACATGTTCGTATTTCGGGGATATGTGAATCTGGATGCGCGGGAGAAAGCCGGCTTCAGCCGGTTTGAACTGGAGCTGCTGCACGATTTCGAACAGAGCATGAAGACGGACAACCCGCCCGAAGGGAAACAGGCCGTCTGAAAAGACACGGCGGAACGGATGGGATTAGCGGGTACGGTCGAAATAATGACGGCATTTCGCGCCGCAACGTTCGAACAACTTGCGGCAGAAAGGCAGCAGCGGCGAAGCAAACAACACCGATGCCGCCAAAGCAACCGTTATCACGACTGCCTGCGGCTTGGCAAACAAAGTAAACCGGAACACCTGCTCGGCAATATAATTAACGGCACAGGTAAACAGCACGATATAAATCAGCCCGACAGCGGCCAGCAGCATCGGACAGAGGACGGAGCGTTTCATAGTCCAAAACCAAACACAGCGAAGGCGTTATTATAGGCAGCCGAACCGCCAAGTAAAGCAATGGCGGCATTAAATCGGGTAAAGATTAACGGCATATCACGCCGACAAACGGCAAATTATTATCATATCGAACACACCGCCTGCCCCCGCAGGCAAAAGGCCGTCTGAAAAACCGCCCCGCTTTCAGACAGCCTCCAAAGCACTTGCCCAACCCCGGGCGGTTTCAAACCAATGGAAACACACCATGAACAACACAACAGCCGAACGCCTGAAAATCTACGGACAACTGATGCGCGCGGACAAACCCATCGGCACCATGCTGCTGCTGTGGCCGACCCTGTGGGCATTGTGGATTGCGGCACAAGGCATGCCGGATTTGACCATTCTTTTGGCCTTCGTCATCGGCACTTTCCTGATGCGCAGCGCGGGCTGCGTCATCAACGACTTTGCCGACCGCAACTTCGACGGCGCGGTCGAGCGCACCAAAAACCGGCCGTTCGCACGCGGCGCAGTCGGCAAAAAAGAAGCACTGCTGCTGACCGCCGCGCTCTGCCTCGCCGCCGCACTCTGCCTGCTACCGCTGAACCGCCTGACCTGGCTGATGAGCCTGCCCGCACTGTTTTTGGCCATGAGCTACCCGTTCACCAAACGCTTCTTCCCCCTGCCCCAACTCTACCTCGGCCTAGCCTTCTCCTTCGGCATCCCGATGGCCTTTGCCGCCGTTACCGGCCACGTCCCGCCCACCGCCTGGCTGCTCTTTGCCGCCAACGTCCTGTGGACGCTGGCCTACGACACCGCCTACGCCATGGCCGACAAAGAAGACGACCTCAAAATCGGCATCAAAACCTCGGCCATCACCTTCGGCCGCCGCGATGCCGAAGCCGTACTCGCCTGCCACCTCGGCTTCACCGCCCTCATGATCTGGCTGGGCCTGACGATTTCCGCCGCCTGGCCGTATTGGCCCGCCGTCCCCCTGGCCCTCTACTGGCAAATCAAACAATACCGCGCCATCCGGCAGCGCGACCGCAACGCCTGTTTCCGCGAATTCCTGGCCAACAACCGATTGGGCGCACTCTGGTTTGCCGCCCTGCTGGCCAACTACCTCTATTTCAAAATCGCCGCCTTTGCCTTCGGACAATAAACCGCCACACACCCTAAAGGCCGTCTGAAAAGGCCGTCTGAAAAACTGCCGGACAACCTTTCAGACGGCCTATCGATGCCGCACCCCTCAGGCAAAAATTAAGTTAATTTATTACCCCGTTCAGTAAAAAATAAAACCGGCCCTACCCTGCTGCTACAATTCGGGCCGTCTGAAAACGGCGCGACCGCCGAAATGCACCATCATGAAGCACAAGAAAAAACTCGTCACCCTCACCGCCGCCTGTGCCTTATCGGCCTACGGCCTGTATCCCGACCGCCACCCCGTTTACCCCGCAAGCGACCACTACGACCCGGAAACGCAAACCTTCTTCAATCCCGAACCGCAGCAAAAGCCGACCGGCCTGGCCGGCGCGTTTTGGAAAATCCTGACCGACCCGCAGGCGCCCCGCCCGCCCAAGCCTCTGCCCACCGTCAAACCCGACTGGCCGGCCTTCCTCGCCGCCCCCGAAGGCAAAAGCCGCTTTGTTTGGTTCGGCCACTCCACCCTGCTGATGCGCATCGGCGGGCAAACCGTCATCACCGACCCCGTATTCGGCGATTCCGTCTCCCCCGTCCCCGTCATGATGAAACGCTTTCAGCCCGCCCCCGCCGAAATCGGCGAACTGCCGCCCGTCGATGTCGTCCTGATTTCCCACAGCCACTACGACCACCTCGAAAAAGACAGCGTGCAGGTACTCAACTCAAAGGGCAGCCACTTCGTCGTCTCGCTCGGCATGGGCGTACTGCTGGAAAAATGGGGCGTGCCGCGCGAACGCATCACCGAACTCGACTGGTGGCAGCATACCGAACGCAACGGCATCCGCTACACTGCGCTGCCCTCCCGCCACGACTCCTCCCGAACCCTGACCGACCGCAACCAAGCCCTGTGGTCGAGCTTCGCCATCGAACACGGCAACGAAAAATTCTATTTCCACGGCGACTCCGCCCACGGCAGCCATTTCGACAAAATTGCCGAAAAATTCAACGGCTTCGACATCGCCTTTATTGAAAACGGCCAATACAGCGAACATTGGCCCAACAACCACCTCTTCCCCGAACAAACCGCCCGCTATGCCGCACAGCTCTCGCCCAAACGTTTCATGCCCATCCACTGGGGCGCGTACTCGATGGCCTTGCACGCTTGGAACGAACCTCTATTGCAAAGCCTCCCGCTGGCGCGCAGCCTGGGTGTGAACCCGCTGACCCCGCTGATGGGGCAGGTATTCGATGCCGACACCGCCACGCAAGATTGGTTTGCCGAACCCGACAACGAATAAAGCCAATCCCGCTAGGCCGTCTGAAAACCATCCCTGTTTTTCAGACGGCCTTTCCGATAATTTCCCGTCTGCAACCCTTCCGCATCAAAGCGTCCTGCCCGACAAATAGCCGATAATTGAGGGGCGCAGGAAACGGCAGGCTTCCGCCGCTTCAATCAGATGCCGGAATCCCAAGATGCCGCCGGTACGGATACCCGCATCCTTCAAACCCGTTGTACAATCCGCCGTCAAAACTTTCAGACGGCATCACGAGTACGCGCGTCGGTCGGCAATACATTTTTTAACCGCTGATGAAACGCCCCAAACCACCCGTCCCATCCAACTTCAACCCAAACCCAAAACCATGCCCATACTCCCGCTTTTAAACCGTTCCCCCGATTCCCTGTTAGCCGAAGGCTGGACAGCCGCGCAGTTTTCCGCCGCCACGCTCTCGCTGGCCGCGCGTTTGCGTGCGCACAAAGTGCAGGCCGCCGCGCTGTGGTTCGACGATGCGGCGCGGTTTGCCTCCGCGCTGCTGGCCGCATGGCTAGCCGGGGTGGAGGTGTATCTGCCGCCGAATCTGGCGGAGGAAAACCGCCGTTGGGCAGAAGCGGGCGGGGCGGTGTGGTTGAGCGACGTGCCGGAAGTTTCAGACGGCCTCTGGCTGTACGACGGGGCGGCGGAGCAGGCGGCCGCACCGGAGGAAGCGTTGGAATGGCCGCGTGAAAACGTGCTGTATCTGAAAACTTCCGGCTCTTCGGGCGAGGCGAAGGTGGAGGCCAAAACGCGCACGCAGATGCTGGCCGAAGCGGCGGCACTGGCCGAAAGGCTACCTGAAAGCTGGCGCGGCTTGGCCGCCGTGGGCAGCGTGAGCCCGCAGCATTTATACGGGCTGACCTTCCGCGTGTTCG
>ERZ773068.352-NODE-352-length-24814-cov-3.330789_pt1 | contig 24814 bp, 9 predicted proteins | sample MGYA00580620_ERZ773068 | MGnify/ENA primary metagenome ERZ773068 (study PRJEB29015, sample SAMEA2737983) | human oral metagenome | biome: human oral; feature: human-associated habitat; material: dental | place: China | collected 2101 ... | reverse complement strand
ACACCGGCAACGACGCCACCAAACCCCACTCAACCAACCAATGAAAGATCGAGGCTAGTGAGGCGTGGCGGGAGCAGCGAGGAATAGGTCTCTGCCTCGCAGGTCGGTTCGACCGCAGTTCCGCTCAAAGAGCGGTAGACAGTCTGGTCCGTATACTAGATACTAGGCAGTTGTGGTTATGTCACCGACGGTGCTGCAGTTCGATCTTGACTCCGCTGCGCCAGTGTTGAGCGCCGGAAGCAAATGGCTCTCTCAGGCTGAGGTCAGCGCCCTCTCCCGTCTTGGCACGCGCGTGCTGCGAGAACGAGCGATGGCATCTCGAGTCATTTTGCGTGCAGTACTTGGAAGCCAGCTAGGCGCTTCACCTGAAGACGTCGCCGTGCAAAGTGGGCGCTATGGAAAGCCCGTACTGGACGGGCCCCTCGAGTTCAACGTGTCTCACTCTGGGGCGACGCTTCTAATCGCGCTACATCCGGACTCGCCGGTTGGGGTCGACGTAGAACTCCGCTCTCGGGCACTGCCACTTGCCCCTCTCTGGTCATGCCTGAGTAGACATGAGCTCGAGGTCCCTCCTATGGAGCAGTCCGACTGGTTGTGCCTATGGGTGCGCAAGGAGGCCACTGTGAAAGCGACCGGTCAAGGCTTGGCCGCGGACCTGACGGGGTTCACCGTGGGGCACCGTCATCCGATCCCCGGGCACTGGAGTGCCCCCTCAGGTATAGGCGAGCCAGTCTGGTTGACCTCAGGAACGCTGAGAGCCGGAGACCCCTTCGCCGTCACTGTGCTCTCAGATGAGGCGCCGTCCACGCCGGTGAGGCTCCTTGAGTTGAGCGCCAGAGGCGTCGTCAAACACATGCTGGACCCAGCTCGGAACCAGTTCGTTGACCGCTGACAGTCCGCTGGTGCTGGCGCTGGCGCTCGCGAGGTGGGCCGCGGCGCCATTCGACGTCAAGGCAATATTTACCGCGGGGTTGCCCGCGCGGTTCGTGGCGTGATAAAGTAGAGGAGCATTCGCGTTGCGTAGCCGGGTGTAGGCAGGGCCGGGAAGCCCGGTCAGGCGCTGGAGCGTGATGCCGGGGGACGCTGTCAGTGAGCCCCGAGAGGCCCAAATGGTGGTCGCCAGTTGAGGGATAAACGGAGCACGTCCAAGGTGGAGAGGGGTCCAGATTGTCGAACACGCCCGAGGTGTGCAACGAGCTCGTGTCAAACGCGATCGAGGCGGAGACCGGTTTTCCTGTCAAGAGCCTCAACGAAGAGACACGGCTCCGTGACATCGGGATTGAGTCCGTCCTGAGTGTGGGGATTGTCGAGCGACTCGAGAAGCACTTCGGTCCGCTGAGCAAGTCCCTGATGCTTGAATTCGATACGCTCGGGGCGCTGGTCACGCACCTCTCCTCGATTCAGAGTGGCGAGGGGAGTGAGCGTGGCGACTCGCTTGACTTTGACGGCGGCTTGGCAAGGAAAAGGCGCCGCGCTGACGAGGCTGGCGCGGCTCCATTCATAGACGCGAGCGCCACGTCTCAGCCTATTGTGAACTGCGAGGATCGCTCCTTGGATGCCCGCGGCACAACAGGGATCCTTCCTCCCATTTTTGCTCCAGGGTTCAGCAGTGAGAGTGAGGTAGTTCACTCCGCCAAAGCAGACAGTAGAGCCCTGAAGAGCGCCTTTACGCAGGAAACCGTCCCTAGTGACACGGCCCTCGCTGCCACCACTGAGACTCGTCCGCTCGAGGAGCCCGAGGTCTCCCGAAGCGGTGACGTGGCCATCATCGGAATGGCTGGACAGTTTCCGAAGGCTGGGAGTGTGGCGGAGTTTTGGAGCCACCTGACGCAAGGCGATGATTGCATTGAGGTGATTCCCGACCGGCTATGGGACTGGCGAGACTTCTGGGATGAGCGGGCAGGAATCGCAGGCACATCCTATTGCAAGTGGGGTGGATTCATTCCGGACCATCGCCTGTTCGATCCTTCGTTCTTCCGCATGTCAAGGCTCGAGGCGGAGTCGGTGGATCCCCAGGAACGTGTATTCCTAGAGACTGTGTACCACGCGCTTGAGGATGCTCAATACCCGCGGCGGAAGCGAGAAGGGCTTCAGGTAGGCCTTTTCGTCGCTGTCATGTGGGGCTCGTATCAGCACTACGGCTCCATGACTGCGGAGGCGGGCGGGTCCTACGCAACCATCGCAAACAGGGCGTCCTATGCGCTAGACCTAACTGGCCCGTCGCTGCCAGTAGACACAATGTGCTCCGGCTCTCTCACCACTCTTCATTTGGGGGCGCAGAGCATTCTGAACGGTGAATGCGACATGGCGGTCGCCGGTGGCGTAAACCTTACAACACACCCGAACAAATACTTCGTGTTGAGCCGCACAGGATTCGCGGCTCGCAGCGGACGATGCCGTCCTTTCGCGGCAGACGCGGATGGGTATGTGCCGGCTGAGGCCTCGGGAGCGTTGGTTCTGAAGTCGCTGCGCGCAGCGCGCCGTGACGGGGACAGAATCCTTGGCGTTCTAAGACACTCAGGTGTTAACCATGGCGGTACGGTCAACAACATGACAATGCCCAACGTGGAGGCACAGTCCCGTCTCATCGATGGGACGTTCGACGCCACTGGGATCTCCGCAGACAGCATCGACTATGTAGAGGCCCATGCCCCCGGAACAAAGCTTGGTGATCCGATCGAGGTCCGGGCACTGAGCGAAGCACTCAAGCGAAGGGGGGCAAGTAGGTCGGACGTCCCAATCGGGTCGGTGAAATCGAACATCGGGCATGCAGAGTCGGCTGCCGGTGTGGCAAGCGTCATCAAGACGCTAGAGCAGATGCGGCATCATCGACTCGCCCCGTCGATCCACGCTGCGGACGTCAATCCCAACATCACCTTCGAGGACTCACCACTTGAGCTGCAAGTACATCTCGAGCCATGGAAGCCACGCGTTGGTCCCGGCGGTCTAGCCGAGCCATACCGCGCGATGATCAATTGCTTCGGCGCGGGCGGAGCCAACGCGCATGCCCTGATCGAGTCCGTGCACGAGGAAGACTCGGTTCCGGCGGCGGCCCCCGAAGCGGAGGAGCTCTTTCTTTTCTCTGCCGCGTCGGAGGCATCGCTCCGACTGCTTCTCGGAGCGTACGTGCATCTCCTGGAGAACTTCTCCTCACGTCATTCGGGCGAGCACGCCCAGGCGGTGCGGGAAGCGGTGATCCAGGCCATCGCGGACGCGGCGGGAGTAGCGCCTCGACACATTCGAGGTAGCGACCGGCTTGCTGATCTTCTTACTGAGACTGGGGGCGCCAGCTCCCTACGAGAGCTCATTGCTGAACGTGCAGGAGTGTGGTTTCCTGAGTCAGGGCTCGAGCATGACCTTGCCGTTGACGACGTCGTTGAGGGGGCTCAGTTCCGCGCTGTCCCGGGCTGCTTGCCGAGTAGCGTCAGTGCTGAGCGGGCGTGGCTGCAATCGGTTGCTCGTACGACGCAGACCGCGCGAGACTTCCATCGCTACCGCGTTGCTGTTGTTGCTGGAGACCAGCACGAGCTGCTGTCCATCCTCAACCAGCTTGTCGCAGGCGAGGACTGCAGTGGTGAGACGGTCTTCGTCGGGAACGCGACTGCTGATGAGGCAGCGCGACTTGCGGGTGAGGTCCGCGAGGGCTTTATCGCACAGCTCCTAGAGGGGCGACGACTGGAACGCATCGCCGAGTTCTGGGCCAGTGGCCTGAACATCGCGTTTGAGGACCATGCAGGGGACATCCCAATGCATGTGGACCTCCCTCTCTATCCGTTTGATCATCAGGTGTGCTGGGCGCCCACTCAGCGGCCCACGCCCTTGGAGCCGCAGAACCCGCGCGGCTCGAGCAACCGTCCGTCCGTTGACCTGGGCCAATCGGTTGAGCGGGGGAAGCCAACATTCTCGCTTGCTCCGAGTGGGCGGCGCGAGCTTGGTGCGCAGGCCCGAGTCATTAGCGGCGTAATTGAGGCAATCGAGCCTGACAGTTCCTCTTCTGTAGTGGCTGGGCTGTCCCCGAGTTGGGCTCTCCTAGACAAGAACACTCTTGAGGGCTCGGAGCTCAGTGCAATCAGCATCGATGTAAGTGCCGAGACAGGGGTCCTGGTCGAGGGATACATCGGTGACGAGGCCGTCCTGCAGGGCTTTCTTGCGCCGTATCGAGTCCCGAGTGGTCCCTTGATCGAGCCTCGTGCTCGTGCCGGCGATAGCGGTAAGACCGTATTGGAGGGTGACTTCTCTAACGGCATCGAGAACGACCTTGGTGCCGCGCTCCAAGCCGTCATCGACCTGGTCGGCGGCCATGTTGAGGGATCGCCAGCCATCTTGGGGCGGGTCATTCGACACGCTGCGGTACCGCGAGCTGGACGAATCATCGCCCGCGCTGAAGCGCCTGGGGAGTTTGAGGTGGTGCTCGTCAGCGCAGAGGGCAGTCCGATCCTCACCTGCACACGAGTCGCGTCGGTGAGACGACTGCCTATTGGGTCCACCGACAGCCGCACCCCCCGGTATTTCGAGAGCCAGTGGAACGTCATCGCCCGGCCCGCCACGAAAGAGGACCGGACCAGGCCGATTCAACGCGTCCTCATCGTGGCACCGTCGGAAATGGATGCGCGGGTGATCGCTGCGACGCCCCGGTACCGCCAGGCTAGCTGCCAGACCATCGTGGTAAGACCCTCCGCCGTCTCCGCGCTTCAGGCGGATGGAAACTGGACGGTGGCGCTTGCTGATGACGTGGCTGCTCGCGCGTGTCTGGAGCTGGCCGAAGATCCCGAGGCCATCGTCTTCCTGAGCTCCGGCGATCCCTCTCTGGCGGCGGACGAGCTGATTCTGCTGCACCAGCTCGCCCAGCAGGCCATTGCTCGAGATCTGCTCCATGACAAGCGGGTTTCCTTCACAGTGGTTACTCGCGGGGCTACACCAGCTGCCGACCAAGCCCCTGCGGCTACCGGGCTAGGAGGATACGTTCGGACGCTGGCCCGTGAATGTGACCGCCCCATTGCGCACCTCGACATCGAGACCGGGCAGCCGTTGACTGCCGAGACCGCAGCATGGGTTGCTGAGTGCCCTCAGTGGAGTGATCATGATCGTCCTTACGCCCTATATTCCGGTCAGCTGTATCAAGAGCGCATACAGGAACGGCGGGAGCTCCCTCCCCCTGAGGAGCAGTTCCAGGAGGATGGCCACTACCTCCTTGTCGGCGGGAACGGAACAGTAGGACGCCAGCTCTCACTTGCGTTGGCGAGAAGCAAGAGGGCACGAATCACATGGGTCTCGCGCGGTGAGCTCAGCCAGCAGGCAGAGAAGGTTGCTCGCGAGATCCGCGAAGCAGGAGGCCAGTTTCTGCATGTCCGTGCGGACGTAGCCGATGCTAGGGCGTTCGAGGAGGCGTACCAGCACTCGATTGAGAAGATGGGCCCCGTCCACGGGATCCTTCACCTGACCATGACCAGAGACATCCGCAGGATCCCGGACCTTACTGTGGAAGACTTCCGGGAGCTTCTTCGTGGCAAGATCGCCGGGACGGACTCGGTTATCGCGCTAATGCGTCAGCACCCGATCTCCTTTGCTGTGCTGTTCTCGACAGTAGACGTTCCGGTGGGTAGTGCAGGTTGGTCAGCTTACACTGCATCATGCTCGTACCAGGTAGGTGCCGCCGCTGAGGCGCGTGTCCACGGACTAAATGTCTCTGCCATCAATTGGGGGTTCTGGGAAGGGATAGACGACTCAGTGGCATCGACGCTTGAAGCTAAAGGCATCGGCCGCCTATCGGTTGACCAAGGGCTCTATGTACTCAATAGTGTCCTTGGAGCGGACCTGACGGGAACACTCGTGCCCGTTGCGGACGAGCCCGCTCTTCGGAGGATGGGTTTCGAACTGTTGCCGGCAGTGGCACGGCGGGATAAAACTCGTGCTATCGACAACGAGGAGCCATCCGCTGGGCCCGCCCCGCGGCCGCAGTCCACAGAGAACGAGACGAGACAAGAATCCCGAGGGGGCCCCATCCCCCTGCCACCAGCTCGAACTAGAATGTCTGGCATCCGGGACACGGTCGGGGGGCTCCGTGCCTTGCTCGCGGAGATACTCAAGGCTGACGTTGCTGATCTGGACCCCGATGTGGACCTGCTCAACTATGGCGTCGATTCACTGCTTGTCGTGAACATCCAGGCCACAATGGAGGAGCGGCTGGGGCCCGTACCTACCGCCCTGCTCCTAGAAAACAACACCGTACGGGCAATCGCAGAGGCTCTTGATCGAGACCATCCCCAGGTGGCACAAGCACTCTCGCCCACTGCAAGCATGCCTCCGCTCTCGAAAGGTAGGGGCGGAGAAGAGGGCACGACGCAAGACTCCACATCGTCCGACACAGGAATCCCCGCGGAGAGAACCCCTACTGTCCGAACTCTCCGCGTGGTTTCTCCTGCAGAGACTGAGGAGTATCTGCGCTGTTACCCCGACCTGCTTGACAGCGGTGAACTGGAGAGTGGGCATCCTGAGGAGAGTGTCGTGGCTGAAGGCAGGGCCCTGACGCACGGCACCGTGTCGCTTGAGGAGGGGCGAATCGAGTACTTCTCTGTTGGCGAGGGTGAGCCCGTACTCATCTTCTCCGCGGTGGCGCTGACGGCGCCGGTGTGGATGCATCTCCTGTCATCGAGGCTATGTGAGCAGTTCCGCCTGGTAGTGGTGCATCCGCCGGGGTATGGGCTGAGTGACGCGGTGTCCGGATGTGGAAACAGAGACATCGCGCGGATTTCTCGCGATGTGATGAGGAGCCTGGATATCAGCGGCCCGTACCATCTTCTGGCTTCGTGCCTTGGATCTGTGTCAGCGACACACTTCGCTGCGGACTATCCGGATCTAACCCGATCGTTGACTCTCGTTGGCGCTTTCCATGACGCCTCGGACCTTGAGACTGGGGACCCGTCGACCATGAGCTCGGACGAGTTTATGCAGTTGGCGGAATCGTCCGTCGCCACGCTGCACCAGGACTTCGACGCGGTTCTCGCCGCAGAGCCGCAGGATGGGGACGAGGAGATGCGATCGCGTGTTGAGGACAGTCGCGCTGTATTGCTTTCCTCGCAGAAAGTAAACTTCCTCGCTGCATTGCGATCCCTAAATGAGGCTACAAAGGGCTCTCTCAAACCCGTTCTCGAACGAGTCGCGGCACCGACGCTATGCGTCTTCGGAGATGTCGACCAGATTATCTCACCTCGTCATTCTTCAGAGATCGCGGATGTGGTCAGCAATGCCGGCCTGGAATGCGTTACAGGTGCGGGCCATTTTCCGTATCTGACACATGCCAACCACTTCCTGGAAGTGTTTGAGCGCTTTATGAGCCGTGTCCATGATGGGCACGCAGAGCAGGACTAAGGAGTACCCCGTCATGAACAGTGTTGACGAAGTCAGCGTCGAGGCTGCCCGTCTGGGCGCAAGCGAGCCGAAGGGAGTCTGGACCGGCGAGCGATATCTCGAGAGCCTTATGGACGGGCGACGAGTGTGGCACGAGGGGGAGCGGGTTAGCGTCGTCCGGGACCCACAGTTCGTGGGGCCAGCACGTTACCTTGCCAGCCTGCAGGACAGGCAGAGCCAGCCGCCCTTGCGAGACTCTGTCACCGATGCGTCTGAGTCCGGGATAAGGACGAGTCTGTCCTACCTACTTCCACATACTCGTGAGGATCTCGATCGCAAGGCTCTCGCATCTCATGCATGGATGGAGACCACGTTCGGGCTGATGCCGCGCCTGCCCGACTTCATGTCAAACGTCGTTGTTGGACTCTGGGACTTCAGGTCTCGCCTTGCTAAGGTCGACCGCCGGTTCGCGGAGAATGTTGAGTGGTTCTATGAGCATGCACGTGGAAACGACCTAGTCCTTACGCACGCAATCGGTGACCCGCAGATGGACCGGTCCGTGTCCGTGAAGGACAACCCGGATATGGCCCTGCGTGTCGTGGACCGGAGCAGTGATGGCATGGTTGTGCGTGGCGCGAAGCAACTGGCAACCCTGGCGCCATACAGTCATGAGCTGCTCGTATACCTATCGCCTACCTATGCCCGTCGAGACCTTCCGGAGCACGTTTGTTGGTTCTCGGTGCCGACGAATGCTGAAGGCCTGAGCCTCTTGTGCAGACCCTCCATGGCGGGGCGACATCCTGTAGTCGGCGATCTAGCCGACCGATTCGATGAGCAGGATGCGATGGTTTTCTTCGATGACGTATTCATTCCGTCGCACCGGGCGTTCCTGCTTGACGACGCAGAGGCAGCGTTTGAAGGATTCTGGCATCTCAACAAGTGGGCTCTCTATGTTGGGCAAATCAGGTTCCACCACCGGCTCAGGACGACACTTGCTGTGGCGCGACTGGCGGCGAGAGCGATCGGCGTCGATTCCTTCAGGGAGATCCGTTCAGAGATTGGCGAGATAGCCCAGTATGTGGAGATCTCCCGCATGTGTCTTGACTCAATGCTCCGAGACGCGTCGCCAACGGACTATGGGCTATGGGCTCCCGGTCCGACTCTTGCTATGGATACTTTTGCCGCGCAGGTGAGTGGTCGCCTTACCGAAATTCTGATCAAGATCAGCGGGTCGGGCGCAGTGATGCAGGCATCTGCAAGTGACTTGGAGGCGCCTCTTCTTAGAGACCTTGTGGCCCGATATATGAGCGGGTGCGGTGTTGATGCTGAGGGGAAAGCGGCTGTGTTCAGACTCGTGCGTGGGCTGGTCGGCACGGAGTTTGGCGCTAGGCAGCACATCTATGAGCTGTGGAACCGTGGGGATCCGGTGCGGAATCGAATGAGCCTCGCTGACGCGATCGAAGGGATCGGTGATGTCGAGCGAGCAGTCCTGGATGAGTTGGCAGATACCTCGATGCTTAGCGATGTCTAGGTATGCCTCGCGTCGTGTCCCCTCGTTTGGAACGCCCGTTGAGCCGAGCCTGGTGACGTGAAATCCGCCCGCTACAGGGAGGAGTGGAGCGGGCATCAATTAGTCGATTGGAGAGGTGTGGATAGTGCCTGAGAAGAGTGTTGATCCAGGCTGGGGAAACGCGGGTGTTATGGCGCCGGTCCGCCGCGGGCTGGACGGATCCCCGCGATCTCCTTGGCTCGGCCTCCACAGGCCCGCTAAGGGGCCGCCTAGGGCGCGCCTTCTGATCATTCCATTCGCGGGAGGGAACGCCAGTGCCTTCTACCCGTGGCTCGCCCACCTTGGGCCCGCAGAGTGGCTCGAAGTAGCCGTGGTGCAGCCCCCCGGGAGAGGGCCTCGGTTCCGCGAGCCACCGCTCACAAGCCTCGAGGAGTATGCGAGTGCGGTGGCGATGCTTGCTCAAGATCTAGAGAGGGAGCATGGCGCTTCCCCGCTGACACTCATGGGGTATTCGATGGGAGCCCTGGTTGCCTACCTCGCGTTGCGCGACCACGGAGCCTCGCTTCCCGCGGCTCACCTCATCGTCGCAGCCCGGTCTGCTCCATCCAGCAGGAGCCCGTGCGAGAGAGACGCACCGGCTATGACGAGGGAGCAGCTTCTTGCGCGGCTCCGTCGCCTGCAAGGGACGCCCGAAAGCCTGCTCGACAATCCTGGGCTAATTGAGCCATACCTCGCGAGCATCGCGTCAGAGTTCCAACTAGTGGATGGGTGGACGAGTCAATTCCTACCGCCCGTACAGGTTGATCTCACGGTAATCGCAGCACTGGAGGATCCAGAAACGCCACTTGCTGGCGCCCTGAATTGGGAGCGGTTGACCGAGGCCAACTTCTTGGGTCATATAGTTCGAGGTGGCCACTTCTTCATGAACTCCGCTCGGGAAACGGTTTGCGCGGTAGTCAACGACACTATTGCTCACACAATTGAAGGAGATACAGAATGATCGCGTTCCTGTTCCCTGGCCAGGGGGCGCAGTTCTCGGGTATGGGTGCCAAGCTGATCGATAGTTTCCCATCGGAAGTGTCCATGGCCGATGGTGTTCTCCAGGAGAGCATTGCAGCACTATGTCAGGCCGAGGACACATATTTGCGCAGGACAGACAACACGCAGCCGGCCCTGTTCTTCGTAAACGCACTGTATGCCCAGGAGTTGGAGCGGATGGGCATCCGTCCGAGTCTCGCCGCAGGCCACTCTCTGGGCGAGTTGAACGCCCTGGTAAGCGCAGGCGTCATGTCGCTCAAGGACGGCTTGAAGGTAGCACTCGCTAGAGGTCGAGCAATGGCATATGCGGCCGAGAAGCGCGCGTTCCACGGGGGGATGGTGGCCATTGGGTCGGTGACAGACCCGGAAAGTCTGCGCGGGCTCCTTGACGAGGAGTACTCCGACTGTGATCTGGCCGCCGATAACTCGCCGACACAGCTCGCAGTGTCCGGACCAGCGGACCGCGTGAAAGGCCTGGCTCGACGCGTTGACGAGAGGGGACTTGGACGCGCAACAGTGCTGAACGTCGGAGGTGCCTTCCATAGCAGGTACATGCGGGATGCGTCAAACGCCTACCGTGAGTGGCTGTTCAGTGGCGAGATTGATGTCAACGCGCCCAGCATCCCCGTTTTTTCTAACGTCACGGCCGAGCCGTACCCATCAGATAGAACTGAAGTCACCGAGCTAATGGTGCAGCAGCTGACCTCTCCCGTCCGATGGCGCGATGAGGTTCATGCCATGGCCAGACAGGGGCCTGTTCTGTTCCAGGAACTAGGTCCACGATCAATCGTAACGAGTTTGGCCTCCGAAGTGCTCCAAGCGATGCACCGTGACGAGGTGGTCGGTCGTCAATGAAAGACAACGGGCGCAAGAGCGGAGCAAGGTCTGACGGTCTCCACACTTCCATGTCGGTGGAGGAGTTTGATGGAGGGTACTTCTATGCAACGGAGATCAAGGCGTTCGCGCGGGAGATAGGAATTCCTGTTGGAAATCGCCGCAAGACTGATCTCGAAGATCTGATCCGGAGCTTTCTAGAGAGTGGCGTCGTTCCAACTAGCAGGCCTGTGCAGCCGAGAAAGGCGGGCCAGGCCCGTGACAAACTGAGTCTTGACACGCGGGTGACGAACTATGTCGGAGACCGAACCACAAAGGAGTTCCTGCTCAAGTCTGTACGAGAAACGAGTCCGGGCCTCCCTAACAAGTCAGGCCAATGGTATTGGCTGAATGACTGGCGTCGCCAACAGCAGGCGTCGGGAGCAGTATTTACATACGCAGACCTTGTGAATCATTTGCGGGGTCTCATGCAGACCGAAGGGCGCCTCCCACAGATACCGTCCGCGCGGATGAATAACTTCATAACGGACTATCGCGCAGACCCCAGAAGTCCGAATGTTTCTCGGGAGAGAGTGCTCGACGAGTGGCAGTGGCTGAAGCGGCAGCCAGGCCCAAATACCTATGAAGAGTATCGACGAACGCGTGGTTACTAGAACCTAGTCTAGAGGAGTCGAAACATGGATACTGGAACCGCACGCAGGCTTGCGCGCCTCAACTCCGGCCAGGATGGGAGAGCACTTCTCGTAGCGCTCGACCATGGGCTTACCGGAGGACCGCCAAAGGGGCTCGAGAGTTTCTCTGCTGCTAAGTCGTGGGTGGACAACCCGGCAATCACCGGTTTGGTCATGCATCGTGGGACCCTTAAGACACTCACCGGGCGAGGCATGGCGCTCCAGAAGCCTGTGCTCCTGCAGTCCAATGGGATGTCGAGGTGGGCTCAGAACCCCTCTGACAAACCCATCCTTGCCTCCGCTGAGGATGCTGTGAGGCTCGGCGCGGACGGCCTGAGCGTCGAGTTCTGTGCTGAGCGCGGCAGCTTTGGAGAGAATTTGAGAGCCATCGCACGCCAGATTGGCGCGGCGGATCAGTATGGCCTCCCGGTAATGGTGATGCTGAGCATCACTGACGCGCCGAACGACGGCGATGAATGGGTGGAAATGCACCGCGCTATCACCCGAACGCTGATTGAGATTGGCGCCACATTTATCAAGGTTCGACAGCCCCCAACCAAGGACCTCTGGCGACCGTATCTTGAAGGGATCTGTAATGACGCATGCATTGTCATGGCTGGCGGGGGAGTTGATGAGCCAAGCAGAGTTGTCGAGCGGTTAGGCGCCGGACTGCGGAGCGGCGCCCTTGGCATGTGCGTTGGGCGCAACATATTTCAGCACCTGGACCCTGCGCAGTTCCTGGCTGAGATTGCCTCATTGCCGATGGGGCGCAACGTGACTGTTGCAGACGGCTCTCTTGGTGAACAGGCGCGAGAGGCGGAGGCCGGGAAGTGACGAGCTCAGAGGCGGGGAAGGTCCAGGCTGTAGAGGACTTGCAGATGGGCGACCTGGAGGCCGTTGTCGGCGAGGAAGCGCCGATGACTGCGATCGAGCTCGCTCGCCTGCATCTTGATGCGTCCGTTGGGATCGGGAACTTCGCCTACAAGGCGATGGCGGTGTCTCGAGCCCCGGAGCGACAGACTCTGTTTCTCTCGTCCCCGCAGCGATTGGCAAAGGGTGAGACGAGGGGCGCTCTCTCTGTGCGTGAACTGGTAGACCTATCTGAACGATGGGCAACTTGGTACCGGAACAAGGGGATCCAGCCCTACGACGTTGTGGGCGTATACGTCGAGGAGGGGTTTCACGCACTTGTGCACCTGTGTGCCCTGTCGTCCATAGGGGCGATCGCTGCGGTTGTCAACGGAGCCATGAAGCCGGAAGTAGCGGAGCGCTATCTCTCTGAGGTTGGCATCAAAGGGATTGTCTGCTCGGCAGCTCAGCGCGCTGGCCTTTCTCGGGACTTCCGCAGAGACAGTTTCTGCGTTGACGTGGCGCTAACCTCGCTACCGGCGGAGTCCGCCACGGATATGGAGAGGTTCCGGCACTCATACGACGACCCAGTGCTAATCACGCACACATCAGGCAGCACAGGGTCTCCGAAAGCGGCGACCCTTGCCCATGGGCAATGGTTCCACGGAATTCGCGACAACATCGCGCGGCAGGCAGGCACTCCTGGGGGAGTGCGGGTGCATGCGCTACCCACCACTCATAACGCATCGCTGGCTTTCCTGATACACGCAGTCCTTGACGGCGGCCGGGTCCATGTGGTGCCATCCATGGATCCCGATGCTCTTGCTGACAGGATCGAGGAGGTCCACCCGGAGAGTGTTTCGGCATTTCCGCACACCTTCGTTGCGCTGGCGACTCGCCACGCTGGCCGTCGTGACTTCTCCTCGGTCCGGTACTGGATCAGCAGCGGGGACGCGTCCCACGAGGCGCATATTCGCCGTCTAGTGGCAGAGGGACATAGTGTCCGTGGAGGGAACCGGACAAGTGGATCGATCTACGTCGATGGACTAGGCTCGTCTGAGATGGGGCATATCAGTTTCCCCGCTCAACACACAGCGCAGAGCTCGCTCTATGAGCGCTGCATCGGCCGCCCGCACGCCTGGGTATCAGCAAGGGTGTTTGACGACGACGGCCACCTCTGCCCTCCCGGGGTTGTCGGACGGCTGGGTATCAAGTCTCCGTCGGTAACAGTTGGGTACTGGAACGACAGTGCATTGACGGCCCGGTCAAGGATCGATGGTTTCTTCCTCACGGGAGATCTTGTCTACCGCGACGAAACGGGGCGCTTCTTCCACGTAGACCGCGTGACTGACGCGATGAAGACCCCCTCCGGAGTGTGCTACAGCCTGCTTACGGAGGAGTATCTGCTAACACTCGACGACAGAGTGGTCGACTGCGTTGTCGTCCGTGGTCCTGCCAAGGACGATGGGGCCGTTATGCCGGTCGCGGTCGCTTGGGGTGTAGACATGACCGGTCCGGCTGCGGCCGAGCTTCTGAGAACGTTCAACGAAGGACTCGGGGGGCGTGGGATGGCCCGTCTTGGTGGTCTCTACATCGTGCATCCGGACTTCATACCTCGAGGTGTGACGGGGAAGGTTCTGAAGGGCAAGCTGTCCGGGCTCCTCCCCGTGGATGGAACGACCGGAGAAGAACATGAATGGCTCGTTGATGTGGCGTTTGAGGCACCTGAGGGTGCTTCGTAAGCGAGCGAGTATCCGATGCGGTTCTGCGCTGGCACTGTCTGACGGCTCGAGGGCCGTTTCGGTGCCAATCCCGCGTGCATCGGGGTGTGTCTCCGTGAGGTATTGCAGGGAGGGTATTCAGGTATGGGAAGGGCTGTAATGACAGATGCATACCCGTCGATTGACCGATGGATCGAGGCAGTCAGCGAAGCGAACCCGGGATCCGTCGCGCTCATCGATGCAGATGGGAAGCGGTGGACTTTCGAAGAGCTATCCACGAGGAAGCGTCAGTACATTGGGCTCTTTGCGGACAAAGCGGTGGGGCCGGGCGACTGCGTAGGTCTGAACGGTACGGCTTCCGCTGAGTACGTCTCAGCCGCCTTGGCGCTCATGCATATGGGAGCGGTCGTGGTGCCCCTCTCGCCTGACCTACCGCCTCGTTACCGGAGGGACCTCATCGAACGAGCCGGGGCGACAATGGTACTGGCTGATACGTCGGATTTCCCGGACTCCCACCCATGGATCAGTGAGCTCGAGCAGCAGCCTGACCCCTTGGAGGTGCCGTGCTTTAGCGGCGCGGAGACGCCATTCCTGCTGATGTTCACGTCGGGTTCGTCAGGAAGTCCCAAGGGGGTTCTTCACTGTCATCGGCAGCCAGTCAATCGGTTTCGCTGGATGATCAAGGCATTTCCGCCGAGCGAGGATGAGGTGTGCGCAGCCAGGCCGACGGTGTCGATAATGCCCTCTCTGTGGGAAATCTTCGGAGGGCTCGCAATGGGCACTCCGACGCTTTTCATTGGCGGGCAAGACTTGCACGATCCAGCTCGGTGGCTAAGGCGACTGGCGGCGTTCTCGGTGACACGGATCACAGTCACGCCGGATCTTCTCAGAATCCTGTTGACAGAGATAGACCATCCAGGGATGGCGGTGGTACCGCCGCTGCGGGTGGTCACGGTTGGTGGGACTACGCTGCCTGATCGAGTGGTCGATCTATCCCGCCGTCTTTTGCCCGATGCGCAGCTTCTCGAGGACTACGGCGCAACTGAAGCCAACACGATCGCGGCAGGGCTCCGCGTTAGCAGCGGGGAGCCGCTCTTCTACCCGATCGATGGCGTGCGGGTCGCCATCTTGGATGAACATGGAGAACGTGTCCCCGACGGCGAGGAGGGGGAGCTCTGCGTAGCAGGGGAAGGGGTTGCACTTGGATACTGGCAAGACGAGTCCCTGAATGAGACCAGGTTCTGTGAGATCGAGAGCCTCGGTCGAGCATACCGAACGGGCGATCGCGCAAGGATGCTTGAGGACGGCGGCTTCCTGTTGCTCGGCAGAGCTCGCGATCAGGTGAAGCTGAACGGGCTGGTGCTGGACTTGGAGGCCGTCGAAAGGGCCCTCCGTGAAGTCCCCGGTGTGGTTGGTGCAGCGGCAGCTGTCAGTGAACATGGCGACGCGGAGGCTTGGTCGGAACTGCATGCGGCTGTGGTGGCTGACCACCCTCTTGATCTCCGCAACGTACGACGGTTTGTCTCCGATGTGCTGCCACGGCACATGGTCCCGTCGCGGCTTGTACAAGTGAAGGCGCTGCCGAAACTCCCTACAGGGAAGCTCGACCGGGATGCGCTCGAGAGGATCCTTGCATCAGGGCACATGGACAACGGGGTGAGCTCCGAGTCATCGAGCGCGGGTGATGCCATGCGCGCTGCATATCAGGCGGTAACTGGACGGCCGCTCACGGAAGAGCACTACCAGGAGACCTGGGATCTACTTGGGTTGAACTCACTCAGCACTGTTGCGATGGCGCAAGAGCTCAGTGCGCGTCTTGGGGTCGCCCTGAGTGCGACTGAATTCTTCGATTATGTGACTCCCGGAAGACTCCTTGAACATCTGACAACTTTGAGGCCATTGCCCGAACCTGCGGCAACGGCGTCCACACATGATGCAGAACGGGGTGGCCTTGCAATCACCGGCATGTCCGCGAGGGTGCCGGGGGCAGACTCACTCGATGCACTGTGGCAAATGGTGAGACACGGTGCGGTGGCAGAGGCGTCAGTTCCCCTTGGACGGTGGCCCCTGGAGTCGCCTGATGACTCTGAATTGAGCGGGGCATTCCTCGGTGAGGACCTAGGGCTAAACGCTCGGCTCTATGGGATGAGCCCGGAGGAGGCACTCCGGATGGACCCCCAGCTCAGGGTAATGCTCTCCGGTGTTAGGCAGTGCCTAGATGACGCCGCGATATCGAGAGAGTCCCTTAGGGGGCGCTCCGTCGGAGTATTTGTCGCGTGTCGCCCGAGCGGATTTGCGGCGCTTGAGAACGATGTGAGCGTCTCGCGAAGCCCGGAGGCGTTCCTAGGCTCGGATGAGGCAATCCTTGCCGGCCGGATCGCCCACTGGCTTAATGTCAAGGGTCCTGCCATGACCGTGAACACGACCTGCTCGTCGGGGATCACGGCCCTGCATCTTGCTCGTCACTCCATCGAGTCAGGTGAGTGCGAGTCTGCCCTCGTGGTAGCGGCGTGTGTAATGAGCGATCCTGAGTTCCTTCGCAAGACGTCCATGCTTGGCGTGACATCAAGGGATGGGCGATGCCGCCCATTTGACGCCGCCGCGAGTGGATTCGTGCCTGCGGAAGGCTCCGCATGCATTTACCTAGAACGGCCAGGGGACGCTGATGCGGCTGGTCGGGAGCCTTGGGCGACAGTTGTGGACAGCCGCCTAAATCACGATGGTCTCTCAAAATCGCTGACCTCGCCAAATGGTGCATCCCAGGCGATGCTACTCAACCAGATCTACGGGGCCAACCCTGTCGCATTAGAGCGGCTTGCGTATATCGAAACACACGGGACCGGGACAGCCCTAGGCGACCCTGTCGAGGTCAAGGCACTTCTGCGTCTCGAAGGTAGAACAGGCCCGGTAACCCTCGGCTCGCTAAAAGCAAATATCGGGCACGCTAATGCCGCGGCTGGCCTGCTTGGGGTCATCAAAACGGCCCTGTGTATGCACCGTCGGGAGCTCCCTCCCCTCGCCGGGTTTAACACTGCTAACCCTGCCATCACGGAGGAGGCACTAGAGTCATTCGTCTTTCCGCGCCGGGCCACGGACTGGCCCACTAGCAAGCCGTATGCTGGCGTAAGTGCCTTCGGTATGAGCGGAACAAACGCGCATACCATCCTTCGCATGGAGCCAGCGCGGCAAAGCGCGCCAGAGGAGCGCAACGCTGCGGCGGAGACTATTCATCTCAGCGCAGCCGATGACGCTGCCCTGCGTTCATATGCAGGTGACCTAGCTCATGCGCTAGAGCAGTCTACGACCCTCTCTCTGTCGGGCATTTCCACAACGCTAAACCGTCGTTCCCGAGAGAGGGAAGCGGTCACGCTCCTTGTTGGAAGTGTCCAAGACCTCATCGAGCAACTTCACCTGATCGAGTCACAGGGAGCTCACCACCAGCATGTGGACGGCCCGTGGCCAGCCGCACCTAGCTCCGGCGCTAGCGTCGTTCACCTGCCCGTATCGGGAGAGGGAACTGCCGCCAGCAACGGATGGCGGAACAGTGGTGGAGGTCGCTGCGTGTGGGAGGCGGCGCGAGGCTCAAACGGTGGATTGAGCACCGTGCTTGAAAGGCTTTGCGCCCGCTGTGTCGGGGACCAGGACTGGGAAGCCTCCGCGGAGACGCCGCTACGCGATCTCGGCTTGGACTCGATTCGTGCAGTGAGCCTAAAAGACTCGCTTCAGGAGCAGTATGGAAGTAGCCCATCACTGTTTGAGCTACAAGAGACGGCGAGCCTTGCCTCGCTTCAGCGCACCCTTGCACCCGGTTCGGAGGCGGCGCGTTCCAATGAGGCATTCCTTGAACAAGACCGGCCTCGTATGCGGCTGGTCGATGCCGACTCGGCGCCCTTGACGGACCTTCAGAGCGTGTACCTGGCTGCGAAAATGCAGCGAGGACCTGTTGAACAGCGGGTTGGTGCTTGGAACGTCATGTTCATCGATCCGGGAGTTCGCCTTGACGAAGATCGGCTCTCCAGCGCTTGGAATCGGGTCACCGAACGACACGGGATGCTACGGGCGAGGGTGACGCGGCTGGGGCGTCAGTACATCGCGATGCCCGAGTCGCATTCCGTTCCGGTCATCCGGCCGGTGCATTCCGAGGAATCCCTCGTAGCAGAAATGCTGGCTGAGGCTGCCGGGTGGGCCGAGGGGCCGATGGCGACACTGAGGATCCTTCGGGGGCCCACGACGGACAAACTTGTCGTGGGCGTCGACTCGTTCGTCGCAGACGCTATGAGTACACACATCGCCTTGGGGGACCTCTGGAGTGCATACGACGGTGCGGAACTCGGGCCAGACATTCCCGACGGGGCGTTCTTCGGCATTCGGTGCGACCAGGAGTCAGTGAGGAACGATGACGCTCGCCGAGCTGCACTGAAGTACTGGGATGGTCGGATCAGCGGGTGCCGACCGGCAACCGTGGAGGCATTGCGCGTAGCTAGGGCATCCGATGCGGAGAGCCAGGGCTGGATGAGACTTAGCTACCGCCTTACGGCAGCCCAAAGGACTGTGCTTGAGGCGAAGGCGCAACGAATCGGAGTACCGGTCCTTACGTATCTGTTTGGCATATTTCGAGAATGGTGTGCCAATCGTTCTCGGGAGCAGATCCTCGTGGCTCTCACGGTTACAGACCGTCCGCATGAGTGGGAGGACATAGATTCGGTCGTTGGGCCCTTCACAGAGATGATGCTCCACCCGATCGAGATCGGTGCGCGGGCAACTGCTGCTTGGGAACTGCAAGAGGAGCTGGACCGAGATCTCACGTACAGGTCGATGACAGGAACAGAGATCCTGAGGGAGAGGTCTATCGATCCACCTCAGGTGGTGTACTCATCGGTGACCCAACGTGCACGGGGGCGTGGCTACCCGGTATCCAGATCCCTGAGTGTGACCTCGGGGGTCCAGATTCATGCTCACGCGACCCGGGAGGCGAGCGGTGAGGTGCTCCTGGACTGGGACGTCGATACGCAAGCATTGGGAGATGAAGGCGCGCGAGAGCTGTTCGACGAGTACCGCGAACTCGTTGCACAGTGCCTCACTGACGGCCCTTCTGTGTCTGAAGGACAGGCGAGGGCCACGGTCAGTGATGGCTCTGATGCGTCTCTTACCCGGGTGCCGCTAACGCGGGCAATGCGTAGCTACCAAGCTCAGAGGGCGTTGGCGAGGGACAACGCGGTCGCGTATGCAGTGCGCGTGTATGCCATCGACGCAGACCAGCTGCCAGTTGTGTTCGCACGGTGGCGTGCTCTCTTCCTGCATCACGAAGCCCTGCACACAGTGCAGACGCCACACGGACAGTTCCGACTCAGCGGTCGAGCGCTATCGCCGGCCGTGACACGCTACGAAGCATCGATCGCGAGCAAGCTAGACGACTGGCTGTCGCAGGTCGAAGAGTGGGAAGCAGCCGCGCTTGCACAGAGCGCGTGGCCACCGGTTCGTCTATCCGTCGGAACCCGTGGCGAGCTTAACTATCTCTTTATCGCTTTCAATTGCCATTCTCTGGACGCCGTCTCGACGCTACTGGTGTCCCGATTATTACTCTCAGCGACCAGCGATACAGATCTGGATCGGGAGCGGGACGACGCGCTTCAGTATGCGACGTGGCAGAAAGACCACTCGGCCACAAATGGTGGGGAGCTCGCCTAGAGAGACTCTCTGGGGCGCTCCCTCGCTCGTCCTCATCTACGCCAGGGTATGGAGAGACGCGAGTCTACTCCTTGGACTTCTCCGTTCCTGCCGGGCAGACCAGAACAGATAGTGCCGCGCTTGTTGCATGGGCCTTCCGTAGAGGGCTAAAGAGCGTGGCAGAACTCTCGCATCATCCAACTATCTGCATCGATTATGTCGATCGAACGGAGCGTCCCTCGTGGGAGGTTGCGCTCGGGGACTTCAGTACGTTTGGGTTTCTTCTGCCCGGCGCCGAATATGAGAGCCTTGAAAGCGTTAAGGCGCAACGAAGGGACGACGTCGAGAATCGAAGGACAGACTGGTTTCCCTTGACGCATGAATACCTCGGCGCTTCAGTCACGCCCTTCCGCACCGCATTCACCGACGCCCTGAGCTGTCAGCGTTCCAACGCCGTTCCAGAGATGACTGCCACTCACACCGCGGCATACACAGCGGGCGTAGTCGTGGACTGTCTCGTCTATGGGGCGGGGGGTAGAGTGACTGCCGAATTATGCGTCGGTATAGCACAGATGAATGCGAAGGAGACTGAGGAAATGCTGAAGAGCTTCAAAGCGGCTCTCGACTCGCAGGGCATGCGCGCCATTGAGCAGAACGCTAGTGAGGCAGATGTGGACGCCGAGGAATTCCAGACACGGCAAAACAGAACCAGCGCGCCATTCGAACGTGACGCAACGATCGTTCAGCTCTTCGACAGGGCGGCGAAGACATGGCCCAGCAGTGTGGCGGTCACTGATGACCACGAGAAATGGACGTATGCTGAACTCTCGGACCGCGTTGATGCGTACGCCCGTGCCCTCTCCCAGGGTCACGGAATCGGGCGCGGCGACGTCGTCGCTGTCCGAATGAAACGCGACCGGAGACAGCCTGCTGTCCTGTTAGCAGTGATGCGACTCGGGGCAGCCTTCGTCCCCCTCAACCACGGTGAGCCAACTGAGCGCCACAACAAGATCATTGAGCGGTCTCAAGCACGGCTCACAGTGCTGGCTGTCCCAGACGAGCAGGTCACGGGCGAGTCAGTCACAGTTGCAGAGCTTGAAGACCCTCTTGCTCGCGCGAATACCGCGGTTCCAGATGCATCAACGGCAGAGTCGCTGGCATACATTGTCTTCACCTCGGGCAGTACCGGATCGCCCAAGGGGGTGATGGTGCGGCACAGGCCGGTCGTTAACCTCTTTCAGGACCTGGTTCCCAGGTTTGGAATTGGTCCTCAAGACAAAGGGGCCTGGGTCAACGCGGCTGGATTCGACCTGACGATTTTCGACCTGTTCGGGCTGTTGGCGGCAGGCGCTACCATCCGTGTAGTCAATGAGGTGGATCGGCTTGACCCGAGGAGAATCGCGCGCATCCTCGCATCTGAGGGGATTACGTTCTGGAACTCAGCCCCGGTATTTTTTCAGCCTGTTCTGGAACAGATCATCGGCCTTCGGCTAGTCCATCAGTGCCGATTGAGGCTTGTTTTCCTTAGCGGGGACTGGATTCCGCTGGAACTCGCTCGTCGGTGCCTCGCGGAGGTGCCACAAACGCAGGTCGTCGCCCTCGGCGGGGCGACAGAAGCCGTGGTCTGGTCGAACCTTCATCTGATTACGCAGGTCTCGAGCGATTGGCGATCGATCCCGTATGGGCGTCCGATCCAGAACGCTGAGTACTGGGTCCTTGATGAATCAATGCAACCGCAGCCCCCTGGGGTCCCCGGAGATCTATACATCGGTGGTGAGTGTCTGAGCGACGGATACGTCAACGACCCCGAGCAGACTCGAGCAGCGTTTGTTCCTGACCCGAGAGACGAGAACCGCAAGATCTATCGGACGGGCGACAGGGCCCGGTTCATGGATAACGGCGAGATCGAGTTCCTGGGGCGCTCGGATCGCCAGGTAAAGGTCCGCGGGCATCGAATCGAGCTCGGCGAGGTTGAGCGCGCCATGGCTGAGGCGGGATTCGTCGCTCCTGTCGCTCTAGCAACGGACGGAGGCCAGGCCAACGCGATGAAGCGTTCGCTCGTCGGCTTCTGTACAGGAACAAGGAATCGACGTGCGCAGGAGCGATTGGAACATCTGCTGCCAGCACACATGATCCCATCCAGGATCACCGTGGTGGACGGTTACCCCACGACAGTGAATGGGAAGCTAGACAACACGGCTCTTCTGCTAATGGTCGATCAGCATCCGTTGTCGCCGGCTGGAAGTGAGGGTGGCAACTCCCGTGATGAGAATGACGGTGCGAGTATTGAGAGCTGGCTACTGGACTTCGTCTCAGATGTGCTCGAATGCTCAGTTGAGGACCTCGATACTTCCTTGGGCCTGGGGCACCAGGGCTTCAACTCGCTGCACTATGCGCTCTTGGCTAACCAGATTTGTGACAGCTTCGCCTGCGACGTCACGACCGCGCAGTTACTTCCGCTGGCCTCACTCGATGAGGTGATTGAGTTCGTAAGCGGAGTCGTCGGAGACGATGTGTCTCCTTCACGTGGGGATGTGCAGGCGGAGGCGTCCCCGAGTCAGAGTGCACCGGCAAGTCACAAGGTTAGGCTAGAGGGAGCAAGCCGAAGTGGGGAGGATGCTCTTCGGGACGGGGTGAACGAGCGTCTAGGTGCTGGTTCCCCTCCGTCGACTACAGCCACAGAAGACCTTGTCGCCGTGGTCGGGCTGTATGCGCGAATGCCGGAGGCTAATAGTGCGGAGCAGTACTGGATCAACCTCGTCGAGGGGCGGGATTGCGTGGTGGAGGTGCCTGAGGACCGTTGGGACTGGCAGGCGGTCTACGGGGACGAAGCAGGCCGTGACCTGACCACCTCCCGGTGGGGTGGGTTCCTTAGCGACGTTGACAGGTTTGACGCGGACCGTTTCCGAGTCTCGCCGAGGGAGGCGGAGATGATGGATCCGCGGCAACGACTTGCCCTGAGCGGGGTATGGCAGCTGATGGAAGACTCGGGGTACTCGCCGGTAACTACTACTCCCCAGAGCGTGGGGCTGTTTCTGGGAGTGACTGGGGACGAGTACGGGGCGTTGCTGGCAGAAAGAGGCGCCGCGCAGGATCAGCTCAGCCTGATCGGGACGGGGCGGTCGATCATTGCGAACCGAGTGAACTATACCCTCAATTGGTCAGGTCCAAGCGAGGTGATCGATACCACCTGCTCGAGTTCACTGGTTGCGATTCATCATGCAGTCTCAGCACTTCAGCGTGGCGACTGTGCCATGGCTGTGGCTGGCGGCGTGTCAGTACTGATTGATCCCAGGCCGCATATTGCCCTGTCCAAGGTCGGCGTCCTCGCCGCAGATGGCCGGTGCAAGACGTTTGATGCGCGTGCTGACGGATACGTACGCAGTGAAGGAATCGGGCTGGTACTACTCAAGCCTCTGTCGGCCGCTCTGGCCGATGGGGATCAGGTCAAGGCGGTTGTCAGGGCGTGCCGGATCAACCACGGAGGGCGCTCGTCTGCCTTGACCGCACCAAACGTTGCAGCTCAGACAAACCTGATCGAGCAGGCTCTGGAGGAGGCTGGCCCGGGCGTAGCAGGGCTTGGACTCCACGAGTCTCACGGCACCGGCACAGGGCTGGGAGACCCGATTGAGCTTGACGCGTTTCAGCGTGCGCTTAGGACGCAACTTGAGCGGGAAGGCATGGACTGCCCGCCTAGCCCCGTGTCTGTGGGATCGGTCAAGTCCGCGATAGGACATGCCGAGGCTGCTGCTGGGGTAGCGGGATTTATCAAGGCGGTACTCGCCCTGCAAAATAGGGAGATTCCGCCACTGGTGCACCTGCAGACCGTGAACCCTCAGATCGATCTTGATCCGTCTCTAATTCATCTTGGTGGGCAGCGGCTCGATTGGAGCGGCCCGGCGATAAACGAAGGTGCAGGGCTCACACGGAGAGCAACCGTCAGTGCCTTCGGCTTTGGGGGCGTGAACGCCTTTGCCGTGCTTGAGGAAGCGCCGGCGTGCGAGCCCCGGCAGGAGCGCAACGCCACCGAGTTTTTTGTGCTAAGTGCCCGAACGGACTCCGATCTGAACTGGTACGCGAATAGTCTTGCGAGCTGGCTCGAGGACGAGGGCAGAGACGTGCCTCTAGCGGATGTTGCTTTCACACTGCGGTGGGGCCGTGTGCAGGATAGCCGGCGTGCTGCCATCGTTGCGAGTACCCGGGATGAGCTTGTATCGGCGTTGCGTTCCGTGAACGGTGGCGCGGTCGGGCAAGGCAGTGAGCCCCTTGACGTGGCATTGCGCTCAGGCTCGGTCGAGCGTATTGCTGAGGCTTGGCAGGTGTCGGCGGAGACAGCTGACTGGTCCCAGCTTAGCACTCGCCCGTCCAGCCAGCCAAGACGGGCCCGGTTGCCTTTGTCGCGTTTTCGGCCCCAGCGGTTCTGGCACTCGGCACTTGAGAGAGTGCCCTCCTCCAGGCGCTGCCGGTGGCGTCCTCTTGAATTTGCCTCAGGGGAGCAGATCCTGCGCGTGACCGCGCGTGACGGGTTCCTGGCGGAGCATTCCGTGGCTGGAGAACCGGTCCTACCGGGGGCTGCTTGGATCGTTGCTGCTGCTCAAGTTCTCCATGCGAGCAGTGACGTGTCTCTTCGCAACGTGGTGCTCCAGGCGCCGCTCACACTTCAGGGGGAGCCGGCGGCTGACGTGCTGGTAGAGCGGGATGACGACCGGATCGGTTTCCGACGACGGGTAGATGGCGCCCCAACCTTGTGCTCCATGCGCGTTGACCGCAGCCGCCTGAACGATGAGCCGCCGCTCACGGCCTATCGGAGAACGTTCTCGCGCCACTATAGCACCGACGAATGCAAAAGAGAGTTCGAAGGCAAGCGGATCGATTATGGCCCTCTCTTTCAGGTCATTAAGGACCTCTGGGTGTCCTCAGACGAGGCACTCGCACATGTTCGTTTGAACGAGCACGCTGCAGTCGAGGACAGGGAACTATCGATCCCCATCGTGGATGCTTTGTTCCAGGTCGTGATGCTGTTCGAGGCGTTCAACGGGAGAGAGGGGACACGAGTCCCTGTCTTCGCTGAGGTAGTGGAACTGCACCGCGCTCCAACCCGAGAGGGGTTCGTACGTGTGACGGAGGCGGCGGAGGAGACGCGCCATGACGTGTGGCTCTTCGACGACGCGGGCAAC
>ERZ773068.350-NODE-350-length-24867-cov-4.830485_pt1 | contig 24867 bp, 32 predicted proteins | sample MGYA00580620_ERZ773068 | MGnify/ENA primary metagenome ERZ773068 (study PRJEB29015, sample SAMEA2737983) | human oral metagenome | biome: human oral; feature: human-associated habitat; material: dental | place: China | collected 2101 ... | reverse complement strand
GCATCCTCACTATCGAGACGGAGAAGATAGTTTTGAAAACTATATGCCTGCTTGCTATCAATGTAATTTCTATAAATCTACTTTTCTGTTAGAGGAATTTAGGGAGCAGATGTCTACCTTGCACGAAAGAATCATAAAGCCGTTCATAGTAAGGCTTGGGTTAGATTATGGAATCATTGAAATCAAGCCTTTTGATGGCAAATTTTATTTTGAGGAGGTGGAGTGATGGAATTTTTACTAACAAGCACAAGCGGAGGAGTTGAAAATCAAATTCCTAACGCCATAATTAAAAAATATAAAAAAGTAGAAGTTAGAACCTGTTCGACATTTGAAGAATTTGATAAGCGATTTTCTAGAAGAGAAGGCACTTGGCTTTCTAAAGGAGTTAATCATAAAACATCTAAAGGTCGAATACAAAGAGAATTCCCGAACGGTGCAGAGGGGCATTTTATCGAAATCAATTCGATAGAGGAGTTACTAGAATTTCAGAGAGAAGTGAGGAGCGAGCTGATAATTACTTCTGCAACTGATAATGAGTCAATTCCAGCTATTGAAATTTATAACGATTACAGGGAGTGGGCATGAAACGATTTATCGCAATATGGATATTATTGTCAGCCACTTTGAACATCTGGCAGATGGACAGGATTCGAAATTTAGAAGAGAAGAAGCCGATGATTATTTACAAGGCTGATAACCAAGGCGCAGAAATTAAAGGCAAGGTTGTTCACAAGGAGAAAATTGGCGACATGCACACAATCACTATTAAAAATTATGGCATTTTCGTAGTCACGCAAACAAGCTACGAATCTTTAAGGATTGGAGATGAGGTGAGATTATGAGACCCAAATTTAGAGCGTGGTATGTGTTAGCCGAAGAAATGATCGATGAAATACTAATGATTTCATTTGTTAGAAAGGAAATCATAGGGAAATTTAGAGATGGTTCTACATCTGTTCCGCTAAAATTTGAAGATAAGCGAAATGGGGAAGACGTTATTCTCATGCAATCAACAGGCATCAGAGATGTGAGTAATCAAGAAATCTTTGAAGGTGACATTGTTAAAACCACTAGATTTGTTGGAAGAGCTGACGAAGTGGGCGGTTTTTATGAGTATGACAAGGAATTTATAGGGATTGTTAAGCAGCTTGAGGGTTCTTGGGTAATTGATACGGGCAGTGACGCAGTATGTTTATGGACTGAAATTGAAGAAAATGAAATCATCGGCAACATCTATGAAAATAAGGAGTTTGGAGGACGCAAATGAGACCTTGTAAATATCCATATTCAGGAAGAAGAAAAAAACAAGAAACGCCGTCGCCAATATTTTCTGCACGACCAATTTTTAACGAAGTTCCAATTGTAGAAGAAGTTAAGGTTGAGTTCGGAGTTGAAGCTAGTATGGGGCGCATATATCCAGAAACGTTAATACATTTAGATATTTCTGGATACGGAAATAGAGTGCATTCAGTACATCGCTTCCCCGGTATTTTACTGAGTGTTGGTGAGTCAATCCAACTAAAGATGCTTTTCTATAAAAGACTTAGAAATTTTACTACAGATCGTTTCTTGACGTTTAGAGAATCTGATTGGAAGTTCTTTATCCGGGACCTGGTCAACGAATTTAAGCATTAAAAAAAGCCAAGGCACTCTCTACCTCAGCAATAATTTCAAACACTATTATTATATCACAAAGGAGATAGAGAGTGAACAAGGCTAAAGAGTTACTTGATGAACTACAGAATTTGGATGAAGAGATACAGAATCGAATAGACGAGCTTGCTAATCTTGAAGCTAGTTTACTTTCTAGCCCTAAAATGAGCATGGATAAGGTTCAAGGTGGTCAGAAGGTTCGATTAGATGAACGTTACATCGATATTTTTAGCATGCAAGATTCCTTGAAAGAGTACATGAAGCAAGCAACTGCTGAAGCTATCCAGCGCAGAATTGAGCTCAGTAAATTGATTGATAAAATGCCTAAGCCTGCAAGTCGAACAATTCTAAGGATGGTTTATATTCAGAAAGCAAGCGTGTATGATATGATTGAATTTTTACAATGTAGTAAGACTACTTTTTACAAAAAGAAGAAAGATGCAATCCGTGAATTGGGTGCTGTAGTTGATAAAAGCGAACTAATGTGAACTAGGTTGAAGCGCACTGGTCTAACAATCGTGCTATTATAGTATCATCAAGAATTAAGGGTAAGGCAGTAAGTCTTCCCTTGATATGGAGAGTTGGAACGTGTCAGGTTGAATGCGCCCGTTTGCTAGACGGGTGGTCGCCTATGTGTGGTCCGTGGGTTCAAATCCCACACTCTCCTTTGAGTGTTTGTGTCCCAAAATGGGGTAGGCAGTAGGCTTAGCATTCATATATCACTCATTAACTCACAAATGGTTGCGGAGCGACTAGACCTCGCATGATTGCGTAGCTACTTATATCCTAGGTAAGTTATAAGCTAGAGGGTTTGATTCCCTCAGAGGTTTTAAATGACTACAAAAAATAAAAAAGAAGTCAAAATTTAATACACACGCAAGTCTGTAGTCTGCTTGCACTAAGTCACTCTTTGAGTGGCTTTTTATTTTGTCAGAAAGGAGGTAGTCCGGTGAGTGGATAAATTAACCCCAAAACAAGAGCTATTTGTCCAAGGGATAATCTCCGGACTATCTCAAAGACAAGCATATAGACAGGCTTTTTCAACTTCTAAAAAGTGGAAAGATAGCACGGTCGATGTTAAAGCAAGCGAGCTTCTTCAAAATGGTAAGGTTTTGGTAAGGTATCGTGAACTGCTCAAACAGTTCTCTAATATGTCCTTATGGTCCAGAGAGCAGGCTTTTAATGAGTATGAATGGCTCAAGAACAAGGCAAGAGCTAGTATTGAACAAGATGGGATAAGGCAAGCTAACTCGAACGCTTTCCTCGCAGCTTTGGAAGGTATGAACAATATGACTTTCCACGACTTAGAGTTGATCGATGAAAAACTGAAACTAGAAATCGAAAAACTCAAAACTCAAATCGGCGAGGATAATGAACAAAATGACAAACTTGTTGAGTTTGCTAAGGCTTTGAGAGGTGCTTTCAATGACAAGTAAGTTCACGCAAAAACAAGAGCAAGTTCTTAGACGAGTTTTGAACGATGATTTCTTTATTTGCGGTCTTCATGGTGCGAAACGTTCAGGTAAAACTGTTCTAAACAACATGGTTTTCATGAATGAGATCGCACGAGTGAGAGAGACAGCTGATAAGTTAGACATCGATGAACCGATGTACATCTTAGCTGGGACGTCTTCAACTTCGATACAAAATAATATCATACAAGAACTTTATAACATGTTTGATATTGAGCCAAAATACGACAAGCACGGAGCGTTTACTCTTTGTGGAGTTAAAGTGATTCAAGTCTACACTGGGTCAATTTCAGGACTAAAACGTGCTCGTGGATTTACTGCTTTTGGAGCTTACATAAACGAGGCGTCACTCGCTAATGAACAGGTATTTAAAGAAATCATTTCACGCTGTTCGGGAGAGGGTGCACGGATTGTTTGGGATAGTAACCCAGATATCCCAACTCACTGGCTCAGACGAGATTATATCAACTCTGGTGATGATATGATTATCGACTTTCATTTCAAGTTAGACGATAATACATTCATGTCTGATAGATACCGCGAGAATATCAAAAATGCTACGCCAGCTGGTGTATTTTACGACAGAGACATTCTAGGACTGTGGGTAACTGGTGAGGGTGTTGTTTATCGTGACTTTAGCGAGAATATGTTTGTGGACAATGTGTCAGAAGATATCACGAAGATATATGCTGGTGTCGACTGGGGATATGAGCACTATGGCTCTATCGTTGTTATCGGAGAAACGTCTGACGGTTTGGTTTATCTGTTAGAAGAACACGCTTACCAGTACAAAGAGATAGACTTTTGGGTAGGACTTGCTAAGGATATCAAAGAACGATATGGCAATATCACTTTCTGGGCAGATAGTGCACGACCTGAGCACGTAGCTAGGTTTCAGAGAGAACAATTAAAAACCTTTAACGCTAACAAGACAGTCTTGTCTGGAATTGAAGAAGTCGCCAAGCTGATGAAGGATGGGCGCTTTTTTGTATCAAACAAGGTCAGCAAGTTCAAAGATGAAGTCTATCAGTATATCTGGAATGAAAAGACGGGCGAGCCAGTAAAGGAGAATGATGACGTACTGGATGCTGTGCGTTATGCGATTTACTCACAACATTCACAGCCGAAAGCAACCGTCCGCAGACGCTCCAAATACGGCTTATAGAAAGGAATGGAATGTATCAGATTTTAACTTATCCACGAGACGGATACGATGAAACAGCTTTGAGCAAAGAATTGATTTACAAGCTGATTCGCAAGCACACACAAGAACGCAGTCGTTTACAGGATTTGAAGAAATACTATTTGGGTGAACATGCTATCTTGAAACATGAGCGACGAAACAAGAACGCTCCGAATTTTAGAACAGTAGCCAATCATGCTAAAGACATTGCAGACACGTCTACTGGCTATTTCATGGGCAATCCTATCAAGTATAACAATACGGCTTATAGCGACCTTGAGCCCTTGCTTGTAGCTTTTGATGGTGCAGAGATTGACCAGGTAGATGCGCAGAACGCATTGAACATGGCTATCTATGGACGTGCTTACGAGTACATCTATGCAAAAGAAGGACTGACTGAACTTGATTCGACTAGTGTAGATCCTGAGAATGTATTCATCGTTTACGATGATAGCATCGAACGGAAGGCCTTGTTTGCGGTCTACTACTATGAAATCAAAGACGATACGAAAGATGCTACTAAGTATCAAGCAGAAGTCTTTACTCAGAATCTGCATTATCACATTGTGCTGCGTGATTCGAGCATAGGAACGACGCAGAATGAGAATGTAGAAACTCACAACCTCGGACAAATCCCAATCATCGAATACCGCAATAATCACTTTGCGATTGGTGACTACGAGCAACAGATTAGCTTGATTGATGCTTACAATTCACTGATGGGAAATCGTGTAAATGACAAAGAGCAAGCAGTCGAGTCTATCCTCGTATTGTACGGCGCACAGTTAGCAGACAACCAAGAAGAAGCGCGAGAAGCGATGAGTATCCTCGCTGAAGAAGGTCTTTTGGAACTTCCAGCAGATGCCAAGGCTGATTTCTTGAAGAATGCTTTAGATGAGAACGCAACTGAAATTTTGCGTAAGGCTTTGAAAGAAGACATCTACACATTCAGTCATGTGCCGAATTTGACAGATGAGAACTTCGCAGGCAATAGTTCAGGGGTAGCAATGGAATTCAAGCTACTAGGCCTTGAAATGATTACCAAGACCAAGGAAGCGAACTACAAGCGAGGTATTAGACAACGGATTGCTATCTTCGCTCATTATTTAGGCATGCAGCAGATTGCGCTTGAAGCACATTCAATCGTGCCTCAGTTTAGCCGTGGATTGCCTAAGAACTTGCTTGAATTGTCACAGATTATTAACAATCTTGAAGGTAAGGTATCGCTTCGTCAGCTTATTTCTCTCTTGCCATTCGTTGAAGATCCTGACGCTGAATTGGAAGAACTCGAGGAAGAGAAAGAAAAGAACAAGGAGCGTGCGCCATTCTTTAATCAGGTTAACACAAAACCAGACGATGAGGTAGCAGATGAAGAACAAGGACTACTGGATCAAGAGGAAGGCTAATCTCATCTATGAACAGATGGATAAGGCTGAGAAACAAGCGGACAAGTTTGACGAGATTTACAAGCAATCCAAAGCCTATTTAGACAAGCAAATCAACAAAGTCTTTGACAAATTCCAACGTGACTATGGATTGAGCGAGCGTGATGCTAGACAAGTCTTAAAAAATATGAAGGACCAGAAGGATCTAAACGAACTTCGTAAGGTTCTTGAAGCGAGACCAAATGACCCGAATATCCAACGGTTACTTGCTGACTTAGACAGTTCAGCTTATGCCTATCGTATGAAACGTTTAGAACGATTAAACGACGATTTAGACCGCATGCGTGAGTCTATCTATCGTTCCGAGAAATCAGGCTCAGATGTTTTTTATAGCGATCTGATGAAGGATAGTTATTACAAGGCTACTTTTGACTTGCAACAGCAGACTGGATTCGCTTATAGTTTCTCTAATCTCCCTGAAACTGAAATCAAGCGCCTAAAGGCTCTTAAATGGACAGGAGAGGGCTATTCGGATAGGATATGGGAAAACACAGGGGCGCTTGCTTCAAGCGTGAAAGATGAGCTCCTAGTGAGTCTCATGACTGGCCGAAGCGTAAGAGATACGTCTCAAGCAATCGCTGAACGGTTTAGAGCAGGTCAAAATAACGCAAGGCGCTTGGTTCGGACTGAGTCAGCCTTTTTTCATAACCAAATGGAACTGCTCAGCTATGAAGATGCTGAAATCACCAAGTACAAATTTGTGGCAGTATTGGACAGACGGACGTCACACATCTGTCAAGAGCATGACAACAAGGTCTACGATACGGACAAGGCTGTTCCTGGTGTGAACTATCCACCTCTGCATCCATGGTGCAGGTCTACGACTATCGCACATGATGACGATATCGACTACAGCAAGCTAGAGCGACGAGCGAGAAATCCTAAGACTGGCAAAGTCGAGTACGTACCTGCTGATATGAGTTATAAAGAGTGGTATTCTAGGTACGTTGCTAAAGATGGGGGAAAGGTGTATAATCAGGATATGAGTTCAATTGATTTAATGGCGAAATCACAACAATTCGTAGTCGGTGATAGGATTCGGGTCAGCGCTAAACAAGTTCATGGGACGGGTTATGATTTTTGGTTACAAGACAACACTAAGAAAATTAGGGATACCATGCGAAACGTTCATGAAGGTTTGAAAGACTTATCTGACTTTGACGTGCCTAAAATTGTCATTGTGAAACATAGTCGATTGAACGCTTTTGCAGGATATAATCAAGAACAAAATATTCTTTTTGTTAGTGATATTTTGCATTCAAAAGAGCAGATTCAAAACCTGTTGTCAGATGACTACTTTGCTTCAAATGACCTTACCGGTATTTTAAAGCATGAGTTGACCCATAAAAAACATTGGGATTCTGCAAAAGCGTTTTACAAAAAGAATAAAAAGAGGTATAATAACCTTGAAGAAGCAATGAAAGTATTAAATGCTCCGTTGGTGTCGTATGTGAAAACACAACAAAACCTTGATATGATGTATCTTCATAGAATTAGTATTGATGCGTTAGCTGCTTTTGAGAAAAATAATATCAATGAATTAGTAGCTGAAGTCGGTGTTTTAGCTGAAGACACGCCAGATAAAATATTGTTACAAAAAGTTAAGGAGGTACTGAAATGGAAGTAATGGCGCTACCTAGTAAAGAAACAATGCAATTCTATACAGAGATTTATCCATGGGTAAAATCCAGTTACCCAGATGATGAAACTCCTAGATTTGTATTTCAAGAGGATACCCCCAGTCACATTTTGGAAACGTTTAATCGTATTAAAGGTAAATTAGGTTACGAATATGCAAGGTAACTTTATGATACCTTTGAAATTAAACCAAAACTTGAATTTGCTTATTAATAATTATCAAAGCACCTAGAGAAATCTAAGTGCTTTTTTCGTACTCAGAAAGGAGAAAAAATATGTTTATTTGGGAATGGGTAGCAATCGCTTTCGGGTGGTTGGTATTCTTGTTGTTAATCTTTATTATTCTGGCCGTGATCAGCGGAATAATTGAAGGTGTAAAGAAAGGATTGAAGAAATGAATCGTGATAATAAGCCTAACATGGATAAGGTAAAAATAGGTGGTATCGTCTACGAAATCGAAAAAATAACTGATTTACAGGGAAAAACAGGAGAATGGGGGCATATTGAGTACAAGACATGTAGGATTGTTCTTGACGACTCAGCTAGTCAACAAATCGAAGACCAGACGCTTATTCACGAAATTACGCATGGTATTTTAGTTGAAGCCGGCTATATAAATCATGAAGAAGAGCAAGCAGACAGAATTGGGAAAATTCTTTATCAAGTTTTGGTTGATAATGACTTTTCATGGCTTAAAAACAGAAAGTAGGTGATCCAACATCTTGACTGGCAGGAATAGACTGCTATAAATTATTGTAAATTGCTATAAACCGTGTCAGATTTGATGCGGTTTTTTGATTGTCCGAGCATTGATGACAGTAAAAGCCATGGAATTATACAGTCGGGGACGACTTTAAAAATAGGAGGTTCGCAATGAACGAAGAAACACAAACAGTCGAGACGGTTGAAGAACAAAAGGTGCCTGCAGAACCTACACCACAACCGCAAGACGAGAAGAAGTACACGGACGCAGATGTTGATGAAATCATCAACAAGAAATTTGCTAAGTGGAAAGCAGAGCAAGAAGCCAAAGAAAACGAAGCTAAGAAGCTTGCCAAGATGAACGCTGACGAGAAACAGAAATATCAGTTGGATCAGCGTGAGCAAGAACTTGCTGACCGTGAACAGGCTATTGCTAGCAAGGAATTGACCGCAGAGGCTAAAGCGATGCTAAGTGAACGTGGCTTACCAGTTGAATTAGTATCCGTGGTTGATTTGTCAAACGCTGAAGCCGTGACTGAATCGGTCGCAAGCATTCAGAAAACGTGGGAGGATGCAGTCCAGAAAGGTGTATCCGAACGAATGAAGGGTAGCGCACCTATTAAAACTGCGCCAACAAATCAGCAAGAAGTTATTGAAAAATGGAGACAGGACTTTTTGCACTAGAAAATAAAAATAATGAGGTAAAAATAAATGGCATTTGAAGCATTAAACACAGCAGAATCACGCAAGAAACACCTTGGAATTATTGAGGATGTCCTTGCGGTTAATTCATACGCAACACCACTCTTGACACCAAGCGAGGCAGTTACCTTGGAAGGTCGCTCTTTCACAGTCGCAACAGGCAACACAACAGAGCTTAAGGACTACAAACGTAACAAAGATAACGAATTTGATTACGTTGAAACTGAAGAGAAGGTCTACACTCTCGAAGAAGAAAAATACTGGGGCCGTTTCGTTGACCAATTAGATGAACGTGACTCAAACGGTCAAGTAAACATTGATTACGTGCTTGCTCGTCAGACTGCCGAAGTAGTCGCTCCATATCTCGACAAACTTCGTTTTGATGCAGCACTTGGAAACGTAAGTGACAATGTGGTCATGGGCAAAACAGCAGGAGCGAACAACGCATACAATGCGATTCTTGATGTTTCTGAGAAACTGGATGAACTTGGAATCACTAAAGAACGCTTGCTCTTTGTCACTCCAAGCTTCTACAAGGCTATCAAATCTGAAATCGTACGCTTGCCACAAGGCGACGCAGACAAGAAGGTTCTTGGCAAAGGATACGTTGGTGAATTGGATGACTATACAGTCTACAAAGTACCTTCTAAATTCTTGCCAAATGTAAATGCCCTTGCAACTGCTCCTGGTGTAGTTACATCACCAATTCAAATCGACAACACTAAGTACAATGACAATGTACCTGGTCGTTTTGGTGAATTGGTAGAACAATTGCTCTACACTGGAGCGTATGTTCTTGAACACTTCAAAAAGTACATCATCACAATCGCAGACTCTAAGCCTGCTGCTAAAAAATCAGCACAAGGCAAGACAGTGAACCGTGCAAAAGCGTGGAAGACTGGAACAGCCTACAAAGAAGGCGATACAGTAACGCATGAAGACAAAGTCTATGTTGCAGTCAAAGAAATCACGAACTCTACGACTGCGCCAGACTCTGATTCTGCTAACTGGAAAGTCAAGAAATGAGGTCTGATCCATGAAAGTCAGAGTAAAACAAGCCTTCAATGACTGGCAAGCGAAAGTGAGACGACATGAGAATGATGTTTTTGAGATGACAGACGAGCGTTTCAACGAATTGTCACACAATCTCAAGAGTGAGTTCTCGGTCGATATCGCAGACGTTGTCGAGATCATTGACGAAACCCAAGGAGACGAGACGACTCCTTACGATTAGGAGGTCTTATGGAACTTGAAAAACTAAAATCATTGACGGGCGAGAGTGACGAAACAGTCCTCTCGTCTTTGCTTTTAAGGGCTGAAAACATCATTTTATCTGAAACGAACCGAGAAAAGCTGACGCCAGCGCTTAACAGACTACTACCTGAACTTGTAATTGAGCTCTACAATCGCTCTGGAAGCGAAGGAGAGCAATCTAGGAGCGAAGGTGGTATATCTGTAACCTACAGTGAGTCAGGCTTGTCTACGGGCCTTTTACAGCGTATTCGGATGCATCGCTTAGCAAGGGTGGCAGGTCATGTTTTTGAAAAAGAATAGACTGAAAGCATATAACCTCAAGCGGTTCAAGAAAACCGTGACAAATGAGGGAATTGCTAAAGAAGGATACTTGGACGAGGCTGAAGAAGTACGACTTGAGTTGTGGCCAGCGACTAGCAAGTTGCAATCTGAGATTTACGGTGACCGTGTCAACGATATCTTGAACGCAAATGCGAGCAAGAGTGCGGACATTAATGTCAAAGACGGTGTCTGTATTGATAGCGAGACAGACGTCACGCATCGGCTTATCTCAAAAAAAGTATACAGTCACCATCAAGTATTGGAGTTGGAACGTGTCAGGTTTAATCGGAGCAGATAGCTTAATCGCTAAATGTCGTAAGCTATATGGTGCAAAGAGCAACGAGATAGTGGGACAAGCGGTCTTGCATGCTGCTAAAACAGTCGTACAAGCTGAAGCGAAACTCAGAGCGCCAGCGAATGAGGGTGAATTGAGAAATAGCATTAGAGTTCGTTTGAAAGTAAATGGCAACAAGATATCAGGTGAGGTCTTTACGAACTCAGATCATGCTGCCTATGTTGAACTCGGGACGGGTCCGAAAGGGCAAGAAAACCACTCTGGCATATCGCCAGAAATAAGCGTATCTTATCGGTCTAGTCCCTGGTACGTGCATGAAGACCAAATCAATGTAGGACCTTACCACTTTGCTAAAAGAGGTGAGTTTTACAAGATGTATGGTCAGCCTGCGCAACCTTACTTGTATCCTGCTTTGAAAGATAATCAGGAACGTGTATCTAGTAACATTTCAAAATACGTTAGCAGAAAGATAAGAGAACAGGTAAAATGATTAACATCAAGCCTTTAATTTACAAAGAATTGCAAAAAGTCGCAGATAATGTGACCGATACTTATCCAGACGATTGGGAGAATGTTCCAGTCGTCATTTTTTTGGAAGAACAGAATAAACCGGGTGAATGGTACGATGACCAAGAGAAGAAGTCACATATCCGCTATAAAGTGGATATCTTCGACAAAGACAGTACGAGCGATTTAGCAGTCAAAATCAATAAAATCTTCGCATCTTTAGGATTGAGAAGAACAGATTGTCAAGACGTACCTGATCCTTCGCATTTGCGTCACAAGTTGATGCGTTTCGAGGGAATCGTTGACCTTAATTCACAATTGGTTTATCAATACAGAATGGAGAATTAAAACATGTTAGCAAACGGAATTAAGCTTGCTTTTAGTGAAACTAAAGGCAATTATCAAAATCTTGCAGGCTTGAAAGAAGTACCTGAATTCGGTATTGAGCCTGAAAAAGTCGAGAATACGACTCTTGCAGACAAGGTTAAGAAATACGAATTTGGTATCGGTGATGCTGGAGAACTTGAGTACAAGTTCGCTTATGACAACACAACTACCACTTCACCTTACCGTGTCTTGCGCAAGGCAGCAGACGGCAAGAAGAAACTCTACTTTGAGCAAACCTATCCAGACGGTACTAAGGTCACATTTGAAGGTCAAGTGTCCGTTAAATTGGGCGGTGGCGGAGTGAACTCTGTTATCGAATTCACGCTCAAGATTGCATTACAGTCTGAACTTGCATTCACAGACGGAATCGGAGGTTAATAAATGGCTTTACCATACGCAATTTGGAAAATCAGTGAGGATAAGGAGTTGAAGCTCCGCCTCACGTCTTTGCAAGCAACGAAAGTTGAAGAGAAAATCGGAGCGAACTTGCTCAAGGTATTCATGCCCTCTGAAGGTGAAGCCTTTGCTTTGCCACCTCTAAAAGTCATGTTGCTGTTGACCCATGGAGCACTTCAAAAGTTCGAGCATGGACTCTCATTTGAAGATGTGTCTAACCTTTACGATGACTATGTCGATAACGGTGGAGATCAGGCGGCATTCATGGCAGACGTTATCTTGCCGATGCTTCAAGTATCGGGTTTTATGCCACGGGAGAAAGCAAGCAAGAAAGCTCCCAGGAAATCCAAAACCAAAATGGAAGTAGTCGACTAGAATCGACTGCAGTTACATCAGTAAAAGAAATGGTCGAGAGGTTATACCCGATGTTTTTAGACATTGGGGGCAAGCCTCTCGATTTTTGGGATTTGACGGTACTTGAAATCAGAGAGATGATTGAGAGCTATAATCGTGTCACAATCCAAAAACAAAAAGAAAAGATTATTGAATCTTACAGACTTTCGCAGATGATAGCAAATAACGTTTCTCTTTTGCTTTCAAAAGATGCTAAACCGCTTGAAGTATGGGACTATGCTCCTGAACTTTTTGAGAAAGAACGAGAGCAGGTCGAACAAGCGAGATTGGCACAAGAGCTGAAATTGCACCAAGAACGCATGCGCATGTTTGCTGAAAGTCATAATCGAAAAATGAAAATGAAAGGAGAATAGATGGGAGTTACTCTTGATGAGCTCAAGGTTATGATTGATGCTGAAATCGCACCTTTCAAAAGCAAGATGAAAGAAGTCGAGAACAAGGTCAAGGATGCCTCTAGCAAAGTACAAGCCTCAACCAACAAAATCAAGGCACAGTCTGGCTCAATGCTAGGTGTATTTGGTAAACTTGCCAAATTCGCTGGCTTTGCCTATCTTGGCAAGAAATTGTTAGATGTTGGCATGTACTCTACGCAGATGGCTCTTGAAGTTACAGCATCAATTAACCAAATCAAGCGTCAGATGGGCGAGAGCTCACAGACATTCTTAAAATGGGTAAATGACAACGCAAACGCTATGAATATGGGCGTTGGTGAAGCGACGAAATATGGGGCAGTATACTCAAACCTATTTTCTGGCTTTATCAAGGACTCAAACAAGCTGAGCGCATATACTGCTAAGATGTTGCAAACGTCGGCAGTCGTTGCTGAAGGTTCTGGTCGCAGCATTACAGACGTTATGGAGCGGATTCGTTCTGGTTTGCTAGGGAACACCGAAGCAATTGAAGACCTAGGAATCAACGTCAATGTGGCCATGATTCAATCGACAGAAGCATTCAAGCGCTTTGCAAATGGTCAAAGTTGGAACCAACTCGACTATCAAACCCAACAACAAATCCGCCTCATGGCGATTTTGGAGCAAGCAACTGCTAAGTACGGCACGACCTTGTCACAATCAGTCAACGGACGCATTAGCTTGTTTAAATCGCTATTGAAGGACGCTGCCTTGAACATAGGTAACGCCTTCTTGCCGATTATCAACGCAGTCATGCCAGTCTTGAACTCGTTCGCTATGGTCTTGAAGAATGTTACTGCTAAACTCGCTGAGTTTATCGCTTTAATGTTTAACAAGAAAGCTACTGTAAAAGACGGTGGTGTAGCTGGTGCAGTTGGTAACATGAACGGAGCCATGCAAGAAGCTGCAGGTGGCGCAGGCGACCTTGCAGACGCTATGGGTGATGCTGATGATGCTTCAGGCGGTCTAGCTGATAACCTTGGAGACTCTGCCAAAAATGCTAAGAAAGCAGTCAAAGAATTACTTGGTTTGATGGGATTTGATGAAATCAACCTTTTGAACAAGAAGGATGATTCAGATGACGGAGGCTCTGGTGGCGGAGGAGGCAAAGGTGGTAAAGGTGGTAAAGGTGGTAAAGGAAAAGGAGGCGGTAGCGGACCTTTCAAGGACATCTTGCCAGAAGTTGCCTTAACTGATATGGATAACCAATTCAAGAGCATTTTTGACGGGCTAGGCGATAAGCTAAAAGGGTTGTTTGATCTCTTCAAAAAAGGTTTTAATGCTGCATTCAGAGCCGAGGGTCTGGAACGTATTAAGAATGCTTTAGGTCGAATTAAGAAGACACTTGAAGAAATTGGAAGTGATCCACGGGTAGTCAATGCTTTTAATGGCATGACTAAGAAAATCGCTTATGCGCTAGGGCAGATTGCAGGTTCAATCGGTACGGTCGGAGTTGGTATTGGTGTCTTTCTCGCTGAAAGCATCGCAAACGGCTTAGGTCGTCAAAAAGAGCGTATTATTCGCTCACTTGTGGCGGAGTTTGAGAACACGGGTAATATGTTTGCATCAGCTGGAAACATCGCTCAGGCATTCGCAGATGGCTTTTATGACGTCATAACATCGACTGGCGCCATTCGCATTGGAAGTTCGATTGTGTCGTCTATTTTAGCGATTCGTTCAAGCATTGTAGAGATTAGCTACAAATTCGGCGGTGACCTTATGCAAGGAATCGAGCGAATTGTCACAGACAATATGCCTGGCATCGCTGGTGCACTTTCAAATGCTCTATCTGCCATTGCTCCTGTTTTTGAGAGTGCGGAACAAGCAATCAATGACTTATCAGATTCGATCAGTCGAGTGTATGATAATTACTATCGTCCGACAATTGAATTAGTCTCTAAAAGCATATCAAACATTATCAGCTCTTTTGTAAAAGGCTGGAACGAACATATCCAACCTATTATCGTAAAACTAGGTCAAGGTTTCTCGGACACGATTAGTAAGCATATTTCGCCATTTATTCAAAAGATTTTGGATATGGCATCTAGCTTCTATGAATTCTATCAAGTCGTTGTTCAGTATGTATCACCTGTCATTAGCTTTATCGTCGAGGAACTGACGAGAGTTTTAGCTCCAACTCTTGAATATATCGGAGAAGTCTTCCGCATCTTATTCAATACGGTTGCTGATATATTTGGAGGAATAGCCGACTTCCTCAAGGGCATATTTGATATTATCACAGGTATCCTTACCAGTGATATGAGCAAGATTTTCGACGGCTTCACCGAAACGGGCGATGCTATCATGAACATCTTATCTACAATCTTCACCGGATTGATAGACTTGACTTCTGCTGCTTTAAAAGTTCTGCTAGATTCTATCATTGCTTTATTACAATTAATTTGGGATAGCACAATAGCAATATTGAAAGCAATTTTAGACAGTATTATCGCTTATTTCCAAAGTCTCTGGGACAGCATTGTTGCCATCTTCACACCACTCGGTGAATGGTTCGCAGAACGTTGGATTGATATCACGGTTGCTTTGGCAAATGTTGCAATTTGGATCGGGAATATGTTCCAAAAGGCTTGGAACGCCCTTACAAACGTATTCTCTTCAATCGGAACCTGGTTCGGTGAGCGTTGGAACGATGTGACGACTGCACTTGCTAACGTTGCTACGTGGTTTGGGAATATCTTCAAAACAGCATTTGAAGCAGTCAAGAACGCATTTAGCACTATTGGTAGCTTCTTTAGCGGTGTTTGGAACACAGTTAAGAGTATCTTTGTCAACGCTGGTCAAATGGTTGGTAGCGCAGTAGGTGGAGCGTTCAAGAGCGCAGTTAATGCGGTTCTTGGAACCATCGAGAACGTGGTCAATGGTTTCATCGGAATGATTAACGGAGTTATTGATTTAATTAACAAAATCCCTGGCGTATCTCTCGGCGGTATCGGCTATGTAAGTCTACCTCGATTAGCTCGTGGTGGTATCGTTGATAGTCCGACAGTAGCCATGATTGGGGAAGCTGGTAAAGAGGTTGTTATGCCTCTTGAAAACACTGGATTCTTGCAGACTATGGGTCGTATCGTAGGTGGTGCGGTAGTCAATGCCTTGGGCGGTGGTTTACCACAATCTGGAGGCTTCAGCGGTAGCGGTGACATCGTCATCATGATTGGCGGACACGAATTTGGTCGTGTGGCCATCCAAGAAATCAATCGAGAACAAGAACGCGCAGGACAAGTCTTGCTTAACATCTAAAGGGAGGTAAAATGGCACGCTTAATTATAAACGGGGTGGCTGTTAAGCCTCCCAAATCATTCCAAGTCGGTATCCAAGATATTGACGGAGAAACAGGCCGAAATGCTAACGGTGACATGGTCCGTGACCGTATCACGACCAAACGAAAGTTAGATTGTGAATGGGGCATGCTGACTCAAGATGAAATGAGTCAACTTTTAAATGCCGTTTCATCGGTCTTTTTTGAAGTTTCTTATCCCGACCCTGTAAGAGGTCAAACAACAGGGACTTTCTATGTCGGAGACAGAATAGCTCCGAGCTATTCATTCACTGAGCAATTTAAGCCGTGGTCTGGCGCAAAATTTAATCTGGTAGAAAGGTAGGTTAGAACATGGATATATTTAGACGTAAGAAATTTGATGAAGCTATGTTTGCTAAAAACCGTACTCTTGCTATCAGAGTAGGGCAGTATCAGTCAAGTGATATCAAAGAAGCGCATTTTGATTATGGCTATATCAAGGGTGACACATATAAGCCAGGAGGAACTTGTGCTGGCAGTGGTAAAATCACGTTCACAAGCATCATCACGACATTCAATAAGTTAGATAAGATTTACCCTGAAATCGGCCTTTTGGTAGATGGGACCTATGAATGGGTCAAAATGGGCGAATACTTCATTAACGATATTGAAATCGACCGCAACAGAAACACGACTAAACTTGATTTGATGGATGGGATGTTTAAGTTAAATCGTGAACATGTCACGGACTTGACCTATCCAGCAGAAATCAGGCACGTTATCAAAGAAATTTGTCTGAAGACTGGTATAGAGTTAGCAAATGAATACATGGATATTACATCCATGAATTACAGAATCGATCAGATTCCGAAAGATAAAAAGATGACATTCAGAGATGTTTTGAGCCTAGCTACTCAGATGCTCGGTATGTCTTGTTTTTTCAATCGAGAAGGGAAACTCGAAATCAAGGAACTGACTGACTCAGGTATCACAATTACAGCAGATAGCTACTTCATGCATGGATTGACCAAAAGCGAAATCGAGTATCAGATTGCAGGGATAACTTGTAAAAAAGATAAAGAGACGCTCACGGTTGGTTTGAGAACTGGTCGCTCGTTAGAATTGGATAATCTGTTCATGTCTCAAGCGGTTTTGGATAATCTTTATCACAAAATCAAGGATATTCGTTATTATCCGTTCAATTTGAATTATCAAGGTCATCTATTGCTTAACGTGGGCGAATGGGTGACTGTCAAGACAAACACGGGTGAGACGTTCAAGTCGCCAATCTTGAGCCAATCATTCACATTTAAGGGCGGTCTGCGTGGTCGTATCAGCGCAGACAGTAAAGCCGTCAATGATGCGCAGTATTCGTATGCAGGTACAATTACCAAAAAGATTGAACAATTCAACGACTTTGAAGCTCTAATTCAAAATCAAATCGAGGAAGCAGATAAAGACTTTAACCAGAGGGTTGAAAAAATCAAAAAAGATTTTAGTGATCAAGTCAAACTGGCCAAAGCAAGAGCCGAGGAAGTCAAGAGAGAACTCTCTGACACGATTGATCAGCGCTTTAGAAATTTTAACAATGGCCCACTACAAGAAGTCAAACGTAGAGCCGAAGAAGCCTTGCGAAACGCTGGCACCAGCAGCTTACTCGCTCAGGAAGCGAAGCGGATTGGGTTGGATTCTGTTGCTAGACTTGAAGAATTCAAAAGACAGGCTACGAGCGCTCAGACGGCTCTGTCGGGTGACTTGGATGCTCTGAAACGGACTATTTCGAATGATATTCGACCGAAGCAAGCACAGGCTGAAGCTGAGATTGCCAAGCAAGTTGAAGCACTTGTTCAGACAAAAAAAGAACTAGCTGGTGTGAAGTCAGCACAAGCGACGTATGAGGAAACAACGACTCGCAGGCTGTCAGAGCTGACCAACTTGGCCGATGGTAAGGCAAGCAAATCGGAGCTCGCGCAGACGGCGGATGAGTTGAAAAGTCGGATTGCGAGTGTGCAGGTCGGGGGTACAAATCTTTATGCGTTGAGTAAAAATCCCGAAATAGTGAAAAATGGTCATTTAGCAGACTTTAAAATGGACATTTTATCTGGCGAGATATCTTTTAAAGCAACAGGACTAGACCCTTATGTAGGTGAAGCAACGACTCACCCAAAAACAGCAAGTAGTAGAAACGGCGTTCGTATTCCTGTCATTGCAGGCAAATCAATCTATGTGACGATTTCGAATCCTGTCTTTGCCAAGAATTACATTTCGTACTTCGACGAAAGGGGAAGTACGGTAAAACATTATCAATATTACAACACCAACTCTTTTGTGATTTCGCCAAAAGAACTAGCGGAAGTGAGTTTTATCACTTTACGTTTTGGTTGTGGTGGTTCGAATTTTGAAATTGGTGATGTACTCAAAACCAAAATCAAAGTTGAGTATGGTACAATACCGACCGACTGGAGCCCCGCCCCCGAAGATGTTGAAAACCAAATCTCATCAGTTGAGTCGACCTTTAAACAGCGCGCTGACTCACTCGAGGCTGGTGTGAGCCGTCTGACTGAAGGATTGAGAACCAAGGCGGATATCAGTTCACTAAACGTGACTGCCGAGAATATCAGACAGTCTGTAAAAAGTCTTGAGACAAGCACGCAGAATAAGCTAGATCAGAAGTTGAGTCTGGCTGAATTTGAGGTGCGAGCTGGTTCTATCCGTCAGGAAATCCTGAACGCAACCAAGGACAAGGCGGACAAGACTTTGGTCACGGCTGAGGCTGGGAAGCTGCGTGAAGAGCTGGCGAGTCTTAGGGTCGGTGGGACTAACTTGTTAGCTTATGTTAATTTAAATGCTGGAGGCTACTACCAAAATAGCCTCAAAAAAGACCGAAATTATGTGTACTCAAATCTTATAGAGGTTAAAAGCACAGATTATCTCTTGCAAATCTGGGAACTTGAACCTAAAAATAAAAAAATTTGGGCAGGTTTGCAATTTTTTGATAAACAACGACAACCACTTGAAAATGGTTATTCTACTTTTTGGTTCAGTGATTACTTTAAGAAGATCATCAAGCTTCCTGAAAATGCCAAATATATAGCCATCTCTTTTGAGAAAATTCTCTTAGAAAAAGAGATGGCTAAATTTAAGTTAGAAATCGGGAACGTCGCGACAGATTGGAGTCCGGCACCCGAAGACACAGATGGCCTCATAACCGAAGCTAGGTCAGTCTTTGAGCGCACGGCTCAGGGGTTGCGAACCGACTTATCAGCTATTCAGGAATATGTCAATAAAGACGGTCAGCGGCAGGAAGCTTTACAGCGTTACACTCGTGAGGAGAGTGCACGACAAGCGACGGCTGTCCGTGAGTTAGTCGCAAGAGAATACGTTGGGAAATCAACCTATCAGGAAGATGTGAGAGGAATTGAACGAAGATTCGATGCTATCACGAATCCACAAAATGGCTCGATTGCTACTCAGATTGCCAAATACAAAACAGCAGTAGATGGACGATTTGCGGATATCACCTCATTGATTGCTGGTAAGGCTAATCAGACGGACTTCCAGAGAGTCAGAGAGACAAGCCAGCTCTATGAGCGAATTCTGGGGAATACTAACAATAGTATCGCAGACAATGTCGCTCGTATGGTTATGACCAATCAATTGTTCCAGATTGAGGTGTCTAAGAATGAAGGTTTGAAGACAGTCCAAAGACAGCTTGCTGGTTCATGGTCCGTCCAGAATATCAACAGCGCAGGTGATTTGATTTCAGGTCTCAATCTTGGAGCCAATGGGCACAATCGCCTTTCTGGAAAGTTGACTCACATTACTGGCGAGACCTTGATTGAAAGAGCCGTTATCAAGTCAGCGATGGTTGATAAGCTGAAAACGGCCAATTTTGAAGCTGGTTCGGTGACTACGATTGTATTAGATGCTGAGGCGGTCACAGCTGAAAAAATAAAAGTTGACCAGGCATTATTCAACAAATTAGTCGCAAATGAAGCCTACTTGAGTCAATTGTTTGCTAAGCAGGCCTTCATTAACCGTGTGCAGAGTGTTGCGATTGATGCAAGTCAGGTTCGGTCAGGTATTTTGAGCGGTGATAGGATTTACGGTGGAACCATTAGAGGAGCCAGCATCTATGGTGGAACCTTAACAGGGCACACCCAAATCCAACTAGGTTCTTACGGTTCGTTTGATACGGTCAATGGTGGTCTGCAGATTAATGTGCCACGAGATTACAATGCAAAGGATGGATTGGGAGTCCAATTCATTGGATCCTATGGCCGTGGGGAAAATGTCCCTTACGGGCTTTTCCTCTACAGGGATTCAGATTTTACAATTGGAAATACTGCAACAGATACAGATGAGTTCCTTATGACTGTGCAGGGTTACATCAATGCAAAGGGAATCGGTTGGCTCAAGACGGGGAAAGGCAGTGTTAACGGTAAAACAACAGGTACTATTGGACTATGGAATTCTGACAATGTATCTTTGAGCTTCGGTGGTTCAGGGAATGACATCTACTATAGTTACAATAGTACAGCATATAGCCTGTGGTCAGTTGTCAATCAACACTTCTCAGACAGACGTCTGAAAGAAAATATCGTTGACTGCAAGCACAAGGCTCTTGATTATATCCATCAATTTCAATTTAAGGAATATGATTGGAAAAAACAAGAGGACAGACCACAACAAGCACACACAAAGATTGGTTTGATTGCCCAAGAGGTTCAAGAGGTGGATCCTACGCTTGTTTACGAGAATGGAGACACACTGAACCTGGATAATCTTAGATTGACCAATATCGCACTTAAAGCCATTCAGGAGCTTGCTCTTGAAAATCAAAAACTTACACACAGATTGGAGAACTTAGAAAATGAACGCAGAACAGCTTAACCAAGCCTTACAAATGACAATTAGTGAAATGTCAACATCCTCAACAAATTCGATGATTACAAGTAATCTCTTGAGCATTCAGTTGAATGAACAAAGAGCAGAGAATCAGAGACTTCAAGCACGAGTGGATGAGCTGGAAGCTCTGCTTGATGAACAAACTAAACCAGCTGATAAAGGAGAATAGACATGGCAATCAATGGTTATAACTTATCAACAAAACCGTACTTAAGAAATTCTGGCTCGAATGTTGAGACAGTGGTCGAAATTCAATTATCAGAAGGAAATCGCTACAGCACTAACTCACGTTCATTTCCTGGGGACCGCACGGCTGAGCAAGAGGATGTCTTGATTCAAGCGGTGCTGGATGTTCTCAAGTCTGAATTGGACCCAAGCTCTGCGATTGTGCAGGCGCAGAATAAGCTTGAACAAGCTGAGCAGCAGATTGCGCACAATAAGAGCGAACAGGACCGACTTTCTGCGCTTGCAAATAAAATCGATAAAGTCGTTCGAGTCATGGCTCAAGATTCCATCATGGGTGAGAAAATCGCCTACGGAACAACCTACAAGGAACTTGTCGAACTCTTCCCATTCGCTGAAGAAGGTAAGACATATCAACCAGGTGATATGTTTGTGATTGAAAATCCTGAACACGTTGAATTGAACGGCGAGGGCAAGCGTGTCTTGATTCAGACAAATCAGGCTTTCACCTACAAAGGCGAATCTTTCAAGCAGCTTGAAGGCGTACCATCTCAAAATGGTATCCTTGCAATCTGGAAGTGGGAAGGGCAAAAAGCCGAAAGTGATCTTGAAACTACTCGAGTTCCTGCACAGTAGATTGGAAGTGGTCTGATTGGAATTACTAGCATTTTTGGATAAATTGAGTCCGATTCTAATCGTGATCATTCCTAGCTATTTTTCTTTCAAAAGCACGCAGAACACAAAAGAGACTGACAAACAAATCAGTCTCTTATCTGATAAAATTAGTGCCATTGAAAAGACAGTCTCGAATGTTGAGACTATCGGCAAAGATAATAGCAAAGGTTTGAGCGTTATTGGAAAAGGTCTTCAAAGATTACAGCGTTTTCGATTGCAAGAAAACCTAAAAAAAGCAATTAGACGAGGCAATACCAATCAGCATGAGATTGAGGAATTGTCTCGTCTATATGAAAGTTATGTCGAGCTTGGTGGAAATGGAGCCATCAAGGTACTGTATGAAAAATTTCTAGAATTAGAAATTGTGGAGGAAAATATAAATGCAACAGATTAACGAAATTTTACTAAACGGAGCAATCAGCATCCTTGTAATTTTGGCTGGAATCGCCGTTAAAGCGGTCAAGGACTACCTGGTTCAAAAAGGTGGAGAGAAAACCATCAAGATTGTCGAAATCTTGGCCAAAAATGCGGTCAATGCCGTGGAGCAAGTCGCTTCTGAAACTGGCTATAAAGGTCAAGAGAAACTTGATCAAGCACGAACTAAAATCCGTGCTGAACTGACCAAATATAACATCAGCATGACCGATAAGGACTTAGATACATTTGTTGAGTCAGCTGTCAAGCAAATGAACGATGCTTGGAAAGGGGAACAATAATGGATATTGATACAAGTAGATACAGAGAAGGATTGCCTCAGGTCGGTGTGCAACCCTATCGTCAAGTACATGCGCACTCAACAGGAAATCGAAACTCTACCGCCCAAAATGAAGCCGATTACCATTATCGTAAAGACCCTGAACTTGGATTCTTTTCTCACGTTGTAGGGAATGGACGTGTCATGCAGGTCGGTCCTGTAAATAACGGAAGTTGGGATGTTGGGGGCGGTTGGAATGCTGAGAGTTACGCAGCAGTCGAATTGATCGAGAGTCACGGAAGTAAAGAAGAATTCATGCGCGATTACAAGCTCTATGTTGAGCTTTTGCGAAATCTTGCGGACGAAGCAGGTTTGCCGAAAACACTTGATACAGGAAGTTTGGCTGGGATTAAAACGCATGAGTATTGCACGAATAACCAACCAAACAACCACTCAGATCACGTTGACCCATATCCTTATCTGGCAAAATGGGGAATCAGTCGTGAACAATTCAAGAAAGATATTGAAGGCGGTCTATCTGAAGGTGGCTGGAAACGCAATGATACCGGCTGGTGGTGGGAGGAGTCCGATGGCTCTTATCCAACGAAACGCTGGAAGAAAATCAACAATGAGTGGTTCTACTTTGACGATCGTGGCTATTGCTTAATCAATCGTTGGTTCAATGATGGTCAAGACTGGTTCTATCTTGATAAACGCGGCGCTATGGTCACAGGATGGATGTATATCAATAACCGTTGGTATTTCTTCAAATCAGACGGTCGTATGGCCACTGGTTGGGTTAAATATCGTGAAACCTGGTATTTTATGGAAGAAAAAGACGGCTATATGCTATCTAAACAATTCGTAAAATCAGGCGACGGCTGGTATTACTTGAAGGCAAACGGTGAACTTCACACAGACCCAGCATTCAAAACAGAACCAGATGGGCTTATCACTGTTGTCGATAAACCAAAAGAAGAAAAATAAAAACAGAAAGGACTTTCAAATTAGATTACACCAACCGCAGGCAATAGCTTGCGGTTTTTTTGTTTGTTCTGAAACAAAATGTGGTATAATATAGCTATAATCTAATATTTACCACTTTCTGAAAACACTAGCAGCAACTAGTGTTTTTTGTTTTAAAAAAGGGGCAAAAAAGGGGCAAAAATGTCGTAAACCTCTGTAAAACGATGTAAAAAATCAACTTTACCCTCGCTTTAAAGCTCTAAATTTCAACGTATTGTGAAACAGTGTAAATTATAGTATCGCCTATAACTGTTGTGTGCTCTTTTTTCGTGCTTTTTCCGAATAAATAAGATAGAATAATCTAGAATAAGTGATAATAGAAAAGAGAAGATGATGAAAATTCGTGGTTTTGAATTGGTTTCGAGTTTTACAGACGAAAATTTATTACCGAAGCGTGAGACGGCTCATGCGGCAGGTTATGACTTAAAGGTTGCGGAACGCACGGTGATTGCTCCGGGAGAGATTGTTCTCGTTCCAACGGGGGTCAAGGCCTATATGCAGCCGACAGAAGTGCTCTATCTCTATGACCGTTCTTCAAACCCTCGTAAGAAGGGTCTAGTCTTGATCAACTCTGTTGGCGTTATTGATGGGGACTATTATGGAAATCCTGGAAATGAAGGGCATATTTTTGCGCAGATGAAAAATATCACAGACCAAGAGATTATTCTTGAAGTTGGGGAACGTGTGGTTCAGGCTGTCTTTGCACCATTTTTAATTGCAGATGGGGATGAGGCAGACGGAGTTCGTACTGGTGGATTTGGATCAACAGGGCACTAGGATGAAGATTATCTTTGTGCGTCATGGGGAGCCAGATTATCGTGAGTTAGAGGAGTGTTCCTACACTGGCTTTGGATTAGATTTGGCTCCTTTGTCTGAGAAAGGAAGGCGACAAGCTCAGGAACTTTGCCAAAATCCTTTGCTTGGCTCAGCTGATATACTGGTGTCTTCTGCAGTGACGCGAGCATTAGAAACGGCTTCTTATCTTACTTGTGCTACGGACCTTCCTTTAAGAGTAGAGCCTTTATTACATGAATGGCAGGTTTACGAAAGTGGCATAGAGAATTTTGAAAAAGCACGTACTCTGTTTTTAGAAAACAAGGGGGAGTTGCTTCCTAATAGTCCTATTCAATATGAGACAGTTGAAGAGATGAAGGCGCGTTTTTTGCAAACTATGATAAAGTACCGAGACTACCAGACAGTACTAGTTGTCGCTCATCGAATGCTCATGCGCCAATTTGTATCAGACGAGAAGATTGATTTTTGCCAAGTAATTGAGTGTGAGTTAGAGATATAGAAAGAGGTTTATTATCGCAAAGAAAAAAGCGACATTTGTGTGTCAAAATTGT
>ERZ773068.348-NODE-348-length-24869-cov-4.234988_pt1 | contig 24869 bp, 19 predicted proteins | sample MGYA00580620_ERZ773068 | MGnify/ENA primary metagenome ERZ773068 (study PRJEB29015, sample SAMEA2737983) | human oral metagenome | biome: human oral; feature: human-associated habitat; material: dental | place: China | collected 2101 ... | reverse complement strand
CCCACCATCGAGGAGGCCGAGCGGGCCGGAGGCAAGCGCGCCCGCGCCGCAAGTGCGCTCGCGCGGCCACTCGAGGTTGCCTCGCGCCTGTGGGACCTGGGAATGAACGGCAGCAACCGCCCGCAGGAACGCCTGTGGGAGCTGTGGGAGGCCGCCGGCGTCGCGGACGAGTGGCGCTCCCGAGCGATCGCGTCGGACGAGTCCTCGGGGTGGTACGACGACCAGCTGGACGCCGTCGTCGCCCTCCTGCGCGTCGCCGACGTGTGGCAGCAGCGCAACCCCGCCACAAGTGCGGCGCAATTCGCCGCCGAATTGGCCTCGGGCACGGTCCCCATCGACACAATCTCACGCGTGGGCGTGCGGCCCGCGGGCGTCGAGGTCCTCACCCCCGCCCAGGCGATGGGCCGCCACTGGGAGGTCGTCGTCCTCGCCGGCCTGCAGGACGGGGCGTGGCCAAACCTGCGGCTGCGCGACCGGATCCTGCGCGCAGACCTGCTGGCGGACGCGGGCGCGGGACGAACCAGTGTGGGGGAGGACGGCCGCGAAGAACTCATCGATTCCGTGCGGGCCGCTCGCGCCGCGGTGCTCGATGACGAGTACCGGCTCTTCGTCGCGGCCGTGACGAGGGCTCGGCGCGTCGTCCACGCCGGTGCCGTGCGCGCCGAGGACGCCGCACCCTCCGTCTTCTTCGACCTGGTGGCTCGCCTGGCGGGCACTCCCCGCGTCGGCGACCTGGTACCCGTGGATCCGGTGGACGCGCCCCTGTCACTGTCCGGACACATCGCCGACCTGCGTGCGCGCGCGGCAGCCCCCGACGACCCGGCGGACGCCGACCTGGCGGCCACCCTCCTGGCCCTGCTGGCGCGCGAGGGCATTGCCTCGGCTCAGCCTCACCGCTGGCTGGGCGCGGGCGGAACTCCCACCTGCGCCCGGGACTACCGGGGCGACATCGTGCTGTCCCCCTCGCAATTCGAACGCGCGCTGGTGTGCCCCCTCAGGTGGTTCCTCACGACGGTGGGGGCCGAAGGCACGGCCAACGCGGCGGCAAGCCTGGGAACCCTCGTGCACGCGGTCGCCGAGGAGAACCCGCACGGCACCGCGGAGGAACTGACCGAGGCCCTCGAGGCTCGCATCGACGAGCTGGGCTACAACCTGGACACGTGGGCGGGCCGCGTCGCCGACAGGCGCGCACACGCGATCGTCGACAACCTGGCCAGCTACGTCGTGGGCGTCCCCGGAGACGTCGACGTCGAAGAGACGGTGGAGGCCACGGTCGAGGGCGTGACCATCCGCGGCCGAATGGACCGCCTCGAGCACGTCGACGAGGGCGTGCGCGTCACGGACCTGAAGACCGGCAAGGGCGGCTACACGAAGGCGAGCGTGCGAGACAACCCCCAGCTCGCCGCGTACCAGATGGCCCTCATCGCCTCGGGACGATCGGTCGCGGGCGCGCGCATCGCCCTGCTCGGCGGCGCGAAGCCGCAGATCCTGGATCAGCCACCGCTGCGCGGGCAAGAACTGGAGAAGTGGCTCGATTGCGTGCGCGAGGTGGCTCTCGGCGCCCGCGGCCCCTACTTCCAGGCACGGCCCTCGCAGGAGGCCTGCCGATACTGCTCCTTCGACCGGCTGTGCCCGGCACGCGAGCGAGGCCGCAAGGTGGTGGAATGACGTGGAACAGGAGAGTGCGATGAGCGTGAGCGCCACCCAGATCCAGGCGATCGTTGACCGCTCGAAGACCCCGACGCCCGAGCAGGTGCGCGTGGTGGAATCCCCGCGCCGTCCCCTCCTGGTGGTCGCGGGCGCCGGGTCGGGCAAGACGGAGACCATGTCGATGAGGGTCCTGTGGCTCCTGGCCAATCACCCGGACCTCACGCCGGCCTCGATCCTGGGCCTGACCTTCACGCGCAAGGCGGCGGGGGAACTGGGGGACCGACTGCGGGCGCGCATCCGCCTCCTCGCGGAGGCGATGCCTCACCTGCGCGAGCGCCTGGACGCGGACCCGGTGTCCCTGACCTACAACTCCTTCGCCGAACGCATCGTCTCCGAGCACGGGATGCGCATCGGCATCGACCCCGACTTCTCGATGCTCTCCGAGGCCGGAGCGCTGGACATGATGCTTCAGATCGTCGAGGCGTGGCCAAACGACCTCGATGAGGAACTCACGCCCCTGGGCGCCGTCTCCCAGATCCTTCACCTGGCCGGGGAGATCGCCGAGCACGGTTACACGGTCTCCAGCGCCCGGGAGGCACTCGAAGAGTTTGGCCGCGAGCTGGAACAGGTGGGCGACACGAACGAGGACGCGAGGCGGCTCCTGCGCGCCAACCGTCGTCGCATCGCCTTCCTCGGCCCCATCGAGGCCTACCAGCAGCGCAAACGGGACCTGGGATTCCTGGACTTTTCCGACCAGCTGGTCCTGGCCACGCGCATCGTCCGCGAGGCGCCGGTGGTCCGCGAGGCGCTGCGCGAGGAGTTCCGCGCCGTCCTGCTCGACGAGTTCCAGGACACGTCCGTCATCCAGATGGACCTGCTCTCCATGCTCTTTGGCGACCACGCGGTCACCGCGGTCGGCGACCCGAATCAGGCGATCTACGGGTGGCGGGGGGCCTCGGCCTCGTCCCTTGAGTCCTTCCTCGAACGCTTCTGCTCCGCCCCGGCCACGCCGGAGCAGACCCTCACCCTGTCCACCGCGTGGCGCAACGACCGGGCGATCCTGGACGCCGCGAACCGCGTGGCCGCGCCCCTACGCGAGGTCGCCGCCTATCAGGAGGGCAAGCGTGCGCTCAACGCCCAGTCGCCCATCCTGGTGGCACGCGGAGGAGCGGGAGACGGACGCGTCGAGGTCGCCTACGCCCCCGCCTACGAGGACGCGCTGGGGGTGGTCGTCGACTTCGTGCAGCGCATGCGCTCGCGGGCCGGCGAGGGCGGCAAGCGGCGCACGGTCGCCGTGCTGTGCAGGCGACGCAAGGACTTTGCCTACGTGGACGCGGCGCTGCGGGACGGGGGAATCCCCACGGAGATCGTGGGCCTGGGGGGTCTGCTCGACCAGGGGGCGGTCCAAGACGTGCGCGCCGCGCTGGAGCTGGCCCACGACGTGGGTGCGTCCCCGTGGCTGGCGCGCCTCCTGGCGGGCATCGACCTGGGGGCCGCGGACCTGATGGCGCTGGGCGATTGGGCGCGCGTCCTTGCTCGGGCGGAGGGCGCGAGCGCCCACCAGGCGGTCCTCCTCGACGCGGTGGATGCTCCCCCGCAGCCGGGCTGGTCGGCCGAGGGACGTCCGGCGATCAGCGAGGAGGCGGTGCGCCGTGTTCGCCTGCTGGGCGAGCGGCTGCGGGCCGTGCGCGAGGGGGTGGGGCGCACCGTCGTGGAACAGGTGGAACGCGCGATCCGCATCATGGGAACCCTCGACGACGTCATCGCCGATCCTCTGTCGATGGGTGGGCGCGCCGCATTGGATGAGTTCATCTCGGTGGCCGCCGCCTACGAGAGGGACACGCCGGGAGCGTCGCTGGGATCATTCCTCGCCTACCTGCGCATGGCGGACGAGCGCGAGGACGGGCTCGAGGCACCCCTGGGGGAACCCGATCCGCGCGCCGTGCAGATCATGACGGTCCACGCCTCCAAGGGACTCGAGTGGGATTGCGTCGTCGTCTTCGGTTTGAGCGACGGCGTCTTCCCGTCGCACGACAAGCGCAAGACGGTGTCGTGGCTGGACGAGCCGCCGATCGACTCCGCGTGGCTGACGGATGCGAGCGCGTTGCCTCACCCGCTGCGCGGGGACCGCGCCGACCTGCCGCCCTTCGCGTTGGATGTGGAGGGCGAGGCCAAGCCTTCCGCCGCGTACTCCAAGTGGATGAAGGGACACTACGGTCGCGCCCTGGGCGTGCACGCAGAGCGCGAGGAGCGACGCCTGGCGTACGTGGCGATGACTCGGGCGCGTAGCGCCCAGCTCCTGGTGGGTTCCTGGATCTATCGGATGGGTTCGGCGATGAAGCAGCCGTCGCGCTACCTGATGGAGGCACGCGACGAGCTTTTCGGTCAGGAACCGGACCTGGTCGATGATTCGCTGACGCGCGTCGATGACCGCGGCGTGTGGGCCAGGGGGGACTGGCGAGGCCTGGGGGTCGAGTCGGTGTCCGGGGCGGGGGCGTGCCTGATCGCCCCGCAGCCCGACGACGAGGAGATCGCTCAGAGTTGCGCCGCGGCGGCCTCGGCGACCTTCCCGGAGGAACCGGGTCCCTCGCGTCGACTGGTGGCTGGTGCGGCCGCGGCCGTGGAGGCGCAGATCCGAGCCCTGGCCGGGGACCACGACGTGTACGAGGCCCTGGCCGAGCTGGGCGACGACCCCGCGGTGAGGGACACGGTTGCCCTGATCGAGGAATATCACCTGGGGCTCGAGACCCCGGTCGTGGACCTGTGGGCCGAGAGGGTCCCCGCAACCTCCGTCTCGGCGCTCCTCCACGATGGCGAGGAGTTTGCGCGCGACATGCGTCGCCCCATGCCGTCCAGGCCCAGCTCCTTGTCCGCGCTCGGCACCGTGTTCCATGCGTGGGTGGAGCGAGAACTTCACCTGGCCTCCGCGGATCCCGCCTCCGAGGCCTTCGAGCTTGCCACCGGCGAGGACGCCGCGTTGGCGGGCGGGGACGGCGCGGACGAGGCCCTGCTGACGGAGGGGGAACGCGGCCGCCTCGACCGACTCCGCGCGAACTTCCGCGCGTTTGTCGCCACGCGCCTCGCGGGCTATCGGGCGGTCGCGATCGAGGAGGCCTTCTCCGTGGAGGTGGGCGGCGTCTCCGTCCAGGGGCGCATCGACGCCGTCTTTGAGCGAGTGGGCGAGCAGGGGCCGCGTTTCCTGGTGGTCGATTGGAAGAGCGGGGCGCCGATCACCGCGGCGACGAAGCCCGACAAGATCGCCTACTTCGTCACCCAGCTGCGCCTGTACCGGCGCGCATGGGCGGCCCGCACGGGGGTGGGCCCAGAGGAGGTGGGGGCGATGGTCGCTTTCCTGGCGGGTCCCTCCCACTTCTCGCTTGACGAGCTGGAAGACGCCCTCGGTGGTGCCGCGCCGCTGGACGAGGCGCTGCGAGGCGCGCTGGGGAGGGCAGAGACGTCCCCCGGGGGAGGAGATGCCCCCGAGTGAGTCTTGCGGGTCATGGACGATTGACAGGCCTTTTGTGGATCGGCCATCACGGCTCTCACCTGCGCGAATGGGCCGCCTGACACGGGCGAGGGCGCGCGTTGGGCCTCCTTCAGTGCGTGACCTTCCGCTTGTTGGTCCCGGGGATACGCTGGTACAGTTGTCCTGTCAATTTCAATGACGAGAGACGGCACATATTGGACTGCCCCACGGGTGCGCTACTCGCAGGCGCCTGCGGTTCGGGCGGATCCTCGGCGGGTGGCTCCGGCGGCGACCGGGTCCACCAGATGTACACGTGGGTGTCCACGGAGAACGACCGCGCCCAGTGGCAGTCCTTCGTGGACGCCGCCAAGGAGAAGGACCCGAACTTCACCCTGACCTTCGACGGTCCGTCCTTCAACGACTACTGGACCAAGGTCAAGACGCGCATGGTGGGATCCGACGCGCCCTGTATCCTCACCACGCAGGCCGCTCGCGCACAGGAACTTTCCGGACTTCTCGAGCCTCTCGACTCCTACATGGAAGCCGCTGGAATCCACGCCTCCGACTATAACGCTGCGATGATGCAGGGGATGACGGTGGACGGCAAGGTCCTGGCACTGCCCTACGACGCCGAGCCGGACGTCCTGTACTACAACCGCGAGATGTTCGAAAAGGCCGGGCTGAGCGAGCCCACGACCTCCTACACGACGGAGCAGTTCCTCAAGGACGCGAAGGCTCTGACGCCCGGCGCGGCGTGCTCGTGGGACGGCTGGCCCTGCGGGCGGGGGAGCGGCCGCCGTGCGACGCGCGTGGGGATTCCTTCCCCGTCGTCGTTGACGCCCCTCGGTCCTAACGCGAGGGTGTGGGTGCGGGCAATGCTCGCACCCACACCCTGTCCACACCAGCAGCGGCACCGTCGCGACGATGGCCGTCGCGACGGGTAGCGTCAGAGCCTGAGATTCCTGTTCCGATGGGGTGATATCGCATGGGAAGTGCCCCAAGGAGATGGAAACGACAGGAGCTCACTGTACGATGAGGTCATCGATACGTGCCCGGGAGGAGGGACGCTATGAGCGCGCGCGTGGCTGTCAGTCAGTCAGTGCTGTCGTGGGCCCTCCAGCGCTCTGAGCGTACCTACGAGGAAGCACTGACGAAGTACCCGCACCTTGGGGACTGGATGGATGGAAGTCTCCAGCCTACCCTCCGCGACCTTGAGAAGTTCGCGGTCTTCACCCACACGTCCCTCGGTGCGCTCATCATGCCTGAACCTCCTGATGAGACGCTGCCCATCGCCGACATGCGCACCCGTGAGAGTGCCGTCATCGAGCGTCCCTCCGGGAACCTTCTCGACACCATCGACCGTTATCAGCAGTTCCAGGATTGGTATCATGATTACGCTCTTGAACAGGGGGCCGAGAGGCTTCCATTCTTGGGCAGCGTGAATGGGGACGCTGATCCCCGCCGTGTTGCTCGGGATGTGCGTAGTCTCCTGCAGCTTGAACTATTGGAAGCGAAGGCACCGGATCAGTGGCGTCGTCGTCTTGTGAGTGTGCTCGAAGATGCAGGCGTGTTGGTTATGATGAGCGGAATCGTTGGAGCGAATACTCAACGGCCTCTATCTACGGACGAGTTTCGTGGCTTTAGCCTTTACGATGACATTGCCCCGCTGATTTTCGTCAATCTCGCCCGAGAACCATACAGTGCTCAAAACTTCACGCTTGTTCACGAGTTTGCTCACTTGCTGCTAGGGCATAGTGCGCTTTCAGGAGGAGATAAGACGCTGGGGGGCAGTGGCGAGGAAGCATGGTGCAATCGTGTCGCCGCGTTTGTGCTGTTACCTGATGAGGCTCTGCAGGCTTTCGATACGGCTACAACCGTGCGGGACTACCGCGCAGTCGCGCATCGCTTTGGCGTGTCCGCTGAGGTAGCACTCCACAGGCTGCACGGTGCTCACCGGATCGATGAGGGGCATTACTGCGCGCTTCTAGAGGCGGTGCGCGCTGACTACGGTGGTGAGAAGCGCAGTAGTGGTGGCGGTAACTACTACAACACCCTCACCGCGCGTCTTGGGCGTTCATTTGCGACCGCGGTCATCACATCCACCTTGGAGGGGCGTACGGGATTCACGGAGAGCTTCCGTATGATCGGCACCCACAAGAGGGACGTGTTCGACAAGCTGGCGAAACACCTCCAGGTGGTGTGACCGATGTATGTCCTGGACACGAACATCTTCATTGATGCGGCGAACGCATACTATACGTTTGATCTGGCACCCGGGTACTGGGATTTCCTGGTTCAGCTCTTCGACTCGTGCCACGCCGTGAGTATCAAGTCGGTGTACGACGAACTGGACGGCGCGAGCGAGGATGATCCTCTCAAGGCATGGGCGAAGCTGAATAAGCAACACTTCGTTGCTCCCGACTCGCGCGTCGTCTCCTGCTATCAACGGGTCTCCACGTGGGCAATGAGCAGCCACGAGCAGCGAGCCGTCAATGAGTTTCTCCGGGTCGCGGACTCCTGGATCGTCGCGCACGCAATGGCTTGCGGATGGGTGGTCGTCACGCACGAAAAGTCGGCGCCGGCATCCAAGAGGCGGATCAAGATACCCGACGCGTGCAGCGAATTTGGAGTGGAGTGTCTCAATCCCTTTAAGATGCTTGAGCATGAAGGAATGAGACTCACGCTCTAGCTCTGCTTGCGCAGCATCGGTGAATCAGCTGACACGGGCGAAAGCCTATGTTGGTAGCTTCTATGACGCCAGCAGCGGCACCGTCGCCGCGATGGCGAGGGGGCGAAGACGCGTTGGGGAATGCGGGCAGCCAGGCGGCGCCCCGCCCACGCGCATGCCAGCACCACGGGAGCAAGCGCTCCGATGAGCGGCAGATGCTCGAGGTGCAGCAGTCCCATGCCGATGGTGACGGGGGCCTTGATGACGTTCACCGTGAAGAAGAACCACGCCGTGGTCCCTAGGAACCCGCTCTCCGAAAAACGCGAGGCCAGGCCGGGGATTGCGGTTTTGGCCAGTCCCGTCAGCGCACCGAGAATGTCGCTTCCGCACCTTTCCTGTTTCGCGCGGGAATCCGAGGAATCGCGCGACGGGGCTCACTGACCCAGCAGGGTTGCCTTGACGTAGTCGCGCGCGATGCGCGCGTACTCGAGCGGGGGAGCGATCGTCGGATCCTGCTCGGCCTCGACCAGGATCCAGCCCCGGTAGCCGTGCTCGACGAGGAAGGCGTAGGGCTCCGTGAAGTCGATCGTTCCGTCGCCGGGAACCGTGAACATGCCGGCGAGGAAGGAATCGAGGAAGGATCGCTTGGCCGCGCGGGACTCCTCCATCTTCGCGGGGCGCACGTCCTTGAAATGCACGTGCTTGATGCGGTCGATTGCTCCGTGCAGCAGGCCCATGACATCCCCGTCGCCCACGAATGCGTGGCCCGTGTCGAAGAGCAGCGAGACCTTGTCCGAATCGGTCAGCTCGAGCAGGCGAAGGGTCTCGTCCCTGGTCTGGATGACGGTGCCCAGGTGGTGGTAGACCAGATCGAGGCCGTACTCGTGGGCGATCTCGCCGAGCTTGTTGAGGCCCTGCGCCAGGACCGGCCACTCCTCTTCCTTCAGGACGGGCTTGTTGTCGAAGATGCAGATGTCGCGCACGCCCTGCACCGAGCCGGTCTGCTCGGAGACGACGACGCGGGTCGCCCCCAGGAACTGAAGATACTCGCAGGTGGCGCGGAAATCGGGGATGACCGCGTCGACGCCGTCGCGGACGATGAAGCTGGAGAACCACTGGGCCACGATCTTCAGGCCCGCGGCGTCGGCCTTCTCCTTCGTCTCCTCCTTCGAGGGATACCAGCCGGCAACCTCGGTGCCGGCGAAGCCAGCCTCGGCCAGATCATCGAACATGACGTCGATCGTGTTCCATTCGCCGACCTCGGGAATGTCATCATTGCGCCACGCGATAGGTGCATGCCCCAGGCGATACCGTTCGGGGCGACGATTGCGGTTGCGGGAGCGTAGACGTGAGTCATTGCAGCTCTCCTATGAGTCGCGGGGAAGCATCGGCCACTATGTCGGTGGCGGCTATTGTAGCAAACTATGGACAATTGTCTAGATAAATGAGTGGGTGAGGGGCAGCGTGGACGTCGTACAGCACCCCCGCCCACTCGATCAGGAGAAGCGCTTCTCCATCTCCGTTTCGATCTCCTCCAGCGACTTGCCCGAGGTCTCGGGCATGACATGGAAGAGGACGGCGGCAACCACGAGGTTGACAATGCCGTAGATGGTATAGGTCAGGCCGCCGCCCAGGCCCTCGATCATAACCGGGAAGGTCCAGCCGACGATGGCGTTGACGATCCACAGGCAGAAGATAGCGGTCCCATTCATGACCCCGCGGACGTTGTTCGGGAAGAGCTCGCCCATCATTGTCCACACGATCGTCCCATTCGAGGACTGAACAATGAGCATGAACACGGCCATGAGGCCAAGGATGGCGTAGGCTGCCCACGCCGGGGGTGTCTGCTGTGCGTTCATGTACGGCGCGATGGCGAATTGGAACACAGCCGCAATGGTCAGGAGGGACAGACCCACGCCGATGACGTCGGCGATGAGGATCTGGCGGCGACGGAACTTGAGGATCAGCCAGATACCGAGTGCGGATCCAACGACAGACATGACGCCGTTGGCGACCTGAGCGACGATCGCCGACGAGGTGTCCATGCCGGCGTACTGCAGGACCTTGGGTGCGTAGTACATGACGGTGTTAACGCCCGTGAGCTGGTTGGTCGTGCCCAGGAAGATGCCGACGATCATGAGTCTGCGTAGCCAGGGGGTTCGCCAGACGTAGCCGAAGCCTTTACGCTCACTGGAGGTCTCGGCCCGGTGGACGGCCACAATGTCCGCGAGCTCCTCCACCAGGGGCCCATCGATGGCCTCGTTGCGCACGCGCTTGAGGGTGCCGATCGCCTCGTACAGGCGGTCCTTGGCCACGTACCAGCGCGAGGATTCGGGCATGAGACGAATGCCGATCCACAGGGCGAGGGCGGGGATGGAACACAGGATGATCATGTAGCGCCACGTGTCGCCGTTGCCGGTGGCGACGGATAGCTGGGCGAGAAACTCGTGGTACTCCGCAGTGCTGAGCGTGCCACCACGCGAGGCCTGCATGAGCGCCAGGGTATCGAACGAGATCGCGTGGCCGATGTGCTCGGCGGGAAGTAGACCCGAGGGGTCGGCGGTGACGGTCAACTCGGGTCCGCCGCGCATCGTGGCGATCAGCGCGTTGATCGAGAAGGCCAGGAGCTGACCGGTCACGATCATGAGCTGGTCGACCGCGACGATCGCACCGCGGATGCGTTTGGGGGCCGTTTCGGCCAGGTATACGGGAACAGTGGCCGAGGCGCCGCCGACGGCGAAGCCGAGGACCGCGCGGAAGATGTACATCACCCACACGTTGGGGGGAGATGGCGTTGCCGACCGCCCCGAAGAAGAACAGGATCGCGAGGAGCGTGATATTGTGGCGGCGTCCCCAGCGGTCGGACATCATGCCACCGAACAAGGCTCCGAACGCGGCGCCGAGCAGGAGGACGCCGGAGATGCCCCCCTCTTCCAGGGGCGTCAGGCCGAGGCCTTGCGCGTGTAGGGCAGGGCGCTGGAGATAACGCCCGTGTCATAGCCGAAGAGCAGTGAGCCTAGGGTGGCGACTGCTGCGATGACGAAGACGCCGCGACGCGGCCCGGACGCGGGTGTCTCGTCGACGGCGTCGTGCAGCTGAGCTGGCGTCACCGTCGCGAGCGACAGATTCTTGGCGGACATGGGTTTCCTTAACGTCGTTGTTGGAACATTGTAGTTAGCGATCGAAGGTAGCGGGAAGCGTCACGCGTGTGACGCGGTGCCATGCGCCGTCCGCCGCGGAGGCAACCACCGCCTCGTCGACTTTCGTGTCCTTCGCGATGGATGAAGAGGTGGGGTTGTTCAGGGGTGTGGACAGAGCCGGTGACGATGGAGGTGGCGGGGAACTTCGCGATAGTATTGATGTCTGATTGTTAGGATGATATATCACTACGGTGTGGAGGCTACTGGGCAAAGAGATTGGCCTCGAAGGAGTAGCGTGAAGCCCGGTAGATGTGGTCGCCGTATTCAACGATGCGACCCGAGGGATCGTAGGTCGTGCGCTGGGTGGTGAGCAGGGCGGCGCCGCGATGTTCGGACAGGAGCTTGGCCTCCTTAGCTGTGGCGCTGCGGGCGCCAATCACCTGGCGCGCCGAGGCGAGCGTGACGCCACGTTCGCGCATCAGGTCGTAAAGCGAACCCGACTCGAGCTCCTGCATCGACGGTGCGATGTCGGAGGGGATGGAGTTGGTGAGAACGGCGATGGGTTCGTCGTTGGCAAAGCGCGTGCGCTCAATGTGAACGATGAGCGTTCCCTCGTCGACGCCCAGCGTGTCGGCCTCCTGGGCACTAGCCGGGCGCGCCTCGTAGCGCTGGATTGTCGTGTGTACCTTGTGTCCGGCCTCCACGAGGTCTCGCATGAGGGAGGAGAGCTCCATGGGGCGATGGACGTGGCGCGGGGAGACGATCGTTCCGACCCCGCGCCGACGCGTCAGGAAGCCGCGATCCACGAGTCGCTGCAATGCCTGGCGGGCGGTCGGCCGCGAGACGTGCAGGCGGGCGGCCATGGAAAGTTCGTCCTCGAGGCGAGTGTTGGCCGGGAGAGTCCCGGAGTTGATGAGCTGCGCAATGGGCTCGGAAATCTGGAAGTACAGGGGGACCGGGGAGGAGCGGTCGAGCGTGATGTCGGGGACGTAAGGGGTGTGTGCTGTGGTAGTTGACGATCGGGGCATGGTGAGACCTTCGTATCCTGACACCGGGGTTTCGGTAAATTTTATAGGGTTACATAGTATCAGCGTTGGCATCGTTCGCAGGTGCGACGCGCTGAACCTATTGTATGGACAAAGATTGATGATTGTTCGCCGATAGTGCATCCTTGGAACGTCGGGCTCGACATACCCCAACGAAGAGGAAGGAGTTGGCATGTCCCTGGACCAGCACTACGCAGACATCCTGACAATGGGGCGCTCCGGCGTCGACATCTTTCCACTCCAGGTCGGCGCCCACCTCGAGGACGTCGAAACCTTTGGAAAGTTCCTCGGAGGAAGCCCGACGAACGTCGTCGTCGCGGCCGCTCGCCTCGTTCCCCGTGCCCACTGCCTTCTCGGCGTCGGAGGGGGAGTCGGAATCGTCCTCGGGCTTGTGCTCACCCCGGCCCCCTCCTACCCGCCCTCGCCCTCGTTGCGTGCTCCCTCACCCTCCTGGTTGTCGCGTCCCTCCTTGCCCGAGTCGCCCTCCTGGCTGGCCTCACGGGGGCGCGACGTCGAGGCGTTCCTCGTGCTCAGGGACCTGCACGGACCGAGAATGGTGGCCGCGAAGACGACGGTCATCGCGCACGCGAAAACTGGCGACGGGGGCGGCGGAAGAGGCCTGCTCGGTGTGAACGGGCCGGGTGGTGATCGTCAACGTGTGCGGGAGACGCAGGCCAAGGCCGTGCGGACCCACACGGCCTTGTGAAGGGAAGGGGGGCGAGCCTGTCCGGCACGTTCCTTCCGACGCAACAATCCTATTCAGCCGACGGGTTAATTGTCCAGACAAAAACGAGTGACGTGAGGAATGGACAAAGGCCCAGATATGTCAGTAAGTCTTGGGTTGTGCTATCGCACTCGCCGCGCGGCGATGACCCGCGGCTCAGCCTCGCGAGGACGCGTCACCACCGGCGTTGCGAGCAGCGTTCTCCTCGGACAGTAGCGTCGAGGCGATGCGCGCATACTCGCGCGCCCGCACGGGCCACGTCCACGCGTCAATAAGATCGGGTTGCGCCAGAGGCGCCGGCTCGCGCAGGTAGGAACGCAAGGAGTCGACCAGCGACTCCAGGTTCCTCTCCTCGGTGATCACCACCGGGTGCCCCTGCTCCGCCAAGAGCTTCGCGCCCGGTACAGTGAAGGTGACGACGCGGCCGCGCTCGGCGAGCGCTTCGAGCAGCGTCGTCTGGAATCCCTCGGAGAGAACCGTCGGATTGACCAGAGTTGCCCCGGCGAGACGCGAACGCACCTCCTGCGCGCTCACCCGCCCCGGAGCACAGAGTCGATCGGCCAGGTTACGATCGGCGATGAGGGCACGCGCCGCCTCAAGGTCTGCGCCCGCGCCCAGCAGCTCCCCGGTGACCTCCACTCCCTCCCCGTTCAGGCGCGCCACGGCCTCGATGAACGTGTCCCAGCCCTTGCCGGGCACCATGCGCCCGACGAACACCAGGTGGCGGTGGCGATCCGCGATGGGATCGGGATGGGGCGACGGGGGCGTGATCGCGTTGTAGAAGACATCGGCGTGCACCCCGCCCAGCCGCGAGGCAAAGTCCGCGGCCTGCTCGGAGACCCCGAGGACGCGGTCGGCGTGTCGCAGCACGTAGCGTCCCATCGTCACGTCAACGACGCGCGAGGCCGCAGCGATCACGGGGGACGAGGCCGCGACGAAACCCGAGCCGTGCTCGGTATGAATGACCGGAAGCCCCGCCTTACGGGCCGCACGGACCCCGACGAAGCTCATCGGGAAGAAACGCGTGTGAACACTGACGATATCGATGTGCTCACGCGCCAGGAAACGCGCGATTCGACGGGTCGCCCCGGCGGAGGGGAAGCTAATGACGTCGGCGATGGGAAGGTGAGCGCGGTCCGTGCGAACATCGACCGTCTCCTCCGTGCGATGGCCGGGCTCATCGGAGATGGTCAGGACGAACACCCGATGCCCCAGCTGAGCCAGGGACACCGACAGGTGGTAGATGTGGGACTCTAACCCACCCAGGCGCGGGGGGTAGCTGTTCACGACGAACGCGATGCGCATAGGGAATCCTTCAGTCGGTAGTGGGCTGGGCGCCGGTGGGCGCGTTGCGGGCGGGGATCAGCATGACAAGAGCGAAGAGGAGGGCGAGCAAACCCATGGTGGCGGCATACGCCAGTGACGCGCCCATCATGGCCAGGGAGCGTGTGAACGCTGGAGCGAGCAGGTATGCGGTGGCGCCAGCCGCCACGAAGACCGCTAGGACCGCCCGCAGGCGGCGCATCGTCGCCAGGGCGTAGTAGAGGATGACGCTGGCCGCGTTGAGTGCGCCTGCCAGGACGAGCACCATTAGCTCGCCTACGTATCCCGACACGTCCGTGCCGAACACGAGGGTCAGGAGGGGAGGGCCGATCATATAGGTGACCGCGGCGACGATGGCGAAGGCGCCGGCCGTCGTCAGGAGGCCCCTGCGTACGATCGAGAAGAACTCGCCTCGCTTCCCCTCGGTCCAGCGCAGCGCCATGCGCGTGAGCAGCGGGCGGAACACGAAGAGCGAGAGCATGTTGATCGCCACCGCGGGCATGTAGATGATCGCGAAGACGCCCAGCTCCTCGTCGCCGAGCGCCGCATGAATCGCGAAGCGTGGCGCGTTCGCCAGGTATTGGTTGAGGAACGCGGCGACGAAGAGAGGCAGGCACTCCCACAGGATTCCCGCGACGCCCCGCACGTTCAGGGAGGGAAGGAGTGGGAAGACGCCCCGAGCGGGTAGCCCGTAGGCCACGATGAGGACCACGCAGGTGACTGCGAAGGTGATGAGCGTCGAGGTCAGCAAATCCTGGGTGAACCAGTACAGGCCCGACCATAGGAACGTGGTTGTAAATATGCGCGCGAAACAGGCCTTTCCCGCGATGTCAAGGCGGCCCGAGCGCTGGAACTCGGAGTAGTACACGTCTTCGAAGGCGTCGAAGATCCGCAGGAGCGCCATCGCGGCGATCACCGTAAAAGCGGGGTAGGGCTCCTTCGTCGAGGCGGTCCACGAGTGGTAAGCGATGAGGCCGACCATGACCAGACAGGTCAGCAGGCGCGTCGACAGGTAGGTGCCGAAGTCGAAGCGGCGCCGCACGTCGGTCACGTGGAAGGTGCGCACCTCGTACAGGCCCACCGTCTGATACTGCTGGCCGATCGCCAGAGCCAGCGTGAACAGCCCGTACTGGGCGCGGGCGAAGGAATCCGTGGCGCCCGAGCGCACGATCGCCACGCCCATGATGACCACGGCGAGACTCGACATCAGGGAGGCCGCCGTGTTCCACAGGTAGTCCCGGCCCAGCTGACCGCGCGACTCAAGGGCCTCCCCGGTGGCCTCGACCTGCGCGTCGCCGCTATCCGAGGGAATAGACGAGGCCGTGGTGTCCTTCTCGCTCACAGGTCGCCGCCCTCGGTCGCAGCGTCGAGGCCGGGATCGTTGGGGCCAAAAACGATGCGATACGGCTCGTGGGTCACGCGATCGCGCGGGTCGGGGACGCGCATGTAGTCGCCGTATCCCCGCGTCAAGACGACGTCGTAGGCAGCGGGGATGCGCACGGTGATATCGTCGAAAGGAACTGACCGTGCGGGAAAGAGCTCGGCCTCCGAAGCGCTCCAGCGGCGCGGATCGCGCGTCGAGAAGTCGCCGTACAGCGTCGTCCCATCCGCAGCCTTGACGGGGTTGTCGCGGCCCTTGAGAGCAGCACGCAGCCAGCGGCGATACAGGGACGCCTCGTTCACGCGCAGCGCGCGCATCCCCCAGTGGGCGCAGGCCATCGCGAAGGCCGCGAGCTGACGAGCAGGCGTCGGTAGACCCGTCGGCGGGCACGGAATCGAACGAAGAAACATGAGCCTGGCCCACAGCCACGTGCCACGCAACTGTGCGCGGAAACGAGCCGGATCCTCGGCGATCTCGTCCAGGATGAACAAATCGACACCGATCGGCATGCGGAAGGGCCGATCCTTGGCCACCTTGGAGATGAACTCCGACCCCTTCAAGCCCAGCACCCCGAAGCTAATCGGGTAATCCGAGTGAGAGGCGGGGGACGCGATGAAGAACTCATCTCGCAGGAGGGCGGGCGCCTCGGCAATGAAACGCTCGTAGTCCGGGCGGGGCATGCACACGTCCCCGTCGTCGTCCCACGGGATAAAGCCCTGATGGCGTACCGCTCCGATCGCGGTACCTCCGTAGGCGACGTAACGGATATCCAGGAGTGTGCAGACGCGGTCGATCTCGGCCAAGCACCGCTTGGTAACGCGCTGAATGGCTGCCAGGGTTGCGGGATCAGCTTCGCTCATGTGTGTCCGATCAACAGTGGGTGGATGGCTTAGAGGATGGACTCGTAGGGGCCGAAATCAACGACGGCCGGAGCGTGGTTGTAGCGCTTGTCCGGCGGCGGCAACTGCATGTAGTCGCCGTAGCCCCGGCGCAGCAGCGCATCGTAGTCGTGCTGGATCATCACGGTGATGTCCTCGAAGGGGACCCGCCGAGTGGGGAAAAACTCCTCCTCGCGCACGATCCAATTCTGCGGGTCGCGCATCGTGAAGTCCGCGTACACCCCCGTTCCCGCGCCCTCGTAGCGGCGGACGGCACGCTCCCAGCGGGCCTGCAGGCTGCGCGGGGTTGCGCGCAGTGCCTTGAGTCCCAGGTGCGCCACGGTCGTCGCCGAGTAGATGAGTGCCTTCTTCCACGTCGGCGGATTGATGAGGTAGGGGCGAGCGGTGCCCTGCAGGAACAGCAGGCGTCCCCACCACCAGGACGCGCGAGACATTGCGCGGAAGGCCTTCTCGTCGGCGGGGATCTCGTCGAGGGGAAGAACGTCGACGAAGAAGGGCATCCGATAGGCCGAATCGCGGGCCGCTTCCGGGACGAGGAGGGTCCCGGGGATCACCATCTTCGTGAACATGAACGGAAAGTCCTCGCACGTGCGAGTGTTATCCAGACGGAAACGCTCATCCATGTGCTCGGGCGCCTCGGCGAGAAAACGCTCGTAGTCGGCGCGCGTCATCATCACGTCAATGTCGTCGTCCCAGGGAATGAAACCCCCGTGGCGAATCGCCCCGATGGCGGTTCCCCCGTAGACCGCGTATGACACCCCGATGAGCCCGCAGACACGGTCCAGTTCCGCCAGGATCAACGTCAGAAGCTTGTGCACCTTGGCCAGGTCACTCCGGGGTGTCGCCATAAGTCCTCCACTTGTGGAAAGCTGGTGGGCGCATGCGCGCCCACCAGCCATTGTCTCACGCCTGATTACGGCTTTCCGTCCCAGTGCGCCTGGGAAGGAGATCACCCCACGAGGGGGTTGCCGCCAGAACCGTGCCGACGAGAATCACCGCGCAGCACAGGATCTGGAATGCGGTGGGCACCGTCCCCTGCAGCACGAGAGCGAAGATGACCGCCCACGCCGAATACGAGATGTTGAGCGCCATGCCGCGCGACGCCCCGATCGCGGACAGCGCCTTGTAGTAGAACAGGTACGAGGCAGTACCCGCCAGGCCCGCGAGTACCGCGACACCCGCCGAGAGATGGGCGAGGGAGTGCAGCGTGAAGCCAAAGACTCCCGCGATGGGTGCGACGATGAAGAGATAGACCGCCGCCGAGGTCGTCTCGCGGATCTGCAACGCTACCTCGTTGTCCACGGTGTCGTCGCGCATCCCCCAGGTCAGGATCACGGCCTCCGATCCCCAGCCGACCACGCACGCCAACGCTCCCGCGACTCCGAGAACGGCGTTGCCGCCCTCGACGGCGTCGGTGGTGGCCGTCCACCCGGTCGCCACGATCGCCGCCAACGCGACCAGCAGGGCCACGATCTGGCGGGCCGCCATGGACTCCTTGAGGAGGACGAAGGCCAGCAGCGTGCCCAGGGCCGGGTAGAACGTGGAGATGATGGCCGTCGGACCGGGGCCGATGTTGTCGATCGCGATCAGGTAGCCGCTCATGCCGATCGGCCCGCCCAGCAGCGCCGCGGCGACCACGGCCCGTCCCGCGCGGCTGCGCAGCGCCTTCGCGCTGTCCCGCAGGCGTCCGCGAATTGCCATGTAGACCAGCAGGATGACGGCACACGCCACATCGTGCAGGACCGCTCCGGCCAGGGCCGACTGCTCGAAGGACGCGAAAGGTGTCATCGCCAGAGCGATCGCCAACACCACCGTGTCCAGACCCCACAGGGCACCCGAGAAGATTCCGTAGCGCTTGCCTCCACTCTCCTTCCTCATGCCAGCTCACCGCCCTGCGTGTTCTCCTGAGCGTGCTGCGCACACGCCTCGTAGGAGGCGAGCAGCGAATCGAGGGTGCGCGTCGCGTGCGAATAGTAGGTGTAGAGCCATTCGCCCACGTCGTCGCCCTCGGCCTCCTTGACGAGCGCCCACACGTACCAGCACCAGCCCGCGAAGACCTCGTAGGAGAAGAAGTGCCTCTCCTCGCGCTCGCTCGGTGCGTGCCCGAGGTAGAACTCCAGGGCGGCGCGTGCGCGCTCGCCGTTCATCTCCGGCGTGCACACGACCATCGTTCCAAAGTCTGCGGCCACGTCGGACATGCCGGCGTACTCCCAGTCGATGAGGCTGATGGCTCCGTCCGTGGACACGAGGAAGTTGGGCGGGAAGAAGTCATTGTGGGAGGGGACCACCTCGAAGCCGTCGGCGTCGGCAAACGCCTTCAGGCGCGCGACCTTCTCGCGCAGCTCGCGGTATCCGGGTACGTCGATCGGCCCGAACTGGCGCAGAATGCTCTCGTAACGGTTGGCCTCGGTGATGAAATCGAAGGACCTCTTGAGGATGCGGCCCGAGCAGTGGAGCGCCCGATCCATCTCCATCGCCGCGCGAAGCTCCTTCTCGCTCGTCACATCCAAGTTGCGAACGTCGGTGATGAAGCGAGAGATCTTCCAGCCTGCCTGCGGGTCTCCGGCGACGAAGGTGTCGTCAATGCCCAGCTCGGCGGCCAGTCGCAGGGCGGCGAACTCGGCGCTGCGGTCCACGATCTTCTCGGTCCCAATGCCCGGATGACGGTACACGTACTGCGCGTCGCCCACCGCGAAGTGGCACGACAGGTTCGTGATGCCCTGTTTGAGCGGATAGAAGTCGCGGATATCGGACTTCGCGCAGCCGAGCGTTTGCACGATGTGATCGAAGACCTCCGAGTCCACGTTCTCCATGAACAGCGGGTCGAAGCTGCGAAGCTCGTCGACGGAGTCAAACTCGTGGATGACTCCGTCCGGGTAGCGGCGAATCACCATGTCGAAGGACTTGATGTGGTCGAGGTAGATGGCCTCCCAGAGCTTGGCCGCGGTCTCCGGCCGGTCGTAGACGCTCTCCAACACGGTGCGGAACTGAGCGGAGAACGCGCGGTCGAAGTAGACGTGGCCGAGCATGACCCACGCGTCCGCGCCGCCGATGCTCGCGCCCGTAATCCGGTCGGAGGGACCGACCTTGAGGCACCACTCGGGCGTGGGACCCTCCACGTAGTTGGCCGAGTAATAGGCCTTGTACACGTAGGGTTCGAACGGGTTCGTCGTGAAGTAGTCGTCGGAGGAACACACGTAGGTGTTGTCCAGGATGTCTCGCACCAGCCACAGGGAGCCGTTGTTGTTGCGGGTGGCGTACTCGCGATTGACGACGATGTTCACCCCGTACTTCTTTCCGAGGTAGAAGAAGTACTCCTTCTTGTAGCCCACAACCATCGTGACGTTGGTGATTCCGGCCTCGTGAAGCTGGCGGATCTGGCGCTCCACCAGGATCTCCCCGCGCACCTTGAGCGTACCCTTGGGGCGCTCGTAGCTGATGGGCGCGAAACGCGAGGATATGCCGGCGGCCATGATGACGGCGCCGGTGACCCGGTAGGGTTCGAGGGCCTCGCGGCCAGCGGGGGTCAGGGCGCGGTCGTCAATGTAGCCCAGGGCCTCGCACTCGCGGGTCGCCGTGTTGACGCGGCCCAGGCTCATCCCGGTGACCTCGGAGAGGGCGCGCTGGGTGAGGGGGCGCTCCTCCTTCAGGAGCGTGGACAGGATGTTGAACTGAGGTTCGGTGAGGGAACCGATGGTGCAGGATGCCATGGCCTCCCTTTCGTTCACTAGGTGAAATGCTGACTGCGCGTTCGAGCTTAGCACTCAATCCTCAAACTGTGAACATGAGGGGTTTATCCCACTCCACCGCTTCCCAGGCCTTGCCTCTAGTCGCGCGGCGAGGCCGAATCGCTCACTTCCTCGCGTGTGAGAAGCAGCGCAATCGTCAGGGCCACGATGAAGGCGAAGGAGGCTATCAGGCACACCGCGCTGGGCCCGATGGGGGCGCTTTCCCACCACCACGATGCCTCTTTGCTGAGGTTCAGGGTGTTGGACGAGGCGCTGCCGTGCGTGTAGCGCAGCAGGAGCGTAAAGATGGCGTAGAAGTTGAGCGTTCCCAGGAACACTGCGAGCATGCCGACCTGGGGGCGCGTGATCGTGCGCTCGCGCCGATCCATCGTGAGCATGAAGAAGAAGAGGACCGCCAGCAGGGGCATCATGTAGCGCGGCTGGTAGGAGATGACGTTGTTGAAGCGCTGGAGGACACCCAGGAGGATCGGAACCCCCGCCATCGCTCCAGCCAGCATCAGGGATGCCATTGCCTTACGCCACGACCACGAACGAACCCCCGCAATGATGATGGCGCCGGCAATCAGGAGGCCGATCGTCGACACGAAGCCGTCGTAGGGCACGTCCATCCATCCCGGCCCCCAGCGGTAGCCGTAGAAGCCTGCGAAGAACTGGGGGAGCGCGTGCAGGTTCGCCGCAAGCGCCTGAATGGCAGACATGTTCGGCGTGTCCGTCGACACGAGGGTGTTGGACGCGACGCTCGTCGATCTCATGATGAGGATTCCAATGATCGAGGCGAGCAGGGCGAGCACGCCCTCGGGCCAGCGATCGCGGCGCCAGCGCACCGCGAAGATCAGGGCAGCCGAGACGACGAAGAGGAAGAAGGCCGCGTCCGCACGCGACGTGCACGCCAGGAGGGCGCCGATTGCGGCCCCTCCCAGGAGACTCCAGCGGCGCCAGCCCTCGGAGTTGGCGGCCGACCACAGTCCCGCGGCGAAGGCGAGGACCCCGGAAAATGCCCACGATGAGGGGTTGTTCGACGCGATGAAGTAGATGCCCATCGGCGTCCACGCCGCCGCCATCGCCACAACGTAGCCTCGACGCAGGAACGAGGGCATGAGCGCTCCGATACCCCCCAGCAGCAGGACGGCAATGCCCCAGTTGATGATGCGCATCGTCAGGGCTGCGCGATGAGTGTCGTGGGCGATGAAGTGGTGGTGGAACTGGTAGTAGCCCCACGGGTAGTTTCCGTCGTCCCACCGGTCGGTGACGGCCGTGCGCTCGTCCGACAGGTTGTAGACGCAGGCGGCCGAACTCTCCCCGTGAAACGCGTAGCACGCGACGCGGTTCGACGCGATCGTCTCGGGAACCACCGGACCATAGGTGTCTTCCTCCGTGTAGCCCGTCTCGCATCCCGATTCGGAGAGTGGGGGAGTACACCAGATGGAGGCCAGGTGGTAGTCGTCATCGGGGGAGCCGCCCACCGGCGAGGAAACGGCCCACGCGACGCCCAGGGCGAACACGGAGGCGAGAAGGGCGATGACGCCCAGGATGTTCCAGTGACGGCGAGTCAGCGGGAGGCGTGTGGCGGGGGCGCGGCGTCCCTCGGTGTCGTTGCTGGAGTTTTGGGCGGTGGCCATGGGGTTGCTTCCTCGTGCTATCGGTGCGGGGGTCAGGAGACGGCGGCGCGGTAGGCCTGCGCGTGGATGCGGGCGGCGCGCTCCCACGTGAACTCGCCCGAGCGCTCGATGGCGGCCCGGCTCAGCTCGTCGCGCCGAGAGGGTGCGTCCAGCAGCGCGCTGAGCGCCAGCGCGATCGAATGGGGGTCCGTGTCGCAGTACTCGACGGCGTCTCCGCCGACCTCCGGCAGGGAGGTGAGGCGGGTGGTGAGCGTTGCGGCCCCACAGCTCATGGCCTCGAGAACGGGCAGGCCGAAGCCCTCCGCGATCGAGGGGTAGGCCAGGACGAGGCAGCCCGAGAGGAATCCTGGCAGGTCCGTCAGGGGCAGGTAGCCGGGCCGCAGGACCGTCAGATGGGAGGGAACCGAGGCCAGCGCCGGCTCGATGTCCTCATCCCAGCCCTTTCCTCCGGCCAACACGAGGGCGGGGGGTTGTGGCCGATCCGACACGGCCTGCACCCAGCCGCGCACCAGGTTCGGCACGTTCTTGCGGGGCTCGAGAGTGCCCAGGAAGCCGATGTAGTCGCGGCCATCGAGCCCGAGGCTGGACTTGACGCGCTCGCGCTCGGCGTCGTCCACCGGGTGGAAGATGTCGCGGTCCACACCGTGGTAGGCGACGTAGAACTGGGAGGCGTCCCCTCCCGCGTACTTGATCGTCTCGTCGCGCGTCGCCTCCGAGGGGACCACGAGCGCGGACGCGCGACGAATGGCACGGCGGATCGCAGACGTGAAGAAACGCTGCTTGAGGCGAGAATGGGCCTGCGGGTGGGAGAAGAACGTCGCGTCGTGCAAGGTGATGACGACCGGAACGCCCGGGAACTGCGGGGAGGTGTAGTGGGGGGAGTGAAGGACGTCGGGGCGCACCTTTCGGATGAGGGAGGCGAGCCCCGTCTGTTCCCACGCCATGCGTGCCGGGCGTGACTCGAAGCGCGGGGAGATGGGAATGATGCGGGCGGAGGGCAGGCGCGTCGCGAAGTGCTCCGCGTCGCGTTCCTGAACCGCCATCGTGAGATCGACGCCCTGCCGCTCCAGTTCGGGCACGAGGTCATCGACGTAGCGGCCGACACCCCCAAGGTTTGCGGGAATCGCGGTGGCGTCCATCAGGACACGGATTGGGGAGGAGAGGAAGGTGGGCATGAGGGTCCCCCGGGTCGCGGCAACGAATCCTCCCTATTGTAGGACATGATGCGTGCGCGATATCCATCGAGGCTGCCGCGTCCACTATTGTGAGGGCATGAGCCTGCGCGTCGGAATGGTAGTGGAACAAATGTGGCAGAGCGTGCCCGGAGGGTCGGGGCGCTACATCGTTGAGCTCGCTTCGCGCCTGGCCGCCGAGGGGATCAATCCCGTGGGTGTTGCCGCTCGCCACGGGGGGCGAGCACCTTCCGCCGAGCAGGTTGGCCTCACGATTCCCGTGCGTACCTCTTTCCTGCCGCGCCGCGCCCTGTACGCCGCGTGGGACCGGCTGACCTGGCCGAGCGTGGACCGGATGCTGGGGGTGGGCTCGCCGGGCGGAGCCCGCGTTGTCCACGCGACAACCTGGGCGATTCCTCCCACTTCTCTTCCGCTCGTCGTTACCGTCCACGACGTTGCCTTCCTGCGCGAGGCGAGCCACTTCACCGCCCACGGCGCCGCCTACTTCCGCCGCGCCCTCGCGACAACCAGGTGCTGCGCCGACGCCGTCGTCGTCCCCTCGCGCGCCACGGCCGAGGATTGCATCGAGGCCGGGATCGAGGAGGACACCATCACAGTGATTCCCCACGGCCTGACACACACGCCGGTCACGGGCGAGCAGGTCGATGCCTTCCGCTCGCGCAACGGCCTGACGCGCCCGTACATCCTGTGGGTGGGCACCCGCGAACCGCGCAAGAACCTGCCCACCCTTCTACAGGCCTACCGCGCCCTGGCCCCGACCTCGGAGCTGGACCTCGTTCTCGTTGGACCCGCCGGATGGGGGCAGGACCCCACCGAGGTCGACCTGCCCTCCACCCGCGTCCACGTCCTCGGGCGCTTGGACGATACCGATCTGGCGTGCGCCTACGCCGGGGCCCGAGTCTTCACCTTCCCCTCCATCTGGGAGGGCTTCGGCCTGCCGGTCCTCGAAGCCATGGCCCACGGAACCCCCGTCGTCACGAGCGCCGATACGTGCATGGCGGAGATCACCGGGGATGACGCCGGCCTGCTGGTGCCCGCAACCAGCGCCTCCGCGCTCGCCGTTGCCCTCGAGGCGGCCGCGGGACCCGAGCACCAACGCCTGGCCGCAGCCGGACTCAGGCGCGCCAGGGACTTCACGTGGGAAGCATCCGCCGCGGCCCACGCCCTGCTCTACGAATCGCTGGCGGGTACCCGATGAGTCACGCGCGCGGAGATGAGACCCCCGTCAAGGCGGCCGCGTGTGTGCCCCCCGCTCTCGCCAGGCCGAGCGCACGCGTCGTTCTCGTCAACTGGAAGAACGCGCCCCTGACCCTGAGAGCTGCGCGCTCCGTCGCCGTCCAGCTCGCGCCGGGAGATCGGCTCGTCCTCGTCGACAACGGCTCGGCAGACGGCTCCCTCGCCGCCATGCGCGCCGAGGTGCCTGGCCTCCTGGCGCTCGTGGGAACACGCAGCCCCCGGGGTGGCGCCGCCCAGCACGGGCAGATCGAGGTCGTGGACGCGCGAGAGAACGGCGGATTCGGGGCCGGGGTCATGGCGGGAGCGCAGGCGATGACCGAGGATGCCCTCGTCCTGCTCAACAACGACGCCACCGCCCGCGACGGGTTCCTTGACGCCCTCCTCGCGCCGCTGTGCGACCCCGACGTGGGCGCCACGACCGCGCTCCTTCTCCTGGCGGGGCGCTATCGGCCCGCGCTCGCGGGGGACGGCGAGGCCCTTGTCGGGCCCGACGGACAGCGCTGGGTTCGCCTCAGCGAGGCCGAGGCCGATACCGGGGAAGGGATCGTCCTGGTGAACTCGACGGGGAACGTGGTGGACGCCTCGGGCAACGGCCAGGACCGCGACTGGCTCACGCCGGCCTCGCGCCTGAGCGCATCCCCCGACGTGTTTGGCGTGTGCGGGGGTGCGTGTGCGATCCGGCGCGACGCGTGGGAAGCAGTCGGAGGAATCCGCACGGATCTGTTCATGTACTACGAGGACACGGACCTGTCCTGGCGCCTGCGTGAGCGCGGTT
>ERZ773068.346-NODE-346-length-25014-cov-15.900116_pt1 | contig 25014 bp, 29 predicted proteins | sample MGYA00580620_ERZ773068 | MGnify/ENA primary metagenome ERZ773068 (study PRJEB29015, sample SAMEA2737983) | human oral metagenome | biome: human oral; feature: human-associated habitat; material: dental | place: China | collected 2101 ... | reverse complement strand
AGGACCTGAGCTTCCCAAGCTCAAGACGTGGGTTCGATTCCCATCGCCCGCTCCAATGCTTTCATCCCGGTTTCGCAAAAATTGCCATCCCCCTGAAGAAAAGCCGCCTTCGAGCGGCTTTTTTCTTGCGGCCAAGGCATCGGGCGGAAACTTTCGGCCCAATAAAAGCCCAATAAAAAGCCCAATGGCTATGATGGGGCATGGCAACCGCAAAGCAAAGAAGCAAGGGTGTTTGGGGCATCCAGATCAAGGTAGGCAGTACGCGAGAGAGCGCCACGTTCGCCACCAAACGCGAAGCCGAACTTTGGGCAGCGCGGCGCAAGATGGAGCTGACGCAGCAGTCCAGAGGGCAGGCGGGCGAGACCAAGACGCTGCAAGATGCCGTGGAGCGATTCGTCCGCGAGGTGTCGCCCACGCACAAGGGCGAGCGTTGGGAACGTATCCGGCTAGAGGCCCTGCTCAAGATGCTCCCTGCCTCTACGCCGTTGGCGCGATTGACCGCAGCGCATTTCAACACGTGGAAGCAAGAGCGCCTGCAACAGGTATCCCCAGCCACTGTTGCGCGCGAAATGAACATGCTTTCCAGCGTGCTTTCATACGCCCGCAAGGATTGGGGCTGGATGCATCACGCGCCGCTGGCTGATGTTCGATACCCGCCCCAGCCGCGCCACCGGGAACGCGTCATAAGCTGGCGCGAAACCCGCCTGCTGCTTCGCCAATTGGATTACTCGCCCGGCAAAAGACCGGAATCCATCACGGGCATGGCAGGTTATGCATTGCTGCTCGCCCTGCGCACCGGGATGCGGGCAGGCGAAATCTGCGGCATGGAATGGAAGCACGTGCACGGCCAATGGGTGACGTTGCCAGATACCAAAAACGGTGACGCACGTGACGTGCCCTTGTCACGCAAAGCTTTGCGCCTGCTGGCGGCGCTGCGCACCGTAGACCGTGAACGCGTGCTACTGATTCGGGCTGCCACGCTGGATGCGCTTTTTCGCAAGGCCAAGGCCCGCGCTGGCCTGCCAGATATTCGCTTTCATGATTCGCGCCACACGGCAGCCACCCGCATAGGCCGCACGGTAGGACAGCCCGGCAGACTGTCATTCCCCGAATTCTGCAAGGTGTTTGGCTGGCGCGACCCGAAGCACGCCCTGATTTACGTGAATCCCACCGCTGAAGAATTGGCCGACAAGCTTTGAGCCAAAAGAAAAAGGCCCCTCATGGGGCCTTTTTTATTGGTTCAGTGGAATGCGTACTCGGGCAATCCAAGCTCCAGCCACTCCCTTAAATCGCACGTGATGCGCCAGCCGTTTCCGCAGGGGGACTCCCAGCGGGGATTCTTTTCCAAAATACACCAGATTTCTCCAGTGCGGGGGGGCTTCACCCCCACATATGACGTTACGCCCGAAGCGTGCGTGTGTTGCGTCTTGAATCAGTCGGCGTTGTGGTGGTAAATGTCTTGGCCCGACCCGGAAATCGACGCCTGCACGTTCATGGCGTTCAGCCCGGCGGCCGCTTGCGTGCCCAGCATCTGGGCATGGGCCATTGCCACTTTCACGCGCGCATCAATGGCGGCCATGAACGTCTCTACATTGGTTTTCTCGGCGCGATGCTTCAGGTCGGCTTGCTGCATTTGCACGCGGGCGACCATTTCTTCGGCATTGACCTGCGCGGTGTATAGCTGCACAAGGGCGCTGGCCAGGTTGTGCTGCGCTTGCGAGATGGCCGTGGCCACTTTGGCGGCGGCGTCGGCGCTGGATGCCAGGGCGCTGATATAGCGGATGGCCGCATCCAGCGCCGCCTTGTGCCAGTCCAGCAGCTGCTGCACTGCAAAGCGGATGTTCTCGATTTCCGTTTCAAAGCTTTTGATGGCAATCTCTCGGCTGCTGGCTGACAGCTCGCGCGCAGAATCGACCCGCATCTGAGCCACCTGAGCGGCCAGCGCGCCGGGCGGCATGGGATAACCTCTGGCTGCCCACTCACTGGCTGCGGCCTGTTGCTGGCGCTCGAACTCACGGGCAATTCGTGCACGGTCGCGCTCCCACAGTTGCCGCTCTACGCTGGCGCGTATGCCCGTGCCGCCCTCGTTGATGGCACGGCAACACCAGCGCAAGGCAGCCTCATGGCAATGCGGCGGGGGGAAATATTTGTCGATGAAGTCCGTGAAGCCTTTGAGCAGCCGGTCGTAGATTTCAGGAAACAAGGTGCGAAATAGCGTTTCTGCGCGATCAGCCTGATCGGGGTCTTGCGGCAGCACAGGCTCCCGTGGCTTGGAGACCTGCACAGGCACGGGCGGCTGCACTTGCGGCACTCTATTCACCAGCGCCAGCGCCGCCTGGCTCATGGCTTGCGAAGCTTGGCTTTTTTTTGTGGCGGTGTCCCACATCTTGCCCATCACACTATCGACCACCTTGGCGGGGCCGCCGCTGAAAACCGGCGCGGCTGATACGCTCATGTCTGTACTCTCCTGCCTGACAGTTCAATCACCCGGAACTGCACGGAGTCAAGCTCAAAGTCCGTGCCGTCCTGGTTCACAATTTCCAGCCCGATCACATTGGCGCGCAAGCCGCGCCCCAGGTCAATGCGCTGCTGCATCATTTGCGGGCTGAAGGCGCGGGTGCGATAAACGTATTCCCGCCCGCACGCGCTCACTTTCAGATACAGGTGCCCGCTACCGCTCATGCCCGCGTAGCACTCGCTGATGGCTTTGAGCTGCGGCGTCCCCAGATCGGGCGCTCCCAGCCCCACGGCGGCGTCAATCGGCTGGCCAGCGTCGCTATCGCCCGCCAGCAGGCACACCCCCCGCCCGTTCGCGCCGAAATATCGGCCGCCGATGCACGCGTAGCTGTTAAAGCCCACGCTGTAGCGGCTGGCCGCGCCCGTGGTTTGATTCCACACGTGGCTATACAACACACTCGGAACTGGCGCTGCGCCGCCAGCGCTGACGAGAACCTCCATGATGGCCTGCGCCAACGCCTGCGTGGCCCAGCCGTCTGTGGCTTGCACACTCTCTTGCATGGCGGCGTCCAGCAGCGTTTGCGCCGCCCAGGTCACGCCGATGCGCAGTCCGCCTGCCAGCACCAACAGAGCCACGGCCTGGCCGCTGATGCCTGCGGGCGCCCACAGGGCCTCTTCCCACTCCGCTTGCGTGTGCACTCGCGCCTGGGCGCGCAGCAGCAAGGGGCCAATGCGCAAGCTGCCGCTGGCGCGCTTGCCATCCAGCCCCTGCATTTGCAGCGCAGGCAAGGCGAAATCGCCTTCCGCGATGGGCGCTCGCACCGCAACGCCCGCCATCACCAGCGCGCCCAAGCGCATCATGGCGGTGGTCTGCTGCACTGCATGCCAGCCCGCCGTGGCTTGCAGCCGCAAAGGGCGCAGTCTCATGTGCGCTTCGCTGGCGCTGCCGCGCTGTGCCCCGCGCATTTGCAGCGCGGGCAGCGTCATGTTCGCGCCCGTTTGCAGCCGCGCCTGCAACTGAAGCGCCGGCAGCTGCACATTGCCCCAGCCGAAAGGTGTGCTCCCGCCCTGAAGCAGCAATGCGGGCAGGGCCAGCTCGCCATGCCCTCCGCGCTCGGTCATCACGCGCGGGTTGAACACGATATCGCCGATCCAGTACAGCGACGCGGCCAGATAAAAGCGCACCAGAGGCAGCGCGCGCCGCTCCGTTTTCACCACAGCGCCATTGCGCGAGATCTGCACCTCGCCATGCGTGGCGCGCACGCGCCAGACGTCAGCTGCGGTGTAGCCGCCTAAATCCGCTCCGTCCAGCAAACTGTAGGCGCGGTTGCCTGTCAGGCGCAGGCCGTGCACGATGTGCCCAAGGCCCTGCTGCGGGTCTTGCAGATAGGCTGCAAGGCCGCAGGCCACGCCCGTCACCCCATTGGGCACGCTGAACTCGCCCCAGCCCAGCGTGTCTATGGCCTCGATGGAGCGTGCAAAAGCGTTCCAGCCGCGCGGCGGGTCTTCCCAGGAGCGTGCAGGGATAGCTTCTTGCCCTGCTTCTGGCGGCACGTAAACGCGCTCAATGCGCTCCTCCCAGACCCACTCGCCTTCTATCTGCACCACTCGGTTTCTTGGATCGTAGGCGTTGCCGTCCTGCGTGCCCGTGTCATTTGCGCGCAGCGGTTTCCATACACGCTTGCGCACCGTCTGATAGATGTAATAACCTGGGCGCGGGGCCTTGGCCGTCCTGCCTGGCACGCCATATACCCGCCCTAGCCTATGCAGCGTGTTGTTGCGGCGGCTCACGGGGCCTCCTTTCTGTCATCACTCAGCCAAGGGGCGTGCGGCGTGGGATTCCCGTTTGCATGCACGGGCACATAAGCGCCCGGATTCACTCCATTGGCTTCCACATACGCATCCAGCGCATTTGGGTAATAAACGGGCGCTTGCTGGATATACATGCGAAAACCCCCAAGATTGGCAGCCGTGTGTTGCCACCGCCAATGCGGCCCATCTTTGATAAGAGCGTTTACCATCAGGGGCGGACGCGCGCTTACATCCACCACATGCACCGCATCTGCCGTCAGCGCGCGCGGGGTGGAACACGACCACAGGCGCGATGGCAGCGATCCGACGCGCTGAAAACTGGCCGCTCTATCTGCCGACACCCATACATCGCATGGGTCATTGAGATAGTCGTTGTAATTGGAGGCCCATAGGCGCGAACTGGTGACCATACCAACTCCAAGCGGGTGCCCAGGTTGTTTGGGCGGCAAATTGAAAGCTGCCGCCATGCGCCACAGATTGCGCGCCTGATGCGCTTCAGCGGGCCACACCTGGGCCAGATTCGATACGCCGCCAGTTGCGGCATTGAGCACGCAGCGCGACGTGTCGGTGCCCAAGAACCCGCCCTGGGTGACTTCCGTGCGGCTGGCAACCACAAAGCATGAGCTACGAGACACAGGAGCCACACTCATAGAGAAGCTGTAATGATGCAAGGTTCGCCAATCCGCCACGACTTCGCCAGCCGCCACGCGGCGCATCAGATCATTGATAGGAGCCAACAGCGCGTTTTCTGGCGCTCGCCGCCAGCTGCGCCCGCCATCATCACTTAATGCCAGCCAGTGCGCAGGATTTTTCACACTCGGCCCTCGATGTCCAGAGAAACGCCAACGGTTGCCCTTGTCTGGCCCAGCGGGCGGCCATCCGGCCTGCTGCTGCCCCTCAATACCTACAGGATAAACGCCGGCTACATGCAGCATCAGGCGACCCGGCCCCAGCCGCCAAAACCCTGCCACTGTCCACGAGCTATCTGCATCAGCGGCGACATCCGCCTCGATGTGCCATCCGTTGGCATCAAACACCCGCACGCGCGCTACATGCCAGCCTTGTTCATTGATGGCGCTGTAGGCGACTGCCGATTCATATCGCCCCCGCCAGCGCGCGCCATCCACAAATGCGACGGTTCCAACCAGTTCATTCTGGAAACGCATGCCTTCAAAAAGCGTAGGCAGCCCCAGCCCGCGATAACCGTTTTGTCCGCCGTCCGCGTCGAAGGCGGAAAACGAAGCCACTTGCACCTGCCCAACCTTCCGCATCGCTCCGCCAGGCGCTCCTACCCAGATGCCATGAGCGCGTTCCACGCAGGCTGTACCGTGGTATCCGGGAGGCGCAAGCGCGGCTTGTTCGCGGGCTTTTGCGCGCGCGTGCGCCAAGTTGTAAACGCCGCCTAAATTAAGGAAACGCCACTCCCATGCGTCATAAACATAGCTCTTGGCAACAGGCGCACTGACAAACACCCGCCCATTCCCTCCCATTGAAAACACCCCACCGCGCTGTACCGTTGCCGCCGGGTCGAGCATTCCAAGAGGCTGAGGCAAGTCTTGCCAGGCGCGCCACATGGGCGTTTCGCTGCTGCCGGGCTTGGGTTTGCGAGATTTGAGGCGCGAGTGCATGCGCAGCGTGTCCTTGTCGAACCAGTCGCGCGTATTCACCACCCACGCATCTTGTGTCCACTCGGCCTCTTGCTGTTGCAGGCGCACTTCCGTAAAGCCGTCGCCGCGCTTGCGGGCCGTGATATCGGTCATGCCGTCTGCGCTTTTGCGCCGCGCGCTGGCAAATGGCAGCCCCGGCAATTCAGACTGCAAGAAACGCGCCTTGGTGCGGCCCGGCCCGCTGACGCCGCCGTCGCGGTTGTTCGGGAAATGCGTGCCGTAGTTATCCATCAGGGGCTTTCCAGTGTGTGCGTGAACTGCGTCCAAAAATCAGGCGGCGGGAGCGCTCCACCACTGACGACATCCCACATCACGCCGCCATAGTTGCCCATGTGCGCGTCGGACTGCGGATGCCATGTATCCCGTATACCCCAAAAAGCCACACGCAGGCGGTCTCCAAAATCACCCTCGTCATCTCTGGCGCGCAACAACAAGGTTCCATTTGTCCCATGCATGCTTGGCGCGGAAGCGAAAGCGTCGAAACTGATCTTGACGACCGCTCCATCGGTCTCCACTTTCGGCGGTTCGACATTCCACAGCCCGGGCGCAGGCGTCCACTCGTGCGTCCAAGTGACCGCGCCGACTGCGCCCACGGCCGCCCCGATGAGGACTGCTTCCGGGTGATCGATGCCAGATACCCCCGCCCACACCGTGGCAGGAGGCTCTGATGGGAAAGAAAATACCCCGTTTTGATACCAGCCCAGCGTGGCCATCAGGGGTTCTCCCCGCACCAGTGCATGGCCTGCACCATGCCGATGCGCACGTCGGCGCGCAAGTGCAGGCCGCCGTCCGCGTTCCAGATATAGCCTGTGCGCGGCACATAAGCTGCGCCGTGCTTGGCCATTTGCCAATACAGCATGGGTTCCACACCGTACACGCCGCGCGGCAGCGAGCGAGCCGCCTCCTGCGCCACCTGTGTGCGGCACAGCGCCAGGTGGTGTACCAGCATCATGTCCTGCAAATGCGCCTGCTGCGAATACAGGGCAGAGCGCCGCAGGCGCTCACCGGCGGGCGTGCGAATGATTTCATCCGTGTAAACCAGCGCCTGCTGGCGGCCAGCTTGCAGGCAGTCTTGCAGCACACTGGCGAAATCGGCGGGCAAATCGTCGTCGTCGTCCCAGAAAAAGAACCAGGGCGTGCGCACGCGCTCAATGGCGGCCAGGCGCGCATCCAACAGCCCGCTGGCCGAGTCGAAGCGGCTCACGTGCGCCAGCGTGGCGCAGCCGGGCGCTTGCCTTTCGGCGGGCACAGGCAGCGCCGACAAAATGACGGCGGACACTTCGTGCGTCATGCGGTTCAGGAGCGCAGCGGCATGCGGATGTTGTAGCTCTCCAGCGGCTGCAAGCTCACGCCGGAGCCGTAGATGTTGCTGGCCGCCACGATATCCGTGCCCACCAGACCGTAGCTTCCCTGGATGCGCGCCGCCGTGGTGGATTGCGCGCCGTCGTCCGTGGGGAGCACATGACGGAACCATGTCACCGTTCCGGCGGCCACCGTCTCGCCCGCCCAAACTTCGGAGGCGGCCTTGGCAAGAATGCCCCCTGACGAGGCCGCCTCGAACGTCAGCCCCGCGCCGTTGGCCTTGTACGTGCCAATGAGCACCGCCGCGCCCACGGCGTCATCCGCCGTGGCGGGTTCGGCCCCGGAGTACAGGCGGATTTCGCCGCCGTTGAGCGCCGTGCGCAGCGGCGCGCTGGACAACAGGGCATCCGCCAAACCAGTCGAAATTTTCATCTTCTCTCCTCTCGAAAAATCACAGCGAAACCAGTGCCATCCGCACCGTCACCTCCAGCCGGTCGCCCACGCCTAGCTCTTTGGGCGACGGCAGGCGAACCACTGAAGCGAGCACGCCTGCATTGCTGCCGCGCACCGGAACACTGCTCATGAACAACCCCCTGATCTGTTTCGGAGCGGTCATCACAAATGAGGCTTTTGACGCCGTGTTATCCAGTGCCGCATCACTGACGGCGCTGAACTGAACGCCTTGGCGGCTTGTGCCGTCGTAGGCCGTACATTCGGTCGCCAGCTGGATAACCGTGGCCGCCGTCACGTCATCCGTGGGCGTGTAATCGCCTTCATACAGCGCCGCGTACCACTGAGTTACCTGCGGCCCGCCTTTGAAGGCGGCTTCCAGCAGATAGTTGCGCCCTTGCATGGGCATCAAGTTGTGCAGCGTCGCGCGCCAGGCCAGCGCGCCGTCTGCCTTGTAGTGCGCCAGCGCGTACGTCACGCCGCCAGCCAGCCGCAATGCGTTATTCATCTCGTTCATGGATTGCCCTTCTTGATTACCTCTGCGTACATCAACGCCACGGCCCCGGCCTGGCTGCCAGGCACAGCGCCAGATGCGCCGCCTGTGGACAGAGAAGTCACTTGTGCGCGCACGCCGTCCGCCTCGCGCCACAGCGCCGCGCCCAGCGCAGCAGGCTCGAACGTGAGCGCTTCCTGCTGCACAGCCCGCACGCCTTGCGCGTCAGCCACGATCAGCCCGCGCGGTGAAAACCAGAGTGCCCCGCCTGTTTCCGGGTGGGGCGTGTCCGTGCCTTCCACCGCGCCATACGGCAGCGCTTCTTGCAGCGCGCCGCCTGCGGTATCCAGCCGCCACGTTTTGCCAGCGGCCACAAAAAGCGCCCCCGCCGCAGGCCGCAGCAAGGTAATGCGCTGCGGCAGCAGAAGGTAGTTGCCTCGCGCATCCGTCAGCCCTTCGTGCCAAGGCTGCGAATACCAAAGCACGTTGCCCGCCGCCACCCACAGCCGCCCCTGGAAATGCGCCACAAGCTGCCCGGGCGGCATGGGCGACAGGCCCATCGTCGGGCACTCGTGCCCCGTCTCGGCAGGCGCATCCGCCAGAAAGCGGCCTGAGGCCGACACCCCGGCCAGCCCCAGCCGGTCACCATTCGGCCCTGACAGCCAGGCGGCCAATTGCCTGCCTGCGGGCACCTGCGCCGTAAAAGCCACGCTGCCGCCTTGCGGCAAATCCACCACCTGCGCGGCAGATGGCGCGCTCTCGCCATCAGGCCCTTGCACCGTCATGCACGCCAGATAGCGCCCGGCAGGCAAGCCGCCTGCGCCTTGCGCGGTGACAGAAGGCGAAAGCGGCGGCGCTTCCGCCAAGGCGCGGTCATGACCATCCACCACGCGGCGCAGCGCAGCCGAATTGCTCCACACCAGCGCTCCCGTGGCGCTGCGCGAATATGACAGGCGCAGGCGCGGCATGCCCTCGCGCAACACGCGTGCCGACAAATCCGCCCCCAGCGCCAGCAGCCGCCCATCCAGCACCACGCACGCACCCTGTTCATCCGCCCACAGCGAATGCGCGTCACCAGGCAGTGCCACCTCAAAACCACGGCGGCGGCGAATCACGCCCGCGTCATCAATATCCACGTTATCCGCGCGGGACAAATACGTCGCCGGATTGCCTGCATCATCGCGGCGGCCCAGCCTTTGGGCGCTAAGCCGGTTGTTCAGCCCCAGCGGGCGGCCCAAATCAACGATGCGGCCTTTCATGGGAGCGCCTCCACCGGCGCAGTGCATGCCGCCAGCGCCGCCCTTAATTGACCTTCATAGCCTTCGCGCCTTTCGATTTCCGCGATAGCCGCCGCCGCAAAAGCGTCCAGCGTCGCGTCTTCCTCCAGCGCTTCGGTCGGCATTACCGGGCGCGGCGGCTCGCTCTCGCGGCACGGCACCGGTACTGGCACATTGACCTGCTGCGCGCGCGGCGCGGCGCACCCAGCCAGCAGGGCGGCCAGTGCAACTATCAAGGATTGCTTGACTGTTGCCGTCATCGTGTGCGCCCCTTGAGCCACTGGCCCACGCGCACGCGGGCGCTGGCGCAGTCGTTGCCAGGCACGGCAGGCGGCGCAGCCAAAACCTCGTCCGCCCGGCGCGCATGGTCAGCGGCGGCTTGCGCGGCCAGCTTGCGCGCGGCGGCGGCTTCTTTGGCGCGCGATTCAGCCAGTGCTTGCAGACGCTGCACGCCGTCGCTGCACGCTTGCGCGCCAGCCAGCGCAGAGTCCCGCTCTTGGCTAACTGCCTGAACGCGCTCTTGCAAGGCGGCCAGCTTGTCGCGCCCGGCCAGGTAGCCCCAACCCAGCAGCCCGTTTGCAACGAGGCTGCACAAAAGCGCGACAAGCGGCCAGGCCGATAGAGGCATCACGCGCCTTCCTGCGCCAGCTTGTCCAGTAGCGCGTAGCCGAGCACAGGCCAGATTTCGTCCAGCGCGTTCTCACGCGCGATCTGGCGTCCGACAGCCGGATCGAAATTCGCGGAGCTGACGCAAACCGACTTGCCGGTCGCCATGAATCCGTTCTTGAGCACCAACACGCAAAAAGTCAGACGCCCCAGCGTGTCACCAGCAGTGCCGCCCGCGCCTGCCACGCCTTCGCGGGCCGTAAAGTAGTACTCGCTGGCGATGCTGGCTTCCACATCCGCCAGCGTGACGCGGGGGGCCGTCTGGCGCGGCGTCATGCCGTGTGGGCAGTTCGCTTCGCGGCGCATCAACTCTCCACCACTTGCCAGTCACTGACCAGCATGTCGGTCTGTGATGCCAGCCAGCCGTGCAGCACTTCGCCCGTCGCCGTGTACATGCCGATACATGGTAGGAGCGCTGGCTCGGATTCCGGCATGCCAGGCACGAGAAACAGATACATGCCCTTGCCGTTCCACCCGGCACGGCTGATCCGTTTGCCAGCTTTCAGGGCCTCCAGCGCCAGCCCAAATGTCATGCCTTTTAGGGCGTAGTAAGCGCGCTCGAAAACCGCTTTTGGCGACCATGAGATATAGCCTTTGTGCGCCGGGTGGTTGGCCTTGCCGCCGTCTACATACTCAACCAGATAGCCCTCATCCGCGCCGTTTTCGTCAGCGGGCAATGTCCAGCCCCGGTAGTCGTTGTAGGCCTGCCGCGTCATGGGGCGGGCCAGCACTTGTTTGGTGCCTAGGTAGAGCGTGCTTCCAGTCATGGTTTTCCTTTCTCAGGGGGGGGTTAAAGATTCAGGCTGCGCGGCGATGCAGTCCGCATGGCGTTTTTGCTGCCGCGCCCACACGCCCGCACAGGTTCTGTTGCCCGGCGTGGCGCAGTCAAAGCGCCACCGAACCGCGCGGCCGGCCGCATCACGCCGGGCCACTTGCCAGCCGGGATGCGGGCGGGTATCGGTGATGAAGCGCCAGCCCAGCAGCGCGTCGCAAGCCTGCCGTTGCTGCCCGGCCAGCAGGCGCTGCCGCATGGCAGAGGCGCGCCACGCGGCCACGCCGTACTGATAGACAAAATCCAGATAAACGTCATATTCGCCTTGCGTGAGCGAGACGCCCGGCAGGCTGGCGCGAAACGCCGCCTCGTCTTTGCTGATATGCGCGATGGCGGTCTGCAACGCATCCACCGGCGTTGTTGTGTCGCCCAGCTGCACAGCCCGCCCGTCTTCATGCCGGGTGGAGCCAAACCCCACCGTCGGCACATCGCCCGTGGTTGGAATCACAGCCTTGCCGGTGTAGCCCTCATGCCTGACCAGCGCCACGAAAGCAGAGGCGCTCAAGGTCAAGGCGGCCACCGCCACGCGGACGCGGTTTTGTCCGTGCGTCATTCGTCCGCCCCCAGCTGGCCCAAATCGGTGTCGATTCGCTCCAGTTCGCCATCCATCGCGCGCGGCACACACCCCCCGGCGCGAAGCAGCCGGATACGCTCGCGCTGCTCCTCAATGCGGGCCTTGCGCGCTTCCACGTCCAGCGCATGGATTTCGGCGCGCCGGGCGGCTTCCGCCGCCAGCCGTTTGGCCGCCACTCTCTTGTAGTGCCAAGTCACAATCAAGCTGATGGCAGCGCAAATCACGCCAATCATGCTGAGCACGTGCTCCGTCGTAAACCAGCCAATGAGCGCGCTCGTTGCGCCTGTCGTCAAAGTCACTTGGTTGCCCACGGAGCCAAGCCGCTCCATCACGTCGGTTTTCATGGCGCTCATGGTTTGGCTCCTTTCTCGCGCACAGGCCGCCACCCCCATGTGAGGCATGCCCGGCGCTCAAAGCCGGGGCGCGGGTGTGCGTGGCGTGCGTTGTCAATCTCGTAGCCCAGCCGCCAGCCAACTCCCCAGCGGCCCAGCAGTGCCAAGCGGGCATTGACCTGCCACGCCTCGCCCTGGCGCAACACCTCGATGCGCCAGCGCCCGCTCTCGCACGCCCAGCGGTCAATGGCCGTGGCCGCCGAAACAGCCCGCCCGCGCGCCCAGGCTTCGTATTCGCCCCCATTGCGGCGCAGCCAAGCAGTGCGTGCTTGCACACTGCGCGGGTGGCAGCCGGGTGCCCAGTAGTTGCGCGCCACGGCGCAACGCCAGTCCAGGCTATCGGGATTGCGATCAAGCTCCAACGGCAGCGTGCACGGCGCACCCTTGAGCCACTTGCCGCCTGCGTCCAGCGCGGCGGCGCGGCGGCGTGCCACGTCAGCGTCAGCTTCCGCCTTGAGCGCAGGCGCAAGCTCTCCATCGCGCGGCTTGCCCAGCATCCACACCTGCGCCACCCGGCCGCCCGGCAAGGCGTACCACTCGGCCCACGGCTGGTTGTCTCCGTTCAGGCCATTGCCCAGGTTCGGCACAACGCCCCAGCTGGCGCGCTGCGGCAGCACTTCGGCCACAGTGTCCGCTTCCCAAGGCATCGCCTGCGCGATGCGATGCGCCATCCAGCGGGCGCGCAACTGATGCCACGACAGGCCACGGGCGCGCCGCCTGGCATCGTGCAGACAAGCCAGCGCAGCGGCGTGCAGACCAGCGGGCACATCCGCCAGGCGCAGGGCGAGTGCGGCTACGCGCGCGCTCATGACACCCCCTTGAGCGTCATTTGACGCACGCCAATTTGCCTGCCCGTTGGCTCCATCCACAATCGCCAGCGCTGACACCAGCCCACCGCGTTGCAGCAGATGGTGTAAGCGACGCCGCTTTGCTGCGGCGCGTCCACCCAATCGCTCGCATCCACCCATGCCCCGCCTGACATCGCCTGCGCCTTGACCTTTCCTGCCGGATTGCCGCCATGCTCAATCTCGAACAGCAGCACCGCCAGAGGCTGCGCAAATTCGTACTCCAGCCAATGGCTGCCAGCAGCGGACGCCGACATCCATTGCGTGTTCGCGTTGCCATCCATCGCGTACCAGGCAAAGTAAGCCGCAGGCGGACTCTTGGAACTAGGGGCAGTGCTGGAAGCAGACACCTTCCCGCTTGGCGTGGACAGGCCCGTCATCTTGGGGCTGGTGGTCAGGGGCGCACGGCTGAAAAACTCGGAGCGCACACTCTCATCAGCAGAGCGCAACTGCGCCAGCGCGGTATCACTTTGGGCCAGGGCGCGAACAAAGCTGCGGCTTTGCGCCGCTGCGCGCCATGCATGAGGCATCTGCATCAGCGTCTGGATGGCGTTGGCGCTGTTCAGCAAACGCGCCGTGAGCGGCGAGTTCAGCAGGCGTCCCCGCACCATTGGGTTGTTCAACCCATCGCGCAGCCCGCGCATGGAGTCTCGCCAGCGATCCATCAAGTCCATCACCCCAGGCCGCTGAAGCGACTGCGCGAAGCGGTATTCGTCCTTGAGCAAAATCTCAATCGCTTCAGCAGGGCCATGCACCAGCGCGAACCCGGCCCCATCAGGCATTTCGTCACCGGCGGACATTTCCGAAATCACGCCCTGCTTCATGACCAGCGGCTTGCGTTGCGCCATCGCGCGCCCTCACGCCAGCACAACAGGCTGGGAAGACTGAAAATTCAACGCCGTGGCCGAAACGGCGAACCCGACGCGCTGCACCACTTTGCCTGCGCCCGCAGGGGCAGAAGCCTGCGCCTGGCCCGCTGTGTCCGACAAAAACAGCGCGCCCGGCGTCAGCCCCGTCATCTGCGTGTTCGTGCCCTCGAAATACACCGTAGCCGCAGCGCCTGCGCTGACAGCGGCCAGCACAAAGCCATGCGCCTCCTTGCCCGCCGCGCTCGCGTCCGCCTTTCGCACCTTGAACGCGCCGCCGTCACTCCAGATATTCACCAGGTCGCCTGCTGCCAACGCCTCGCTGGCGGTAATGGATGCCGTATCCGCGCCCATGCCAACCGGCATGGCCGTAGAGCTGATGCGCCCGCTGGCGTCCAGCAACAGTGTTTTGCCCGCGTCAGCGCTGCCGGCTGGGTTATCTGTGCCATTGAGGATCGTCTTGTCCAGCACACCCTTTGCATTCAGCGCCACCAGCGCATCCTTGTCGGCAGCGCCTGCGCTGCTGGTCAATGCCGCCTTCTCGGCCAGTGTGCCCGCCTGGTTGATAATGAATTTGGTAGCCGATGCCACTCCCATACTGCTTTCTCCTTAGCCGCTCAAAACAACAGGCATGTGCTGCCCGATGCAAATGCGCGTCGGCGTGAGCGCCACGCCAACACGCAGACAAAACCCTGATACAGGCGCGCCCTGCACCAGCGCGCCGTCCTCTCCCACAAACACGGGCGCATCAGGCAGCCAGCTCCAGCTTGGCTCATCCATGAGGCCCGTCTGTTGCACCGTCGCCAGCTCGCCAGCCGACACAGCGCCCACGGTCACGCCCAACACCGTTTGGGCGTGCGCCGCCTGGCGGCAATCTGCGTAAACCGCCTGCCCGCCAGATGCACGCACGGCGCGATGCCCGCCCAAAGGCGCGCCAGCGGCCAGCTGCAAATGCGCTGATGCCGCGCTGCCGGGCGGGCCAGGCGGCCCTTGAACACCCTCCTGCACCACCACCACATCAGCATCACGGCGGTCGAACACCTCCGCGCCGCCCGGCGTCTCGATGACCAGCGCTTCCGATTCGCTTTCAATGACCGTCACGCGCTCAGTCACCGCGTGACCTCCTTGGACACCTTCACGCGCCCCGCGAACAGGCGGCGCACCTGGCCGCCCGCAAACTCAATCTCCAGGTCATACACGCCCGATTCCCACTCAATCGCGGCCGTTTCCTGCGCGCTCAAATGCAATTCGATGGCCCCCGATGGCCCGCCCAGGCGAATGCGCCCGTTTTCTGTTGTGAGTTCCAGCAGCACGGCGGGCGAATCCACACTGGAGCGCACTTGCATGCGGGCCTTGGCCCCGGTCAAATCCACAGGGCGCGCAGACTCGCGGCTTGCCCCGCTTTTCCAGATGCGGCGCTCATCCAGGGTTGCGCCCTGGTAAATCTGCAAAGTCCAAGCAATGGGGGCATGCGTCATGGCGGCGCAGTGTGGCCGCCATCCTGATGTGCGGCAAACCCTACAAGGGGCTGATGCAGCGCGCATGAGAGAAAATGGGCATCACCCGCCGACTAGGAGCACTCATGAAAACCATGCTTTTTGCCGTAGCCCTGCTTGCATCTGGCGTTGCATGCGCGCAGACTGCGCACAAATGCAGGCTGGCGAACGGGCAAATCAGCTACTCGGACAAACCGTGCGCGGCTCATCAGGCGGGCGGGCGCATCAGCCTGCGGCAAAACTCGCTGGATACCAGCCAGGGGTATTGGCAAGACGTGCAGCTATCGGAGCAGAGGCGCAGCGCTGCCGCCGCGCCAGAGCCTCTCACGGCCTCAAACCCTGCTCAGGCTGACCGGCGCAACAGCTGGGCATGCCGCAACGCCATGCGCAACCTGCAAGTGGCCAACAGCTCGCTGGCGGGCGAGTGGGATGAGGCGGCCCGACAGGAAGCCGCCCACGCCTGCGGGCAAGACCCATATGACGGCGCGCACCGGCCATCGCGGGAAGAAGTCAGGCAAGCCGAGCGCCTGGCGGCCAGACGCCGCAATGAAAACGATATGCCCCTGCCCGAACCCGCCGCCATCGGCAAATGCAACCGCGATGGCTGCTGGGACAGCGGCGGGCAGTGGTACAACCGCACCAACAACGGGCGGAGCTATTTTGGCCCCAATGGGCAGGCATGCTCCTTATCCGGGGGCGTCATGCGGTGTCATTGAGCGCAGGGATAGCGCATCAAACAGACACTTTGACGCCCGCCCGTTGCGCCATCACGCATAACCCAACGCCCGCAATCTGGCCTCTTTCTGCTCCCGGCTCAAACTCGCATCACCACGAATCGCCTGCGCCCTGGGGTCTTGATCGATGGACTCGTACCTTGGCGACACCACGCGCTGCGTGCGCAAATCCACCAGGGTTTGCTCGCCATTGGGGCCGGTCAGCGTGGTGTAGTTGTCTTTCGGGTTTTCGCGTGCGGCCGCGTTGCCTGCCAGCAAATTCAGGCGCTGACGGGCTTGCTCCTGCTCCTGCGGGCTTCTGGCATTGAGCAAATCATTTTGCGCCTGCTCAAGCCGCAACGCGCGGCTGAACCCCAGCCCGGCCATGCCGCGCTCAATCGCACCCATGCGCTCGGCCTGCTGCTGCTGGCGCTGCGCCAAGTCCAGGCGTCCTTGCGCAAGAGCGCCGTTCATGCGGGCGCGCGCCATCTCGCCTTGTTCACGCAGGGCAGCTTGCGCCAAGGCTCCTTGCTGGCTCATGGCCTCTTGCTGCAAAGGCGCTTGCTGGCCGCGCGCGATGGCGTCCGCCTCCAGGGCCTTGCGGTAACCCTCCATCGCGACGTCGCCGCCGTGCGTCTTGTTCAGGTATCTGTCCCACGTGCCCGCCAGCTTGCCCGCAGACACTTGTGCATTGCGCAGCTCATTGCGCGCCTGCCAGTCGTTGCCACTGTGGCGCGGCGCATTGAAGGCTGGCGCGCCTGCGGCAAAGCCGTTTTGCCCGCCCGCCATATCGCGATAAATGGCCGCCATGCGCTGCGTGCGCTCCAGCCCCTCGCCTGTGGGCATCACGCTCAAACTGCCCCCGCCATTGCGCGACGAAGCAAAGGCGGCGTCAGCGCCAATATCGCGCCCGCTGTATGTCCGTGTGGCCGGGTCGTAATGGATTTGCCCGTCTGCCATCTCGCCGCCGGGCTGGCCGCCAAATTGGCGGCGTGAGGGCAAGCCCGCAGAAGCAGGCGGCGTTTGCGGCTGGTTGCTGGGCGGAGCATAAGCAGGCAGCCCTGCGGCCTGCGGCGCCCGCTCTGTTTGCGGCGCGGCTTCGGGCGGGAAGGCGGCGGGCTGGCGCTCTTGCACCGGTCCCGCACTGCCGGCGTCCGTTATGCCGCGCCAGAGGCCGCCTGCAAAGCTCCCGACATCTTTTGCAGCATCCACGAAAGCCGCAGGCACGGCTGTTGCAGCGCCGCGCACCAGCGCGCCTGCGGTCCGCCCCACGCCTGCTGCGCCGCCTTGACGCCACCCGGCCTCCGCATCGCTCGCCGCCGTATCCATCACATCCTCCGTAAAGGTTTTGGGGCGCTCGGGCTGCGGCTGCGGAACAACCGCCGCGCCATCCGGCGCGCCGCGCTGCGAGCTGGGAATGTGATTGGCCGCAGAAGCCATCTGCCTGACGCTGCCGTCACGCGCGGCTGCCGCCGCATCGCCAAAACTGGCCTGCTGGCGGCGGCGCTCTTCTTCATCGACCAGGCCGCCATTGGCCAGAAACAGGCGCTGACTGTCTTGCGCGCCCGGCGCAACCCATTGATGCGTGCCCGCCCGCATGGCGTCCAGCGCCTGCGCGCCAATACTGTGCACTTGCTCTGGCGCAAGCACAAACTCGCCCCGGCTCAAAGCCACAGGCATTTGCCGCGCGTTCTGGCTGCGCCCTTTGTAGCCGGGCAGGCCGCGCCCCATGCCCGCCAATGTTTCAGCGCCTATGGCCGCCGTGCTGTCGGCTGGCATCACATAGCTGCCGCGCGCAAGGCCGCCGCGCACACTGTCCGAAGTCGCCGTGCCAGGGCCTTGCACTGGCCCCCAGCCCGGCTTGCCGGGGCGAAACCCGCGCATGAATCCTGCTGCCATTTCTATTCCTTTTCTGCTGTGTCCCCTATCGCCCGCGCCACTGGAAATCAGGGTAGCTGCGCTGCACTACATCGTGGCGCGTTCTGCGCCTCAAATCGCTTTCCGGCAGGGGGCCGAAATAGCGGGTGAACTCCTGCTCCGCCTTCGCTGACCTGGACTCGTCAAAGGTTTCAGCATCCACCACAGCAAACGCCTTGTGCAGCGCCCAGTTCAGCAGCGCCTCGTGGTGAGCTTCGTGGATTTCCGGCTCGTCGCCGGGAGATTCCAGCGCAGCCAGCGGCAGGCGATAGCACTCCAGCTCTAGCGCGTCCGCATCCGCGATGCGCCCCACCACGCGCACGGAGCGCTCGTCTTGAATCAGCGCCCAGGCAGGCTGATCGGAATCTCGCCAGCCGGGCCGCTCAGCATCCAGCCACTCGCGTGACGCAACATAAAGCCTGCGCGCCGCACCACTGGCGGGGCGGATTTGAGCGTGGATGATTTCGTAGGCGGCAGGATGCAAGGCGTAAGTGTGCGCGTTAGGGCGCAAGGCAATGTGGCACACGCTGGCGCGGCTGTCCTCGCGCAACAGGCGGCCTCGCATGCACGCCTGCCGCTCGGCATCCGTCAGCCAGGCGGCCCACTGCGCGTCCTGCCAAAAATACGGCTGCTGAAGGTCGTGCGTGGCCGCGCGCAGGCGCTCAATCATCTCGCCCAGCGTCATGTCAGCGCACGCCGTATTGCTCCACGAGCGTGGCCACCTGCTGGCGCAACTCGCCCAGGTTCTGGCGCTTGCCCAGCTTGACCTCGTACTTGGCCGCGTAATCGACCAGCGCCTGCTTGTCCATGCCCTGCACGGCCAGCAGCATGCCCTCCAGCGTCTCGCTTTCCTGCCGCTCGGCTTGCTGCGCCTGCTGAGCCAACATCAGGGCGGCCTGTTCTTCTTGCTGTGCTTGCGCTTGCGGCGCAGGCTGCGCGCGCTCGAACTCCACAAACCCCAGCAGGCGGCGCGCAGCATGGTCAGGCACCATCTTCTGCGCGCCGGGCTGCCAGCTCGTACCGCTGGCCGCGTCGCGGTAAGTCTTGCGGCCAGTGTAGACCAGTCGTACCAAATCCATGACTCTTCTCTCCTTAGGCGTCAAAAAAAGCCGCCGCGCCCGGATGACGCATGGCGGCTTGCAGCACATCTCAAAAGCCCACGCACCACTCAGGCCACGCCTTGCGCGATGGCCGTGACCAGCACGTCAGCACGGCCCGCCGCACTGGCCGCCGCAGTGGCCGTGAGCGTGAGCCACGCATCTTTAGGCAGCGTCACGGGCGCTTTCTTGCCATCGCCGCGAACGCGCGCGGCAGTGCCCAAATCCAAATCGGCGCTGAAATACGCGTCGTCTTGCGGCGCGCTTGCGGCGTCTGCTCCGTCGGTGTAAGCAAAACCCAGCTTGCCTTTCAGGCCGGTAATGCCGGTGGAAACGACAACCTGAATATCGCCAATCGTGCAGCCCGCAGGCAGCACACCCAGGCGCAGCGTGTCGCCCGACTGAACCGCATCGCCCGTGCTGGCGTCGAACACGCCGCCATTGCTGGCGGTCGCAAGCGTGAAATGAAAGGTGTGTGTGTTGCCCCAAGGGGTGGAACCCAGCTGGTTGCGGGGCAGTGTCTTGCAGGTAATGGTTGCAGCCATGATGAATCCTTTGTGAGCCAAAAAGAAGCAGGCCCCGGTGTGAGCCGCAAGCCTGCGTCATGCCATTACTGGCGCTTGCCAATAATCTTCACGGCAGTGTCAATCGCCATCACGCCGTGGTCGGTGTAGTGGCGGCTGCCGTCGCCCTGGTCGATGAGCCAGCGAATCTTGGCGAAGCCCTGCACCGCGCCAATGAGCAGCTCCATCTTGTCGTCGTGGTCGAAGGTTTTTTCCTTCCAGAAGTAAGGCATGCCACCGTGGATGCTGGCCGCAAACGCCTGCGCCAGCGCCTGGCCGCCCAGCAGCAGCGCGCGATCCACGGCGTGCGTGTCGCCAAAGGCAGCAGGCACCTTGGCCACGCTCTCGGTCTCGCTGTCGTAGGCGTCGCAGTAGCGGATTTCATCGCCAGCGTAAAAGCGGATGGGCTTGGGCATCTTGGCAATCAGCACGCCATTCCACAGACCCACCTCGCCCAGGAACAGGGGATGGTTTTCCGCTTTGCTGGCGCGCGCCAGCGCGTTGGCCTGGAACTGCCGGAAATTCGGGCTTTGCGCGAAGGCGTGATACTGCGCAGGCGAAACCAGCAGCAGGCGCAGCGGCGAATCTTCAGACACCTTGTCACCCGGCAGCTTCACCGCAGGCGGCGGCAGCGCGACAGACTCAATCAGCGTGCGAATGGAATCGACCGTGTTCATGTCGAGCACGTCAGTGGTCTGCAAATCCACTTCCCCGGCGTTCACCTTGAACGGGATGACGGAGCCGCCATCCGCGATAAAGTGGCGGTTCTTGGTGGGAGCCTTGACCGGATTGACCGCCATCTCGGCAAAGTCGGCATGCGCAGCCAGCGGTAGCCGCCACTCGATGTTGTTGTGAAAACCGCGCGCGCCCGCCAAGTGCGTGTACATGGCCTGGTCTTGATAGCTATCCATCACGCTTTGCGCAATGGGGCGGCCAATTTGGCGAAAGCGCACGGGCGAGCGCAAGTCCGTCATGGCATCGCCCAGATCGACCGGCACGCGCGCCTGATTGACGCGCACGCGCATCTTGTCCAGCGAAATGCCGCTGCCCCGGCCTTCAGCCATGCGGCTGCCCATGATCGGGTATGCGCCAAAGGGCTGCACGAAGTGAAACTCCACCTCGTCGCCCGCGCCGCGCTGCAAGTCCATGCTCCGCACAATGGGCATGTCCGTGCTCGTTTGGCGCTTGACCGTATCGGCCACGCCAGCCTCGCCTTTCGGAAACGGCCCCACCATGCGGTTGAGCGTGGAGTTGCGCTGCATCGACTGCGCAAACAGGCCGGCCGCCTGCACGAACTGCGCATTGGGCGAGCCAGCCGGAATATGTGTCTTGTCGGCCATTCTTGCGGCCTCCTTTCAGAAATGGGTTGTGTCAAACAAGGCTGTTCATCAGCCGCTCGCGCTCGTCAGGCGTCAGCTTGCTCATGAAGTCCATCAAGGCCACCGGGTCGGATGCAGCCAGCTGCGCCACGCGCTCCGCGTTTGACGCTGCGGGGGCGGCCCCCGGCAAGGCCGACAAACTCACCGGCGGCGCTGCGGCAGCCTGCACATCCGCCTTGGCTGCGGCGGGCTGTGGCGCCGCTTTTGCCGCTGGCGCGTCGGCAGGCAGTCCAGCCCGCTTGAATGCGTCCAGCACGGCCACCACGTCTTGCGCGGAACCGGCTTGCAGCGCCTGCGCAATACCGGCGCGCGCGTAAACAGGCTGGGCATCCACCCACGCCTGAAACTCGCGCGACTCGGCCACTGCGTCGGCGTCGGGGTGTGCGCCGTAAATGGCCCGCATGTGCGCGCTGGCCGCTTGCTGCTGGCGCGCCTGCTGCTCTTGCAGCTGACGCTGCTCCTGCTGGCGCTGCCAGTCGAGCACCTTCGCCATCGCGCCTTCCACTGTCGCCTTCACGCCCTGGGCGATTCCCTGCTCCGAGAAGTCGCCAAACGCCTTGGCGAAATCGGCGGGCACCACGCCATCCGGCGCGGCATCCTGCTTTTGCGCGGCGGGCGCAGCTTGAACGGACTGCGCAGCCTGCAAAGCGGCCAGCTGCTGGCGCAGCGCCTCGTTTTGCGCGCGCAGCTCGTCGCGCTGGTGACGCGCTTCCGTCAGCTTTTCGTACGGGATGGTGTAACCGCCAGATTTCGCCGCAATCGGCGCGGGTTGCTCCTGCCCTTGGTCTGCGGGCGGCGTTTGCGCGGCAGTTTGCGCGGCATCTGGCGCGGCGTCAGGCTGTGCAGCCGCCGCGCTTTCAGGCGGCGCGCCTGCGTCTTTTTCGGCGGCAGACGCCTCCGCGCCTTCCGCTTTCGTCTCAAGCGTTCCTTCCAGGGCCGCATCCAGCATCTCATGCGCCGCCATCGCGTCACTCATGGGCATCTCTCCAGAAAAAGCATGCCCGGCAGTGTGCGCAGCGCACAGTCGCGCGGCAAACCCTACAGAGGGTCAGCCGCCCAGGTTGTCTGCCGTGCGCGGCGTCTCGACACCATGCAGACCGTCGCCTGGCTGCTGCGGCAGCGGCGGGAAAGCGGGCGATGTGTTTTGCCGCACTGGCGGGGCGGCCCGCGCCTCTTGGGCCGCCAGCGCATCCTGCGGCACAGGGAAATCGGGGTCTTGCCCGGCAGGCTGCGGCTTTTGGTAGCCCGCGCCCTGCATCACGGCGTCGGCCACGGGCGCAATTTGCGGCATCTGCGCCACCTGCGCGCCCGCCTGCATTGCGCTGTAGGCCGACTGCACGCCCACCTGCACCGCTTCGCGCATCAGTTTCTCGCGCTGCGCCTGGCCCAGCGACTCCTTGAGCGCCAGCTCGCGCTCCTTGATGTCGTGCATCAACTCCTGCTTGACTTGCTCGCGCAGCGCGTCAGCGTCTGGCGTCTGCGCAGCCTGCTCCAGCGCCTGCACCACTTGCGCCTTGCGCGGCAAATCCATCAGGTCAATCAAAAACGGCAGCGCCGCCTGCTGAGCCTGGGCGGGCAACGCCTTGATCGCCTCGGACAAGGCGGAAAGCTGCTGCGCGCGGAAACTGCTGGACGTGGGCACGTCTTCTAGCGCCACCTTCAGCCGGGCGCGCTGCACGTCGTTGGACAAATACAGCAACCCCGTTTGCGGGTCAGTTTCCGGCTTGTTCAGCTCCACCGTGCGCGGCGGATTGAGCGTATCGCCCTCAATCACCACCACTTCCGGCTCCTGGCCCATATCCTCAATCAGCATCGCCATCAGCATCTCGCCAACCATGCGCCGCGCCTGGCGGAAGTTATCCATCAGCGCCGCAATCGCCACTTGCGACTGCTCCAGCTGCGTTTGCTCCTGCAAGCCCGAGCGCGCCGTGCCCGTCTTGCCCATCAGCGACGAAGTCACGCCGCTGACGCGCTCAATCGACGCGCGCGCATCCGCCATCAGCTGAAACTGCTGCTGCGACAGCTGGAAATCGCGCTTGACCTCAAAACGCGCCCCCGGCTGCGCCATGCGCGCCGCATCCAGCACCACATCCGCATCCGGGCGGGCAATGGCGCGGCGCAGCTGGTCATCGTTCATCAGAACCGCGCCCTCAGTGCGCTCCACGCGCGTCGAAGCCAGCCCCCAGCGCAATTTGGCAATTGTGGAATTGAGATTGTCTTGCGCAAACATCATGTCGCGCACCACGCCAAACGGCACGCCCGTCATGTCTTCCCGCCAGCCCCAAAACGGCACATACGGGAAATACGGATGCGGATACGGCGAAGGCCCGTCATGCAGGCAATGCGGCCCCATCCAGTAGCTGCGCCGCACCCTGGCCAGCGTGGCCCACTGCAAGTCGGCCATGCCGCTGGCGGCGGCGGCCTGATGCATGGGGTTGTCCGCATCAAACTCCACCACGCGCCCGCCCGGCACACGCAGAACCTGCGCACGCACCCAGCGCCGGTACCACAGCTCCACAATGCATACCTCATCGCTCTCGCTGCGATACCAGCGCGCCTCGCGCGCCGTCCACGCCCTGGCCGCATCCAGCCCCGGCATCAAGCCCGTGGACACGCCGCCCTCTGCTGCACCGGCGGCCATGCCAAACACATCCGTGTGCATGGCTGACGCAATCAAGTCCTGATGCGCCGGAAAAGCGGCGGCCGCCTGCGAGCGCCGGACAAAACGCTCGCGCAGCAGCCAGGCACTATCCGACAAATCCTTCTCGCGCCCCATCTGCCAGTAAATCTCGTTGCGATGCACACTGCGGCAACGGAAGGGGAAGGCAAACGGATCACTGGCGCGCGCCACTTCCACCCAGCCCAGGCCCACGGCCACCTGCGAGCGGAACGCCTCACTCATCGCATCATCCGCGCGCGAATTGCGCTCCGCTTGATTGAGCCGGTAATTGAGCGCATCGGCCACATCCTGCCCGCCTGTATCGCCATCTGGCGTCACGCGCCAATCTGTACGCGTTTTCGCCTCATGCCCACACAGCGTTGCAATGGCCGGGCCAATCACGTTTTCCTTCGCGGGCGGGATCCCGCTGCGGCGCATCGCCGCCAGCAAATCCGAGTCCAGCTGATTGCCGTCAGCGTAATCGGCCTCGCGGTCAGCCTGCGCGCGCCACGGCGGCTGCTGCGCAATCTCGTCAAAAATCCGGCGTAACTCCTGCGCCGTCATCGCCTGTCCCAAATCCGCCTGCGGCGGCACTGTCATCGTCATCGCGCCATCTCCTCAAACCATGCGCCAATCCGCAGCAGGCGGCGGCGCGTATTCGGCGCGCCCGTTGCTCATGGCGGGCAGCCACTGGGCGACATAGCGCGCGCAATCCGCGCCGTGGCTGTATTCGTCGTGCAGCGGCTCCATAGGCTCGTGCGTGACGGAATGGATGCGCCGCTGATAGCGCTTCAGGCACTCCAGCAGCCTCGCGCAGCGCGTGCGGTCGATATACAGGCGCGGAAACACCATGCGCAAAGCCCGGATGCCCTCCTCAACGCCCGACGCCTGCGCCTGCGTCTGCACATCCCGGCGCCCCATTTCGCGCAGCAATTGCTCCGTGCTCTTGCCCGTCTGAAAGTTGCGCGCGCGCCCGTCATGCGGCAAAAAATCAGCCCCCCAGCGCCAGTGGCGTTTTTCCAGCTCGGCCACATACCAGTCCAGCGTGCGGTGGCTGTCCTCGATGTAATCAATCACCCGCACATCCTGCGGGCCGCGCTGCACCATGCAAATACTCATCGCGTCATTCCAGCCCAAATCCCACACGGTGTGCACCGGCAGCAGCGGGTCATACGGCACATCGCGCGCACGCTCCTCAAGATACAACGCTTCCATTTCGTGCCGGTAAATCGCACCTTCGGCCACGCGGCGCGGCTTGCCTTCCCAAATGTGCGCGTAATCTTCCGCCGACATCGTGCGCTTCGCCCGCCGCCGCTCCTCATCGAGCACGCGCGGGAAAAACGGGTTGTCGGGCCAATTGATTTCGCACACCCACACATCCGGCGAAGGCGTCAGCACAAAGCGCTGCCATACCTCATCAGTCTCCATATCCGGGTTGAGCGTCATCCAGATTTCAGAGCCTTCCTTGCGAATCGTGGGAGTGAGCACATCAAAACTGCGCTTCGAGACGCTATGCGCCTCTTCCACCCAAACAAAGTCCACGCCCTCGAACGACTT
>ERZ773068.331-NODE-331-length-25609-cov-38.058660_pt1 | contig 25609 bp, 27 predicted proteins | sample MGYA00580620_ERZ773068 | MGnify/ENA primary metagenome ERZ773068 (study PRJEB29015, sample SAMEA2737983) | human oral metagenome | biome: human oral; feature: human-associated habitat; material: dental | place: China | collected 2101 ... | reverse complement strand
TTAATCCACGCCAGATAGGTTTTGCGGTCGGCAATGCGCTGCTCGTCGCTCTTTTGCAAGCGCATCGGCGCGCAGACGGTGGCAAACAAACTGTCTTGGTGCTTGTCCAACAGGACGTCGAACTCGGCGAGCCAGTCGGCAAAATCGCGCACGGGAGTGAGATCGGTAAAGTAAACCGTGCCTTCGGGCAGGGTTTTGACGGGGGTGAAAAAGGGCATGGGGGTTTCCTTATGCGGGTTGGCGGTCGGGCAGGTTTCAGGCTGGTTTGGCTTGGAAGCCATCTGCAACGCATCGGGCTGCTGCGTCCCCTCTCCCGCCTGCGGGGGAGGGCTAGGGTGGGGGCGGTGGCTGCTGCGGAAACGTTTGCAGGCTTCGGCGGCAAGCGCAGTTCTGCGAACTGCCACCCCCTCCCCAACCCTCCCCCACGCTTGGGCGCAGGAGAGGGAGTGCGACACAGGCGTTTTCAGGCTGCTTTGGCTTTTTTCAGGCTGTCCTGCCCGACTGGGTTTCAGGCAGCCTGAAAACGGCGGCTAAAACTTCACTTCCGTGCTGACGCCGATGCTGCGCGGGCGCTGGTAGAGGGCGTCGAGGCGGTCGGCGGTGGAGATAAAGACCGGACGGCGGCTGTTGAAGACGTTGTCGGCATACAGCGAGACGCGGCCGTGTTTGAAGTTGTAGGCGGCGTACAGATTGGTCTGGCTGTAGCTGCCGATTTTGCCGCTTTCGGCGTTGTCGGCGGCGGAGTAGTAGCGGCCGGTGAAGCGCACGTCGCCGCCGACTTCCCAGCCGCTGGCATGCTGGTAGCTGGCGCCGAGGTTGGCGGTGTATTTGGGGGCGCGGCCGAGATTGCGCCCTTCGATGCCGCTGCCGGGGTAGCGTTTAATTCTGCTGTGCAGCAGGCCGAGCGCGGCGTGCAGTTTCAGGCCGTCCAGCGGCTGCCAGTCGGCGGAAAACTCGGCGCCGTGGGTGTGGACTTTGTCGGCGTTGCGGATCACGACTGAGTTCGGGCCGAGATAAAACGGCAGCTGCATGTCTTTATATTGGTTGAAAAAGACGTTGCTGCCGAGCGTCAGCCGTTTGTCGGCGCTGCGCCAGCGGGTGAACCATTCCAGGTTGGTAACGTATTCGGGTTTGTAGGTGTAGGTTTGCACGGGGCGGCCGAAGGTGATGCCGGCGCCGCCGGGGTTGTAGCCGCGTGCGACTTTGAGGCCGGTGGTAAGCTGTTGGTTTGGCTGGTAGGCGATTTCGGCTTTGGGCAGGAACACGGTCTGGCCTTTGTCCAAATCCAGATGCAGAGCACCGCTGCCGCCGCGGCGCTGATGGCTTTCGTGTTCGACGCGGCCGGCCAGCGTCAGCCGCCATTGCGGGGCAAGGCGGATGTCGGTTTCGGCAAACAGGGCGGCGACGCGGTTTTTGTCGTTAAAGCTGTTGTGGCCGCCGACGGCGCGGATGTCCACCCATTCGTCCTGCGTGCTGCGGAAGAAATACAGCCCGGCCAGGCCTTTCAGGCTGCCTGAAGCGGTTTTCCAGTGCAGGCTGGGCTCCCATTGGATTTCGCGTCCTTTCAGTCCGGCGGGTACGCCCTGCGGATGGACGGCCATCGGCAGGTGCAGGCGCTCGTTGGTATAGCGGGTGTAGATAAGTTTGTTTTCTAAGCGCAGATTGGCGGCGGCCTGCCACGAAGTGTCCCAAATCACGGCGTTGGAGCCGGTTACGAATACCGGTTTTTCCTTAAGGAAACGGCGGCTGGCGGTGTTGCCGAAAATTTCGTTCTGCGGCGCGCGCGAACGGATGTGGTTGTAGGTCAGGCGGCTGTGGAATTCGGGATGCGCGGCCGGGGCGTAAAGCAGTTTCAGCCGCACATTGGTGTTTTCCACGCGGCGCGGGTTGCCGGTTGGATCGTAACGCACAAAGGGCTCGTAGCTTTCGCGCTGCTGGCGTTCCGCGCTGAGGCGGAAGGAGAGGTTGTCTTGCACAACCGGGCCGGAGAGGACGGCGGCGGCGTTGCGGGTTTTCTGGTTGCCCAATCCCAGGCGCAGCGCGCCTTCCCAATACGGCGTCGGGTCTTTCGAGCGCATCACCACCGCACCGGCCACCGCGTGCTGGCCGCGCACGTCGCTCTGCGGCCCGCGCAGCACTTCCACCTGCTGCATGTCCCACAGCGACTGCGTGCCGAAAGCGTATTCGTTGTAGGTGGCGGAACGGCCGTCTATCGACAGGTTCAAACGCGGCCGCGTACCGGCGAAAAACGCCACCGCGCCCACCGCCGGTCCCGAGCCGTCCACACCGCGCACCGTAGGCAGATCGTTGCCGCTGCCCAAATCGACGGTATTGACCGTCTGCTTGAGCACATCGGTGGCGGAAAGATTGTGGCCGCTGCGGTCGATATCGGGCGTAGTAAACACACGGTGACCGGTGGCGGTTTCAAAACTGCTGCGGCGGGTGCGCTCGCCCGATACCACGATTTCCGGCAATTCCTGCGTGTATTCCTGCGCCGCCGGCGCACTCGCGGCATCGTCCGCCAGCGCCGGCAGCGCCGCAGACAGCGCCCCGGCCATCAGTGACAAACGTTTCAAAGCAGTTTTCGACATAGCGCTCCCTTCTGAAAATTTACAAATTAACACAATACAAACAAATTTTGTAAATTATAGACAGAGCCGGCGCCACGATGCAAGCGATTCGCATTTTTTAAACAGCAAAGGCAGCCTGAAAGCGCAGCTTCAACGAAGTTAAAACCCGTTTCAGGCTGCCTTGCCACGTCCGCGCAAAACTGCTACAAGCCCGCTATTTGCCCGCCCTGCCCCACCATGACCAAACCGAGCAAACCCGAACTGCTGGCCGACACCGCCCGCACCCTGTTTCACGCGCACGGCTTTGCCGCCGTAACCGTGGACAAAATCTGCCGCGCCGCCGCCGTCAGCCGCCCCACTTTCTACAAATACTACGCCGACAAAAACGAGCTGATCCGCAGCGTGTTCACCCGCCAGAAAGAGCAGGTGCGCCAGACGCTGCAGGCTCTGGCCGAAAGCGGCGGCACGTTGGCGGCGATACTCGAAGGCTTTCACGCCCTGCAACAGCAGTCGCTGGCCGAGCTGTATTCCGAAGCGGTGCTGCGCGACATTCCCGCAGCCGTCGATTTGGAGCTGATCGCTTTTTTCCGCGAGATGGAAGAAGAAAAATACCGCTTTATGCGCGGCTTTTTCCACACCCTGCAACAGCGCGGCCTGATTGCCGCCCAACTGCCGGCCGAACTGATCGAACTCTATATCCGCGAAATGGACGCACTAATCCGCCACCCCGCCCTGGCCGCGCACTACGCCGGCCAGTCGCAGCAGCTGCGCCGCGACGTGCTGCATCTGGTGCTTTACGGTTTGTCGCAGCACGGCGCAAGCGGATAGGTTTTCAGGCTGCTTTTAGAGAATGGCAGCCTGAAAACGCTTTGTGTTATTTGACAAAAAAAGGCAGCCTGAAAACCGCTTTCACGGTTTTCAGGCTGCTTTTGCTAGGGTGTATAGCCGGATTAAGCGGCGGCAGGCAGCTCGAAGATTTCGCGCAGCAGGACTTTATAAAAGGCGAAAGCTTCCAATGCGCCTTTGAGCGCGGTTTCGCGGTCGGCGCCTTCGATGCCCAGATCGTTGAGCTTGGCGGCAAATTCGCGCCAGTGTTTGCCGCGGCCGTCGGCATGCGGACCCAGGTGGCGGGCGCCATGCTCGGCGTTGTAGCCCAGGTTTTTCTGCGCGTCTTTAAACAAGAAGGCGGCGCCGAGATTAGAGCCTTCGGCGCAGTAGAGCCAGCCCAAGCGTTCCATGCCTTTGGGTTCGGGAATCGCGGTGCTGATGGCTTTTTCGCTGCCGCCGATGTCTTTCATGTCCAGCAGCACGTCGTCGTAACGCGCCAGCTCGGCCAGGCCGGGGATTTTTTCGTTGAGCGCGGGGTCTTTGTAGATGTCGTCAACGATCTTGTGGAACACCGCCTGCAGCTGCAAAAAGCGGATGTAGTTTTCGCGGGTATCGAAGGGTTTGACCGACATCACCAGGTTGTCCACGCTGTCGTGGGTGGTGCGGCAGTTTTCTTTCAGATAGAGGGCGAAAGGTTGCTCAGTTGTCATTGAAAATCCTTTTTAATATCGGTTAGTTAATGTTTCAGGCAGCCTGAAACGCAAAACGGCGCCATGATACCCGATTTTGCATTTTTACGCTTCCTTTACATGATTTTTTCAGGCTGCCACCAGTTTGAACAGCATCTGGCTGGCAATCACAAACATCAGCATTCCGAGCGCGGCTTTCAGAACATCGGCCGGCAGACGGTGGGCGGCACGCACGCCCAGCGGGGCAAACAAAACGGTACACGCCGCCAGCGCGGCCACGGCGGGCAGGTAGAGAAAGCCGACGCTGCCGGCAGGCAGATCGGCCAGCCCCCAGCCGGAGAGCAGGTAGCCGATTGCGCCGGAGAGCGCCATTGGCCAGGCCAGGCCGGTGGAAGTGGCGGTGGCGCGCAAAACGGGAACATTGCAGTAAAGCATAAACGGCACCGACAGCGAGCCGCCACCGATGCCGACCCAGCTCGAAAGCACGCCGATGGCGGTGCCGACGGCGCCGGTGGCGGCGCGGCCGGGCATTTCGCGGTTGGGCTTGGGTTTGAGGCGCAGCATCATCTGCAGCGACATCACATAAAGAAACACAATAAACACCAGCTTCAGATGCCAGGCGGGAATATAGCGGGCGGCGAGAGAACCGAGTATGCCGCCGGCCACCATCGCCGGCGACATCCGCCGCAAAATGCGCCAGTCAATTGCACCGCGGCGGTGCTGCGCCAGCGCGCCGGAAAAGGTGGTAAACACCATCACCGCAAAGGAAGTGCCGACCGCCAAATGCTGGCTGTGGGCGGTATCCGGCTGCTGTTTGGCCAGCAGCCACAGCACGATCGGCACAATCAAAGTGCCGCCGCCCACGCCGAGCAGGCCAGCCATAAAACCTGCCGCTGCGCCCACGGCGAACAGCGGCAGCAAAATATCCAAAGTCCACATATCTCTATTTCCCGGCGGCGGCTTTCAGGCTGCCTGCCGCATGCAAAACCATCGGCGCTGCCCTGCCCTGCGGCGGGGAAGCGGAAAGTGCCGATTATACGCCGACAACAAAATAGAGATAGCCGCCCATGGCCAGGGCGAACACCAGCGCAAACAGCAGGGCCGGTACGATGCTGCCGCGCGGTTCGGAATCGGATTGGGGATCGAGAAGCAACGGCGGCATTTCGTCGTCTTCTTCGTCGGAGAAAGGATGTTTGGTCATATCTTCAGTAAAAATCATTGTTATTGACTTTAATCATAGGGTTGGATGTGATGTATTAAGCAAAGCGCGTGCCTAATTCCAAACATAAATTTACGTTATGGCGATAATAGTTAAATTTCGCTAAATTGTAAAGATTAATTTACACTATAAGCAACCGGCGCCAAGGCAGCCTGAAACGGGCGCGGACAAACAAAAACCGCAGCGGCATGGTGCCGGCTGCGGTTTTTTCAGGCTACTTTTTATTTGCGGTTGCCCAGCTTCTGCCACAGGAAGGAGAAAGACAGGGCGTTCATATGGGCGCGCTGGCGGTTGTTGGCCGCGCCGCCGTGGCCGCCTTCGACGTTTTCATAATAGAGCGCGTCTTTGCCCGCCGCTTCCATTTTCGCCATCATCTTGCGCGCGTGGCCGGGATGGACGCGGTCGTCGCGGGTGGAGGTGGTGAACAGCACCGGCGGGTATTTTTTTGCCGCGTCAAACAGATGATAAGGCGAGAAGGTGCGGATATACGCCCATTCTTCCGGTTTGTCGGGATTGCCGTATTCGGCCATCCACGAAGCGCCGGCCAAGAGTTTGTTGTAGCGCTGCATATCCAGAAGCGGCACCTGCACCACCACCGCGCCGAAAAGTTCGGGATACTGGGTGAGCATATTGCCGGTCAGCAGGCCGCCGTTGCTGCCGCCCTGCGCGCCCAGATGCTCGGGCGAAGTGATTTTGCGCGCCACCAAATCGCGGGCGACGGCGGCAAAGTCTTCATAGGCTTTGTGGCGGTTTTCCTTAAGCGCGGCGCGGTGCCAGGCGGGGCCGTATTCGCCACCGCCGCGGATATTGGCCAGCACATAAACGCCGTGGCGGCCGGTTTCGTCGGTGCGCTGCAGCCAGGCGCGGCCGATGCTGCCCGAGTAGTGCGGCGTGAGCGACACTTCAAAGCCGCCGTAGCCGTAAAGCAGGGTCGGGTTTTTGCCGTCGGCTTTAAGGTTTTTGTGGGCGACGACGAAATACGGAATGCGGGTGCCGTCTTTGCTGCGGACAAAATATTGCTTGGCGGTGTAGTCGGCGGCGGGGAAGAAGGCAGGGGCGCTTTTGAGTTTTTCAGGCTGCCTGCCGGCTTCGGCTAGATATAGGGTATCGGGCTCGGTAAAGCTGCCGACGTCTATCCACAGCGCGTCGGACTCTTCGGCATCGACGGCGGAAACGCTGATTTTGCCGTTTTCAGGCAGCCCTTTGATGGTGCTGCGCTGCCAGCTTTTGCCCTTGGGCGTCAGCACCACCAGCCGGTTTTTCACGTCTTGCAGCAGATTGAGTACCAGCCGGTTTTTCGTCCATACCGCATCGTCGAGCGAAGTATCGGCAGTCGGCTCGAACAGCACGCCGATTTCGCGCTTACCCTGCATCCAGTTTTTAAAATCGGCAATCAGATAGGAGCCGGATTTGTAGGTTTTTCCCTGAAAATTCCAGTCTTCGCGCGGGCTTAACACCAGCCATTGGCGCACCACGCTCTTTTTCACCGAATCGGGCACGCCTTCGATTTTTTTCAGGCTGCCGTCGCTGTCGCGCAGATAGAGTTCGTCGCGGTAAAAATCGATGGTGCGGGCAATGAAATCGCGCTCATAGCCTTTGGTGTGGCTGCGCACGCCGCCAACCACCATATCGGTTTTCTCGCCGGCAAACACTTTTTCCGCCGCTGCCAAAGGCGTGCCGCGCTTCCACACGCGCACTTCGCGCGGGTAGCCCGAATCGGTCATGCTGCCGGCGCCGAAATCGGTGGAAACGTACACGCTGTCTTGGTCGATCCAGCCCAGCGAGCCTTTGGCTTCGGGGCGGTAGAAGCCGTTTTCGACAAAGCGCTTGCTTTCCAAATCAAATTCGCGGGTAACGTCGGCATCCGAGCCGCCGCGCGACAGGCTGACCAGGCAGCGCCGGTAATCGGGTTTCAGGCAGTTTGCGCCGTGCCATACCCAGTTTTCCTTTTCCTGGCGGTTTAGTTCGTCCACATCCAGCAGCACTTCCCATTTAGGCTGCGGCTTGCGGTATTCGTCTAAAGTGGTGCGCCGCCACACGCCGCGCTGGTGCTGCTGATCCGTCCAAAAGTTGTAGTAATAATTGCCGCGCTTGGCAACGTGCGGGATTTTGTCCTGCGAATCGAGCACCGCCAGAATATCGTTTTCAATCGCCTGAAACTGCGGCGGCGACAGCTGTTTTTCCGCTGCTTCGTTGTGGCTGCGCACCCATTGCAGCGCTTTTTCGCCGCCAACATCTTCCAGCCACAGGTGCGGGTCGTCCTGCGCGGCAGGCTCTTGCGGCGCGGCCTGCACGGCGGCGGCCAATACGGCCAGGCTTACGGCGGATAAGGTCTTTTTCATCGTCTCTCCAAATCATTGCGGGGGTCGGGGCGGCGAGTATAACAAAATTTTACCCGCCGCCGTTTCAGGCAGCCTGAAAAGCCCATGCCGCAAAGCATGCTGCCTGATGCCGCTTGCTGCTATAATCGTTAAACTGTGCAAACCCGAAACCTGAAAAAGCAGCCTGAAACCGCCATGCCGCAAGCCGAAACCCACCCTTTTCCGCCGCTTCTGCCGCCTTCGGCACGCGTGATGCTGATGGGCACCTTCCCGCCCAAAGCCGACAAACACGCGATGGCTTTTCACTATCCCAATTTCCAAAACGATATGTGGCGCATTTTCGGCCTGGTATTTTTCAACGACGCCGCCCATTTCCAAAAGCAGCCTGAAAAGGCCTTCGATGCCGACAAAATCAAAGCCTTTTTGCACGAGCGCGGCATCGCATCCTGCCCCACCGTGCTCAAAGCCGTGCGTGAGCGCGACAACGCTGCCGACCAGTTTCTCACGCCGGTGGAATTGGTCGATCTGGAAGCCGTGCTGGCACAAATGCCCGACTGCCGCGCCATCGGCGCCACCGGCGGCAAAGCGGCGGAAATACTGGTATCAATGCTGCCGCAGAAAACCACCGCGCCCAAAACCGGCGAAACCATCGCCTTTCCCTACGCCGGCCGCGAACTGATGCTCACCCGCCTGCCCTCCACCTCCCGCGCCTACCCGCTGGCTTTGGAAAAGAAAGCCGCCGCCTACCGCGCGTTTTTTCAGGCTGCCGGATTGGCGGATTGTAGTGAATCAAAATAAGAAAGATACAAGGCAGCAAGCCGCAGACAGTACAAATAGTACGCCAAGGCGCAGCAACGCCGTAGATTTCTTATTTTGGTTTACTAGAACGTTTTCAGGCTACCTTCATCACTCACCCATACCCAAGGATTCCAATATGCAAAACTACCAAGCACCAAACGATCAAGGCTTTTTCGGCGAACACGGCGGGCTTTATGTTTCCGAAACCCTAATCCCCGCCCTGCAAGAGCTTGCCCAAGCCTACACCCAAGCCAAGCAAGACCCCCAATTTTGGGCAGAATTTGAGCGCGATTTAAAACACTATGTCGGCCGCCCCAGCCCCGTTTACCACGCCGAACGCCTGTCCGCCCATCTCGGCGGCGCGCAAATCTGGCTCAAACGCGAAGACCTGAACCACACAGGCGCGCACAAAATCAACAACACCATCGGGCAAGCCCTACTCGCCCGCCGCATGGGCAAAAAGCGCGTGATCGCCGAAACCGGCGCAGGACAACACGGCGTAGCCAGCGCCACCGTAGCCGCCCGCTTCGGCATGGAATGCCATGTTTACATGGGCGCAGACGACATCATCCGCCAAGCCCCCAACGTGTTCCGTATGAAATTGCTCGGCGCAAACGTAGTCAGCGTGGACAGCGGCAGCCGCACGCTTAAAGACGCAATGAACGAAGCCATGCGCGAATGGGTTGCCCGCGTGGACGACACCTTTTACATCATCGGCACCGCTGCCGGCCCCGCGCCCTATCCCGAAATGGTGCGCGATTTCCAATGCGTGATCGGCAACGAAGCCAAAGCGCAAATGCTTGACGCCATCGGCCGCCAGCCCGATGTTGCCGTCGCCTGCGTCGGCGGCGGCTCCAACGCCATCGGGCTGTTCCACCCCTATATCGCCGAAACGCAAACCCGCCTTGTCGGCGTGGAAGCGGGCGGCTTGGGCATCCACACCGCCAGCCACGCCGCTCCCATCTCTTCCCGCGCCCCCATCGGCGTGCTGCACGGCTTCCGCAGCTATCTGATGCAGGACGACAACGGACAAATCCTCGGCACCCACTCCGTTTCCGCAGGCTTGGACTACCCCGGCATCGGCCCCGAACACAGCCATCTGCACGACATCAAACGCGTGGAATACACCGCCGCCAACGACGATGCCGCCCTTGAAGCCTTTGATCTGCTCTGCCGATACGAAGGCATCATCCCCGCACTGGAAAGCTCGCACGCGCTGGCTTGGGCGGTGGAAAACGCGCCGAAAATGGGCAAAGAGCAGGTGATTCTGGTCAATCTCTCGGGACGCGGCGACAAGGACATCAACACCGTAGCCAAACTCAAAGGGATTGAGCTTTAAGGCAGCCTGAAAGCGCGCCGAACCGCTATGCTAAAAGGCAGCCTGAAACTTTGCTCAATCCCACTTTAAACCCTTAAACATCGTCATTCCCGCGCAGGCGGGAATCTTGCTTGATGTCCGACGGTGTTTAAGAAAAACGGAATGTCGTTAAAGCGCCGACAAGATTCCCGCCTGCGCGGGAATGACGATGTTCAAATAGGAATTCGGATTGTGCAAAGATTCCTGCCTAAAAGCCGTGCGATAACAAAAAGGCAGCCTGAAAACCGAAAAACCGGTTTTCAGGCTGCCTTTGGTTTGATATGCGGCGGTTAGTTTAGTTGGTGCGTTTGCCGCCGACGCCGATACTGTGGGAATTGTTCTGGTTAAGATCCCGTATGTTCACACGGCCGGCAACTTCATCGGCTTTGGGGCCGAAAAGATTCAGATGATATTCGCCTCGGTTGTTGCCGTTTATCTTGGCATCGCCCGAAAGGCCGTAATAATCGCTGGAACGTTTGGTCAGATCAGCCTGAGCCAACTCGATGGTTTGCTTGTGAAACTCACCTTTCAAGCCGGTAATCGTGCCCGAGCCGGTATTGTTGCCAAAATTGATGTTGTAGTTCAAACGACCTTGGTTATCCTGACCGGCAAAGGCAATGCCTTGGTAATTAACAATACCGCTTTTCGGTTTTTCGGCTTCCTTGGTAAACCGGCCTTGCACGGACTGAACCGTGAAATAAGGGTTAAAGTTTTTGATTTCCTCTCCAGTAGTGCCATCAAAACGTTTTTGGATACGTTTGCCAACCACTGCGGAATAGCTCAGTTTGTAAATATCCAACTCGCCGCTTTCCACTTTCTGCTTATTGGCATTGAGCAATTCAAAACCTAAAGAAGTAATTTTGTTTTGCTTTTTGTGGCCGATATCGAATTTGTCGTTTGCGTTATAAGACTTGGTTCCGCCTTTTTCCGCATCATGGATCCTGATGGTTTCATCCTTTTTAATAATGGAATTGCCATTATCGCCGCCCAAATTCAACGTGGCATAACCGCCCGGTTTCGGATCAAACGGGCTAAGCAAAGCACCGCCCAAGCCCCTGCCCGCGCTGCCGCAGGCGCTCAGAACCAAAGCAGCGGCAATCATGCCGAGCGTGTGACTGGTTTTCATCGAAAACTCCTTTCAATAAACGATGGATAACGCATTACAGTATAACGAGCGCATGATATTTTTTTCATGACACAAGTCAAAAAAATTCATACAGCAAGCGCAAACTTATTACCCAAAAGAATTTTTCATCTGTGTTTGGGTTATAAAGACTGCCAAACCGGCTGTTTCTGACGGCGCATAAGGTAAATTTACGTTAAGCCCCGTTTTCAGGCTGCCTGAAAACGGGGCTTATCTGCCAACACGCTTTTAAATATTACGAACCGCTTGCGGCAAACTCCGCCATCTTGCGCTGCAGCTCACGCAAGGCCAGCGCGCGGTGGCTGATTTCGTTTTTTTGCTTCGCCGCCAGCTCCGCCGCCGTACAGCCGTATTGCGGCAGATAAAAATGCGGGTCGTAACCGAAGCCGCCCCCACCCGCCGGCTGCTGCTGCCATACGCCGTGCCACAAACCCTCGGCAATCAGCGGCTGAGCGTCATCGGCATGGCGCACCAGCACCAGCAGGCAGACGTAATAACAGCGCCTATCGTCCTGCCCCGCCATTTCGGCCGACACTTTGGCATTATTGGCCGCATCGGATTTCGGTTCGCCCGCATAACGCGCCGAACGCACCCCGGGCGCCCCGCCCAAAGCCGGCAGACAGATGCCGCTGTCGTCCGCCAGCGCCGGCAGGCCGCTGATGCGCGCCGCATGTCGCGCTTTTGCCAGCGCGTTTTCAACAAACGTGCCGTAAGGCTCGGGGCAATCCGGCACCGCAAACTGCGACTGCGGCAGCACTTCGATGCCCTGTCCGGCAAACAAAGCGGAAAACTCACGCAGCTTGCCCGCGTTATTGCTGGCCAAAACGATTTTGGAAAACATTGTCCCTCTCTCTTTCTTTCGATTTGCGCCAAAGCAGCCTGAAAACGGTTTTCAGGCTGCTTTGGCACCGATTTGCCCAAGACGGAAAATACGCATTGTAGCGTGCCGGCCCAGCACCCCAAAGCGCTGCCGCCACAAAAAGCGCCCGGCGGTTGGCAAAGCCGCCTCCCTTCCGTATAATCCGCCGCTTTTCACAGCGGACGTGGCGAAATTGGTAGACGCACCAGATTTAGGTTCTGGCGCCGAGAGGTGTGAGAGTTCGAGTCTCTCCGTCCGCACCAACATCAAAAAACAGCCCAATTTTTCGGGCTGTTTTTTTTTTACGTCTAATGCCGTCTAACGCCATCAACCAAACGCCCGACCCATAAGGCTTTGCGCCTATTTCCCCCTTCCTATCTTCCCGCTTTAATTGTCTAACGCCGTCTAATCCCGTCTTATTGAATCAACCAAAATCAGGGGGTATATTTGGGGGTATCTCAAAATACCCCCAAAAAAATACCCCCAAATGCCGCTAAACGACCGCCAGATAAGGAACGCCAAGCCCGCCGCCAAACCCTACAAGCTGGCAGACGGCGGCGGTCTGCATTTGGCCGTTACCCCCGCAGGCGGCAAGCTATGGCGGCTGAAGTACCGTATCGACGGGAAAGAGAAGTTACTTACCCTCGGCAAATATCCCGCCGTTTCCCTACTGGAAGCCCGCCAAGCGGCAGAGCAGGCGCGGGCAGACTTGGCAAAGGGCATAGACCCCGCCACAGCCAAACAACAGGCCAAAGCAGAGCGGCAGGCTGCCTTGCAAAACACGTTTGAAGCCATTGCCCGCCGCTGGTATGCCGACAATCTGCACCGCTGGAAGCCCAACCATGCCGCCCGCCTGCTGGCCTATTTGGAAAAAGACGTTTTCCTGCACATCGGAAACGAGCCGATAGACGGCCTGAAAGTGGCCGACATCAAAGACCTGCTAGGCCGCATCTTGGCACGCGGGGCAATCAACACGGCAGAGAAGATACGTGACTGGATAGGCGCGGTTTACGACTATGCGGCCATGCTGGAAATCACCGAACGCAACCCCGCCCGCGCCCTGAAAGGCTTTCTGCCAAAGCGGGAAACCGCCCACATGCCCGCCCTGCCGCGTGAAGAGCTGGCGGAGTTTTACCGCCGACTGCTGGCCGCAGACATCAAGCAGCAAAACAGAATTGCCGTTTTGCTGATCATGCTGGTGTTTGTCCGCAATACCGAGCTGCGCGGCGGGCAGTGGGCAGAAATCGATTTTGAAGCCCGCACGTGGACAATACCTGCAGAGCGTATGAAGCGCCCGCGCCTGCATGTTGTCCCGCTGGCAGATTGGACGCTGGAGCTGCTGAAAGAGCTGCATGCCCTTACCGGCGGCACGCCCTACCTGTTTCCCAGCCGCACCAATCCGAGCGGCCACATCTCCGACATGACGCTAACCCGCATCATGGAACGGCTTGGCTACAAGGGCATCGCCACGCCCCACGGCTTCCGCAGCCTTGCAAGCAGCGTGTTGAACGAGCAGGGTTACAACCCCGACGCCATCGAACGGCAGCTTTCCCACATAGACGAAAACCGAATCAGGGCAGCCTACAACCGCTCCGACTACATGGACGAGCGGCGGGAGATGATGCAGTGGTATGCGGATTTTCTGCGCCGGCACTATGAAGCGGCCAAAAAGCCTTCATGAATCAAGGCTGTATCCATATGAAACTTGGTAAAACTTAAGCGCCGACACCCCAATGCCGGCGCTTTTTTGCTGCCGGACTGAAAAACGCTATACGCGCGAGAAAAACGCGTTTTTAGTGGGTATGTGGGTATGATTGTTTTAAGTTATTTATTTAAAAGATAAAAACCATACCCACTAACTGATTTTTTGGTGGGTATGCGGTGGGTATAGTGGGTATGAATCTTCAGGCTGCCTAAAAACCACACTTTCACAAATGCGCCTGTATTGCGAAATGCGGGCGTTTTACCCTTAATGGCTACCTACCCATTACCAAGCGCTTTAACCCACCTAGAAACGCAACACAGAGCTGGCAAACGGCATTTTTGCTGGCAACCCTATTCGCCATCGCCAAACTTGGCAGGTAAATTCGTGTTTGCGCTGCATTTTCCCGCCCTTTGCCATGCAACCCAATCCAATGCACTATAATCCCGTATAAACATCAATACAGAAAGGCTGCATCATGAAGATTTACAGCAGTAGGGAATTTAACCAGCGCACCAACCAAGCGCAAAAAGCCGCCCATGCCGCCCCCGTGCTGATAACCAATAGGGGCAGGCCTGATTTGGTTTTGTTGAGCCATGCGGAATATCTGCGACTGGCGGGGCGAGCGCAAAGCATGCTGGACGCCCTAACGCCCCCGCCTGATTTGGCTGCGGAACTGGCAGATATTGAATTGGAAATCCCGCCGCGCAGCACCGCACAGCGCCGCCCCGTGGAGCTGGATTGATGTATTTGCTGGACACCAACATCATCAGCGAAACGCGCCGCCCAGACCGCACAAACCCAGCGCTTAAAGCATGGCTGGCAAAGCAGGCGCAAAGCGGCCTGTACACCAGCGCAGTAGTGATGATGGAGCTGGAGCGGGGCGTTTTGGGCATGGAGCGCAAAGACAAGGCGCAGGGCGCTGTGCTGCGCCGCTGGCTGGACAACATCATCAAACCGGCGTTTTCAGGGCGTATCCTGCCCGCAGACGCCGATACCGCTACCGTTTGCGCCGCCCTGCACATCCCCGACAAGGCGCCGGAAAACGACGCATGGATAGCGGCAACAGCCAAGCAGCACCGTTTGATACTGGTTACCCGCAACACTGCGGATTTTGAACGCACTGGCGTGCGACTGATCAACCCTTTTGAGTGAAGAACATCCAAGCGTTAGCCACAATTATCTATCCCGTGGCTAATTGCCGTGAGCAGCACCGGCAGGGCAATGAAGCGCAGTAAATGGGTAAGCGCACAAGGCCGGCTGATTGTCGGCGCTGTTGCAAACTTGGATTGTTGAGAATATTGAGTAAAGGCAGCCTGAAAAATGTACGAACTGTTGAAAATTGAAGAGCTGGCGGAAACTGCCCACAAGTACCAGATATTTGACCCTGAAGAAATACGGGAGCTTGAAACCGAATGGGATGGGTGGGAGATCGGGAAAGAAGTTATTGAAGTTGCTAAAAGCGGCATGGCGGTAAACACACATTTAACGCCTGCTGACAAGGGAAACATTGCGCGCGCAATCAGCAAGCACCACTTTAACCCAAACAAAGCGCAGGCCGAAATCAGACGGCTGATTAACGAAATACAAGCAATGCATGCCAAAATCAAACGCCTTAGGGATAAGACCTTTGAGGAATACGATAAAGCCCACGCCTTGAGACGGGAATACCAGTCAAAACTGAATAAGGAAACGCGGCGACGGGAGAAAGCAGAGCAAACCAAACCATTAAGCGAACAAAAGCGAACTGCCGAGCATTCAGCTAATCTAGAACTCATTGCGGCCTATAACAATCCCAGCGAAGACCCGGCGGAACGCATCCAAGAGTTATCCGACATGTGCGCAAGCCTTTCATCTCAAGTTCGAGACTTAAAGGCCGAAAAAGCTGCGCTGCAAAAAGAGCTTGATGCGGAGCGAAAATCAAAGTTAGTTGACTGCCAGACTAGAAAACGGCAGGACAAAAGGCTTGAGCGGGCAGCTTATGAAGCAGCGCAATCGGAAATAAAATATCGGAACGAAGCCACGGCGCGCGCCCGCCGTGCCGCCAAAGCTAAACAAAGCCCCTACAAAAAGGCCGGGACAATCGCTGCTGTTTTCGCATGGCTGGACAAAAATGCCGCTATGTTGGAAGTGCGCGGCGGCAAGGCTGACGCCATCCGCAAAATCCAAAGCATGACGGCAAATCAGGAAATCCCTGCCCCCGATATACCTACGGAAAAAACTGTTGCTTCATGGATAACGCAATGGCAAAAACAGAAATCAGCATGCTGATTTACTGAAATCAGCGCGGTATTTCCTGAAATCAGCGCGCTACTGCATAGACCGCCCCTAGTGGGCGGTTTTTAATTTGCCCATCATCCAACCACTCCCAACACGGCAGAAAGGCAGATTATGCAAACCATCCCGAACTTTATCGACGCCAACGGCCTTGCGCAGGCTTTCAGCGTTTCCACTTCGACGATCTGGAACTGGAACAACCCGAAAAGCCGCCACTACCGCCCGAACTTTCCCAAACCCGTCAAGGTATCGGCCAACGCCACCCGCTGGCCTGCCGACGAAGTGGCCGCCTACATGGCTGAGCTGGCCGCAACACGGGAGAGCGCCCAATGAAAAACGCCCGAAACACACAAGGCATTTCAGGCGCAGCAGAGAAAGCGATCCGCCATTGTAACCCGTTCAAACCCAACAGCCAATGCGCCGAGCTGCTGGCCATCCTGCAAAGCGGGCAGAGCCTTACCCACTATCAGGCCGCGCAGATGGGCATCATGGTCTTTACCGCCCGCATCAAAGAAATCAGGGCGGCAGGCTTTCCCGTTGTCTGCCGCATGGAGCCGGCCAAGAACAAGCACGGTAAGACCATCAAGCGCGGCATCTACACGCTGGCCGTTTGAAACTTCAATCCCATGCAGACCCGTTTTTGAAAAATAACCCCATGCAATCGAAAGTCAAGCCCATGCAAACCGAAAAACGCACCCCGCCCGCCCCGAAACCCTGCCTTGCCGCCTACGCCCTGCCAAGCGGCGCCGGCAGCCTGAATTACACCTTTACACCATTAGGCTACTTCCCCAGCAAGCACGCGGCAAAGGCCGCTGTTGCCCAAGTGCTGGCGCAGCATCCTGAAGCCGTTTATCTGATACTGGAAGCCAAGCGCAAAACGCCCAGCGCGATTTTCAACCTGCTGGCCTCCGAAGCGCAGAAACGCGGTATCGGCCCCACCCCCGAAAACACGGAGAAGCAGCCATGAAGACCGATAGAGCCAACATTATCGGGCGCATCTGCGAAATGCTGGCCGCAGGGCAGAGCATGGCGCAAATCTGCCGCAGCAAAGCCATGCCGGCGCAGTCCACCGTTTACCGCTGGATAGCGGAAAGCGCGGAATTTTCGGAGAGATACGCGCGCGCGCGCGAGATACAGGCCGACATGCTGGCAGATGAAATCATCGAGATTGCCGACGCCTGCGAGCCGGAAGCCGCCGCAGTCGCCAAAGCCAAAGCGCGGATAGACGCCCGCAAATGGCTGGCCGCCCGCCTTGCGCCCAAGAAATACGGCGACCGCGTGGACTTGTCCGCAAACATGGCCGTCAAAGTGGAAACGCGCGGCCTTGCCGACATTTTCGGCGAGCCGGCAGCAACGGAGAAAAGCGCATGAATACCCTGACACTCGATTACAACGGCCTTGTCCTGCACGCCAGCCGTGAAGCATGGTTTAACGCTACCGAAATCGCCGAATACCACGGCAAACGGCTAGACGTATTTTTCAAAATGAAACGGACGCAGCAATACATTCAGGCCGTTGCCAAGCAGAAAGGTTTAATTCCCTGCAATCCAAGTGATTTAAATCCCACCAATCAATGGGAATTAAACCCGTTTGACCCTGCCGCCCACCCCGATCTGATACGGGCAAGGCGCGGGCGCTACGGCGGCACATGGTTGCACCCTGATTTGATGTTGTGCTTTGCCCGCTTTATCAGCTTGGAGTTTGAAATATGGTGCGACCAAACCATCAAAGCCCTGCTGATAGACGGAAAAGACTAGCAGGGCGCCCGCAGCGAAGCCGCTACCGGCCACCGCCTAATGGCTGCCGTTATCCACGAAACCGCCCTTGCTGCCGGACATCAGGCAAGCCGCTTTGATTACATAAACGAATCAAAGCGCATCAACCGCGCCCTAACCGGCAAATGGGCAGGATTGGACAGGAATGCCCTAAGCGCCGCCCAACTGCGCACCCTTTCGCAACTGGAAGTCAAAAACGCCGCCCTGTACATGATGGGCAGGCCGCCTGCCGAACGGGATAGGGAATTGTCCGCCATCGCCCGCCCTGCACTTGCGGACGGCATTCAGGCAGCCTGAAAGGAGCCCACAGCATTGACAAACCCGATACAGAGAAGCAGAATTGCGGTTCTCTCTCAATGTAAACACCCGAAACGGCACGGGTAAAACGCCGTTTTTTATCGCCCGTCTTTCAGGCAGCCTGCATCGAAATCACGCGCAGGCCAGCCTTTCAAGCTATGGCGGTGTCTGCCAACCGTAAGGCGCAGGCTGGTCTTGTTTACACCAGAGAGAGCACCGCCCCCTAATGGGGTTCTCAATCTCTCAAGAAAGTAAACATCATGAAATCATCTATCCAAACTTCCACCGAAAAAACCATCACCATCCCGCACGAGCTTTACGTAAGCATCGCCGACGCCCTTTTGCAGCTTGGCAACTTCGCCACCCATGCGGGCATCATTGCCGACAATCTCCAAGCATTCAACAGAGCGGAAAACGGCCACGGCGTGTATCAAAACATCGCCATGCTGGCCGACCTTGCCACGGAAGCCGACAACATCGGCGGGCAATGGCTGTCCGCCAAAATCTGCGAAATCGGCGACCGGCAAAGCTAATCCCTATTCCCGCCCCGCAGGGCGCCACAGAGCGCCTATTGCAGGGCGGGGCATCCCTACCCTATTCCCCACCATCAAAACCCCGCCAAAAACGCACACAAAGCCCTTATTGCGTCTGTTGCGCGGGAGAAAGGCAAAGACATGGATACCGAAACCATCCTGCGCGAAGGGCTGGCAAACCTGAATCTGCCCCTTGAAGAGATGGAGCGCATGGCCGCACTGCCGCGCTGTCCGAAATGTGGGCAGGGCGCCTGCAACCATCCTGAAAACCCGTCTGCCGACCAATGGCGCTTTTTGCTGTATGCCGCCATCGACGCCGCAGGCGCCGTGCCGCGAGACGTGGGCATCAACCGCGAACCGCAAGACAAGGAGAACATGCAATGAATATCCGCCTGTCCCTTAGCCCGTCCGCCATTCTGGCCTTGCTGCTGGTGTGTTTTGCGCTGTCCCACTGCCAACACCAGCCCGCGCCTGAAACCTGCAAGGAGTCTGCCCAATGAATGCCCTAATCCCCATCCGCCACAGCGGCAGCAAGCCTGCCGTCAATGCCCGCGATCTGCATGCGTTTTTGGAAATCGGCAAAGACTTTTCAACGTGGATTAAATCCCGCATTGAAGACTTTGGCTTTGTTGAAAACCAAGACTTTGCAATATTCCCCGAAACGGGGGAAAACCCAGGCCGCCCGCGCATTGAATACGCCCTTTCGCTGGACATGGCAAAAGAACTGTCCATGTTGGAGCGCAACGGCAAGGGCAGGCAGGCGCGGCAGTATTTCATTGAGTGCGAGCGGCAGGCCAACAGCGCCCCGCCGGTGCCGCAGACCCTGCCCGAAGCGCTGCGCCTTGCTGCCGAGCTGGCAGAGCGCACACAAGAGCAGGCCGCACGGCTGGCTGTTGCCGAACCGAAAGCCGCCGCGCTGGATTTGCTGGCCGATAGGCGCGAAACCATGAATTTCACCCTTGCCGCCAAGTGTCTCAAAACCAAGCAGGCCGATTTGAAAGCGCTGCTGGTGTCTTTGGGCTGGATATTCAAAGGCGGCAGGCTGGAAGCAACATCCCGCGCCATCTACAGCGGTTACATGATTCAGACGGCAGGCATCTCGCAGCGCAACGGCCGCCCCTACACCCAAGCACTAATCACCGGCAAAGACCTTACCAAGCTGGCAGAGCATGCCGCCACGGGAGAAAGCAGCAATGAAGACATACCGGATTGAAGACATCCGCGCCGCCGCCCGTGGCCGCTGGCCGCAGATTCATGCCGCGCTGGGCATTCCCGCGCATCTGCTGGACAAGCGCAAACACCAGCCCTGCCCGAGCTGCGGCGGACAAGACCGCTACCGCTACACCGATCACCAAGAGAGCGGCGCCTACATCTGCAACCAATGCGGCCACGGCAGCGGATTTGATTTGCTTTCGCTGGTGCATGGCTGGACGTTTGCCGAAGCCGTCCGCGAAGTGGCCGCCGTATTAGGCATGGCCGAGAGCAGGCAGCCTGGAAAGGAACTACCGGCAAGGCAGCCTGAAGCAAAACAGCCTGAAGACAAGCTGCCCGAACTGTCCGCGCTGTGGCAGGGCGCCGAAGCGCTGGCAGGCAGTCCCGCCGCCCTGTATCTGCAGGGGCGCGGCATTCCCGCCGACATCATCAATCAGGCGGCGGATTTGCGTTTTTGCCCCGCCTTGCCCTACTGGATACAGCGCGGCGGCAAGCCCGATTGCATAGGCAACTTTCCCGCCCTGCTGGCCGCCGTCCGCACACCAAGCGGCGAACTGCAAGGCCTGCACAAGACCTTTCTGCAAACAGACGGCGCCGGCGCTTGGCACAAGTTTTCAGGCTGCCACCCCGACACCGGCGAGCCGCTGCCCGCAAAGAAAATGGCCGCCCGCTTTGCCGGCAGCATGAAAGGCGCCGCCGTGCATTTGGGCAGGCCGGACAATACAGGCCGCCTGCTGGCCGCCGAAGGCATTGAAACCGCCCTTGCCGCATGGGCGCTGTTTCAGCTTCCCGCCGTGGCCGCCCTAAGCGCAAACGGCCTGCAGGCGCTGCAATGGCCGTCCGATACAAAAACTTTGCTGGTGTGCGCCGACAACGACCACAGCCAAACCGGCATCAAGGCCGCCCGCGCCTTGTCCGTCCGTGCCGCCCGTGCCGGTATCGGCGGCGGATACTGGCAGCCTGAAAACCCAGAATCCGACGCGCTGGACGTTTGGAACGAGAGAAACAAGGCGTAGGCATATGCCTACACCCATGAAAGGAAACGACATGAAAGCAGCTAACGACCCTACAGCATTTGAATCCATCCGCCCCTATTTCGACTGCACCGGCTCCGGTGTGTACTACTGCCACATCGAAACCGACAAAGACGGCGGCACCATCGAGAAGCCGCCCCTGCGCCTGTCCGACACCATCGACATCATCGGGCGGGGCATAGACGCCAACGGCGGCCACTACCGCATCATCCGCTGGCGCGACGCCCACACACGGCGCCAGCGCACCGCCGCCCTTGCCTGCGCCGACATCGGCACCCCGCAAAGCTGGCAGCGCCTGCAAGGCTGCGGAATCACCATCCTAAGCGGCAGACGCAAGCGCGAACTGCTGGCCGACTATTTGCAGACAGACGGTGCCACCACGCCCTACACCGTGGCCGACAAAGCAGGCTGGCAGGGCAGCGCCTACATCCTGCCAAACGGCGAAATTGTGAATCAGACCGGCGAGAAAGTGATTTACAACGGCACCGGCAGCCAAGCCTACACCGAAGCAGGCAGCCTGAAAGACTGGCAGGACAACATCGCCCGCTATGCCGCAGGCAACAGCCGCCTGCTGCTGGCGCTGGGCACATCGCTGGCCGCCCCACTGCTGCACATCCTGCACGAAGCAGGCGGCGGCTTCCATATCTGCGGCGACAGCTCCGACGGCAAAACCACCGCCGCCCTTGTCGGCCTTTCGGTATGGGGCCAGCCGCAGACGCTGAAAAAAACATGGCGCGGTACAGATTTGGGATTTTCCAATCTTGCCCTTGAGCGCAACGACGGTTTCCTTGTTCTCGATGAAATCGGCGAAGCCGCCCCCAAAACCGTGAGCAAAACCGCCTACAGCGTAATCAACGGCAAGAGCAAAGCGCAGGGCGCCAAAGACGGCGGCAACCGCCCCGATCAGGAATGGCGTATCTTGCTGTTTTCTACCGGCGAATATTCCATGCAGGCCTATATGGAACGCGCAGGCGAGCCGTGGGAAGCAGGGCAGGCCGTCCGCCTGCCAAGCGTCCCCGCTGCCGCCCGCTACGGCATCTACGACACCCTGCACGGCTTTGCCAACGGCGCCACCCTGTCCGACCACCTGCAACAGGCCGCAGCGCAATACCACGGCACCGCCGCCCGCGCATGGCTGTCCAAGCTGCAAACCATCCCCGCCGACACCGTCCGCGCCGCACAGGCCGCCTTTCTTTCCACCCTGCCCGATTTGGACGGCCAAGCCGCCCGCGTTGCCCGCCGCTTCGCACTAGCCGCCGCCGCGCTGGAATTGTCCGCCGAAATCACCGGCCTTGCCGCAGGCATCGGTACCGCAGGCATCAAGCAATGCTTTGAAGACTGGTTTGCCGCCAACGGCGCAGGCAAGCATGAAGACCGCCAAATCATCCGCAGCATGGCCGCCTTTATGCAGCAGCACGCCCACGGCATGCGCTTTGCCGACTGGCACAGCGAATACACCAACCGCGACCACGCCGGTTACAGACGCGAAGGCGATCAGGGTGAAAAAGCGGAATACTGGATTATCCCCGCCGTGTTTGAAGGCGAAATCCTGCAGGGCAAAGATGCCAAAAAAGCCTGCACCATACTGCACGGCATCGGATGGCTGTCCAAATCATCCGGCAACAGATGGAGATTTAAAAAGTTCGGCAAAGGCCGCTTCTACGTCCTATTAGGCGCGGAACCGCCATGCGACACAGAAGACTGAAACAGACCGCCCGCAGCATGGGCGGTTTTTTTGTGCCACCCGCCCCCAAAAACGGGACTGGCAAACAGCAAACCCGCCCAGCGCCGGCGCCCACTTCCCGAAAACATCTATTCCCGCCCCGCAGACGCGCACAGGGCGCATTTCATCCCGCAGGCAATGCCTACCCATTCCCGCACACCCAAACGCACCGGAAACGCCATACGGCACCTTGCATTGTTTCCCAACAGGAAACCATAATCCGAAAAACCGCCCGATTATTTCAAAGCAAAAACGCTATACGCGCGAGAAAAACGCGTTTTTAGTGGGTATGTGGGTATGATTGTTTTAAGTTATTTATTTAAAATATAAAAACCATACCCACTAGCCCGTCTTTACGTGGGTATGCAGTGGGCATGGTGGGTATGAATTTAAAATCAACAATTTAAGACACACACATACCCACCTACCCAAATCATACCCCGTAAATTCCTGTAAAAGGCCATGCACTTTTAATAATGAAAACATTAAGTAACAATGTAAATTCCCACATACCCACCAAATTTTGCATTTTGCGTTTATATATACGTTTTTTTAGGCCGCCTTGCCAAAACCTGCCCGATAGTCAAAAATCAGACAAGCGCCGGCAAGCGAACAAAACCCAAAAGCGGGGGCAGCAAATCATCCCCAAAAATGTTTGACCTTTGCAAAATGGGGGTATTTTTGGGGGTATTTTGCTTTTTACTGATTTTTCTAAACATAAAAATCAATTAGTTATGAATAAAATTCTAGTCTCTCCGTCAAACAAAGCAGCCTTTTCAGGCTGCTTTTGTGATTTTTGCCTTAGCTGCGGTCTTGATTTCCATCTGCCAAAGGCAGCCTGAAAGCCCTTTCTTTCGCTTTCAGGCTGCCTTTGCCTTACAATGCGCCCCTTTTGTTTCCCGTTTCCCAAGCAAAGCAGCATGAATCCGAAAACGCAGCAATACACCGAATCCAGCATCAAAGTGCTCAAAGGGCTGGAGCCCGTGAAAGAGCGGCCGGGGATGTACACCCGCACCGACAGCCCCACCCATATCTGCCAGGAAGTCATCGACAACGCCGCCGACGAGGCGCTGGGCGGTTTTGCCGATGTCATCACCGTTGAAATCCATGCCGACGGCTCGCTGTCGGTGCGCGACAACGGCCGCGGCATTCCAACCGGCCTGCATCCGGAGGAAGGCGTGCCGGTGGTGGAATTGGTATTCACCCGCCTGCATGCCGGCGGCAAATTCGGCAAAACCGAAGGCTCGGGCGCCTACGCCTTTTCCGGCGGCCTGCACGGCGTGGGTGTTTCGGTAACCAATGCGCTTTCGACGCGGCTGGAAGTTACCGTCAAACGCGAGGGCAAAATCCACCGCATTACCTTTGCCGGCGGCGAAGTGGCCGAGCCTTTGGCGGTGGTGGGCAAATGCGCGGTGCGCGATACCGGCACCGAAGTGCGGGTGTGGCCGGATGCGCGTTATTTTGAAAGCCCGAACTACAACCTGGCCGAGCTGGAGCGGCTTTTGCGCGCCAAAGCGGTGCTGCTCAAAGGCGTGCAGGTATCGCTGTCGCGCCCGGCTAAAAAAACCGAACAGATGCAGCCTGAACACGAAATCAGAAGCTGGCACTATCCCGACGGCCTGCGCGGCTATCTGAACGATCTTTTGGCCGAAGCCGAGCCGGCGGTGCCGGTGTTTGCGGCGGAAAACTACATCGCCGCCGGCCACGACGATTTCCGCGCCGGCGAGGGCGCCGCTTTTGCGCTCACCTGGCTGGAAGACGGCGCCTGCGGTGGCGAAAGCTATGTCAACCTGATTCCCACGCCGCTGGGCGGCACCCACGAAGCCGGGCTGAAACAGGCGGTGTTTCAGGCGGTGAACAACTTTATCAGCCACCACAACCTGTTGCCGCGCGGCGTGAAAATCCAAAGCGACGACGTCTTCTCGCGCGTTGCCTTCGTGCTTTCCGCCCGCGTGCTCGACCCGCAGTTCCAAGGCCAGACCAAAGACAAGCTCACCAACCGCGACGCGCTCAAATTGGTTGCCGCCGTCTGCGCCGATCCGCTCGAATTGTGGCTCAACCAAAACGTCGAAGCCGGCAGAAAAATCGCCGAACTGGCCATCCGCCAGGCACAGGCGCGGCTGCGTTCGGTGAAAAAAATCGAAAAGAAAAAAGGCAGCGGCGTCGCCGTGCTGCCCGGCAAACTCACCGACTGCGAAAGCGAAGACATCCGCGAAAACGAGCTGTTTCTCGTTGAAGGCAATTCGGCCGGCGGCTCAGCCAAACTCGCCCGCGACAAAGCCTTCCAAGCCATCCTGCCTCTGCGCGGCAAAGTGCTCAACAGCTTTGAAGTGCACCGCGACCAGCTCTTTGCCAACGCCGAAATCCACGACATCGCCGTCGCCATCGGCGTCGATCCCCACGGCGAGAACGACAGCCCCGACCTTTCCGGCCTGCGCTACGGCAAAATCGCCATTTTATCGGACGCCGACGTGGACGGCTCGCACATCCAAGTGCTGCTGCTCACCCTGTTTTACCGCCACTTCCCCGCCCTTATCCGCCACGGCCACATCTATGTTGCCCAGCCGCCGCTGTTCCGCGTGGACGTAAACGCCCAAGGCAAAGGCCGCCCCGCGCGCAAATTCTACGCGCTCGACCAAGGCGAACTCGAAGGCATTTTGGAGCGGCTCGCCGCCGAAAAAGTCAAAGAATCCGCCTATTCCATCAGCCGCTTCAAAGGCCTGGGCGAAATGAACCCCGACCAGCTCAAAGACACCACCATGAACCCCGACACCCGCCGCCTGCTGCGCGTGGGCATTCCCGAGCACGATAGTGAAACCACGCTCGCCGCCTTCACCCGCCTGATGGGCAAAGGCGAAGCCGCCGCCCGCCGTAGCTGGATGGAAGCCGAGGGGGATCGGGTGGAAGCGGATGTTTAGCTAGGGTCTGTTTGCAAGCAAAGCAGCCTGAAAGCCGGTTTCTAGGTTTTCAGGCTGCTTTTTGCTTTCGGTATGGCGGCATTACGGCAGAATATTCACCCGCTCATAAGGGCGGATGCTTTGCATGCTGATACCGACCATCGGGCCGGCACAGGAGGCTAGGAGCCGAGCAGGGCTGCGCGGGCGGGGAAGCGGGGGTTCATGTCGGTTTCCTTTATTTGGGTAAGGTATTTTCAGGCCGCCTTTCGGTGGACGGGGCAGCACCTTGCTGTAGCAACTGTATTTTTCACCCCGTCGGGCAACTGTATTTTTCACCCCGTCGGGCAAAAATACCAAAACTCAAATCAAGCCGT
>ERZ773068.329-NODE-329-length-25691-cov-14.442698_pt1 | contig 25691 bp, 15 predicted proteins | sample MGYA00580620_ERZ773068 | MGnify/ENA primary metagenome ERZ773068 (study PRJEB29015, sample SAMEA2737983) | human oral metagenome | biome: human oral; feature: human-associated habitat; material: dental | place: China | collected 2101 ... | reverse complement strand
TCGACACCGACCTGCGCGCCTACCAGAAGGTGGCCCAGGACCTCGTCGGAACGGACGTCGGCACCCCGGTCATCCGCGTAAACGGCATGGCGCTGTTCGGTCCCGTCATCTCGCCCGCCCCGAAGGGCGAGGCAGCCGGCGAGCTGTTCGACGGCTTCGTGAAGGTCACCGCCTACCCGGGATTCTTCGAACTGAAGCGTTCCCGCGACGTCGGTCCGATTTTCGACTGAGAAACCGACGACGCCGGTTGCCCTGGCAACCGGCGTCGTTCGGTCGGGGTCAGCCGCGGATCTGGCTGGCCATCTGGGAGTCGGTCTCGCGCATGGCGTTGGCCATGGAACGCAGACCGTTGGCGATTCCGTCGAGGGCCGAGATCGTGTTGCTGGCCGAGTTGGTGAAATTCTGGTACATCTCGTTGAAGGCACCGGAGGCCTGGTCGGTCACAAAGCCATTGGACACCAAGTTTTCAATGCGGGACTTCAGGGTCTGCAGCTGCTGGGTGATCTGCTCTTTGCCGTTGATCAGTGCGGTGGCCTCGGATTCCATCGCCTCGTAGGTGACATTGAGGTTCGCTGCCATGTTTCATTTCCTTTCGTTCGTGGGGAAGTGGTTACTGTTATGGCGGCGGGCCCCCACTGTGCCGTCGCCAAGTTCTGTGTCAGGTCCCCTCGGCCAGCTGGACGAGCTGCAGCACGGCATCGCCCACGAGGAACGCCGCCAGCGGCCAGAACGCGGTGGCCAGGTCGCTGACCTCGGTGCCGGTGAAATAGAGGCACACGTCCCGGTCGACACCGTTTATCCGGCGGGTGGCTGCCAAGGAACCCCGGAGGAACAACGTGCTTTTCCCCTCCTCGGTCGCCGAGACCACCCGTGAGGCCTGGAAAACCCTGACGCCGAGCGCGTCCACCGTTTCGTCGGCGCGGTTGAGCACCTGGTCGCCCGGGTGGTTGTCGACGAGGATGCCCGGGAGCTCCGCCGCTTCGCCGGAGCCCGGCGAAGCGAACAACGCGACCAGGACCGGCATGGCCTCGGGAAGCAGCAAGGCGCAGCAGGCGAGTGCGGGATCGGGGATTCCGAACCTCGTCATCTCCAGCAGTGCAGCCGCCACGGCATCGCGGTCCGTCACGATGCCGGTCCGTTCCAGGTCGGGGAGCAGCTCTTCCAGCCAGGACGCTGCCTGCTCCTGGGGCATGTTGGGTGGTAGGGGCACCACAACGGGTGTTGCTTCACTCATTGAGCTTCTCCTCGGTGGTCTCGTCATCGTCAACCCAGCTCAGGGCACTCACCCAGGCGTCGAAGAACTCCTCCACGCCGTCCAGGGCCTCGGAGGCCCCCTCGGCCAGCATGCAACTGACCGAGGCCTCGACCGCCATCCAGCGTTCCTGATCGGAGGGGTCACCGACGATGTACTGGATGCGTCGCACCAACCGGGTGGTCTCGGCAGCTGCGGCCAACAGCTCGTCGCGGCTGGTCAGCTCAAGGATGTCCTCGGGCACATCGGAGAGCGAGTCCAGCAGAGCCTTCCCCGGGTTCTCCGGCATCCGGATCTTCAATCCCACCATGCCCCGTGGCTCGATCGCCGAGAATTCCCCTTCTGAGTCCGCCGCCAGGGCGATGAGCGTCTCCATGGGATCGGAGTCGGTGGCGCCCATGTCGAAGGGACGGGTGACGATCATGGGCCGCATCGGCGAGTCACGGGGATCCTCGGCGGGCAGGTAGGCCGCCCAGGCGTTCTGGTTGGAGATCTCCTCGAATTGGGTCGTTATCCGGCTGGTCACCCAACCTGAGATGCGCACGCGCGTCACCTCGTCGTCGATGTCGCTGAACATCCGGTCCGTCAGCTGTTTGACGGTCGAACGATCCAAGGGATCCAGCCGCACCTCGGCCCAGTCCTCGGGGAGCAGGTAGTTGTATGTCACCATCGTGATTTCCTCAATTCCCGGAGCCGCCCGTTCAGGCGTGTCTCGGTTTCGACCTGAACATTCCTACGATCGTGGATCTCCCCCAATCGATCGTCTTGTGCAGAGCGGTATCGAGTGCCTTCTTCGTGCCCTGGTAGACGTTCTTGCCGACGAATTCGGGGATCTTCTTGGCGATCTTCGGCATCGCCTTGGAGAAATCGGACATCAGTTTGGGGAAGGCCTTCTTCCCGCGCAGCAGATGGTCTGCGTAGGCGCCCGCTTTGCCTCCCAGTTTCCTCGAGAAGGCGCTGATCTTCTTCCCTGCATATTTGCTCAGAAGGGAGCCGCCCACCGTGGTGAGCGCCGTCGCGACGTTCTCCCCGGTCGGGTTCCGGATGGCCTTCACCATGGCGCCGCCGTTGGTGAAGCAGGTTTTCACCGTGCTGACGAACTTGGCGGCCTTGGACAGGGCGCTGACCACTTTTATCGCCGTCGTCACCACTTTGGCTATACCGACTGCTATGTTCACCACCGGGATGAAGGACAGTACGATGGCGGCGATGTCCAACACCGTGCAGATTGCGTCAATGTGCTCCCAGACCCACTTGGCGATCTTGACCACGGCGTCGGCGATCTTCGAGACGAAATCCTTGAACCTGTCGAACCAAGAATCGTCCAATCCGGCGTCGTCACTGGCCTGGACGAGCTTCGAGCACGCGTCCTTGTTGGCCTGTTGGACCCGGCTGGCGGCGTCCTGGATGATCTTGACCTCTTTCTGGTAGTCGCAATCCGCCGCCTTATAGCTCTGCGCTGCCTTGGTCGCTTGGTCCACGGCGGTTTTCTGGACGTTCTCGTCGAAGGACTGGGCCGCTTTTCGGGCAGTCATGTAGTTCTGCTCAGCTACGTCCTTGCGTTGTTTCGCCGCCTGTGCGCGTTGCGCGGCCTGGCGTGCCTTGCATTGCTCCTCGTCCAGAACCCCGGCGAATTCCTGCAGTGCCCGCGCCATTCCTTGGTATCGCATGCCCGCGGCCCGCAGCTGTTTGGTGGCCACGACCCCTTTCTCGCCGATTGCCTTGAATGCGTCCGAGGTGATCTCGTCGCTGCTGGAAACCAGTTTGTCCACGGCGTTACCCGCGTCGACCAGCTGGTTACCGGCGATCACCATGCGGCGGGCGCCGTTCTGAACTTCTGCCGGCTCGCCCTCCAGGTTGTTGCCGACACCGGCGAATGAAACGTCACAACCCAGACCCATTTGAGTCCTCCCCTCGGAATTGATCATCATCCAGCAAGACGTTGGCCGCCTCCTGCCGCTCTGTGCGGCGGTCGAATCCCGCGGCCTCCTGCGCCGCCACCGAAACCTCGGAGGAGGATGACGAGGAGTTCCCGGAACCGCCCGCCGCGGCCAGCCCGGCCATGCCGCCCATCATCAGCGGTGCCCCCATCATGGAAAAACTGCGGGTGCCGGAGCCGCCGTCGAGACTGGGCAGCTCGCCGCTGGCCGCGGTGGGGGCCGCTGTCGGCTCGGAGGGTGTCAGGCTGGGCAGCTCGGACGGGGTTCCGGTGGTGCCGCCTGAGATGCCCGGGTCGCTGACCCCCAGATCCGGAAGCGGCTCCGGGGAGGGCGTTCCCCCGCCGGTGTCGCTGCTGCCCGTGAGTGGCGGCAGGTCGGCTGCTCCGCTGCCCACCGAATCGGATGAACCGGTCAAGGTCTCCAGGTCGCCGAGCGACTGGTCGACCTCGAGATCCGGGATCTCGGGTGAGACACCCAGGTCGGTTCCGGGCGTCGGTGTGGTTTCGCCGCCCTTGACCGGATCATCCATGGCCGGTGTCCCGGATCCGCCGGGGTCCTGATCCTGTGCCGGGCCGTCGACACCCGGTTCGGAGAAATCATCTCGGGGCTGGACCTCCGAGACGTTTCCCGCTCCTGTCGCGGAATCCTCCCGACGTCCGAGCGCCGGACCGGTTCCCTTTGCGCTTTCGGCGCCGACGACGCCGAGGGAGACCAAGGCGCCCAGGCCGAGCAGGCCGCCCATGACGCTCAGCACCTTGCCCACCGGCTGCCCGGTGAGTTCGGCCCAGCGCTGGGCGAAGTCGTTGATCAGCTGTCCCAGCTGGCGGTTTCGTTCGGGATCGCCCCCGATGGCTCCAGCAGCGCCTGGCGAGACCAGCCCCGGGGCGCCACCGGCGTCACCGGATGCGCCGCTTCCCGAACCGGCTCCCTCCAGCGGGGCAATCCCGGGATTGGTGCCTGCCGGGGCCGGTTTGGTCGTCTCGTGGGGAGCCTCGGTATCCGGTCTCGCCGGAGCCGGGGACCCGCCACCGCTGATACCGCCGCCATTCCCGGAGTCACTGGAACCAGTGTCAGGCCGTTTTTCCCCGGGTTTCTTCTCCTCGGGTTTCTTCTCCTCGGGTTTCTTCTCCTCGGGCTTCTGCTGCAATTCCTCGGCTATTTTCCTGTCGAGGCGTTCGAATTCTTTGTCGCACGCCTCGACCAGCCGGGCGAGCTTGCCGAGACTCTCGGACATTTTCCGGCGGCGGATTTCCCACTCGCTTTCCTGCTTCTCGACCTCTTTCGCCAGTGGACCAGCAGGCCCGACGGCCGCCGCTAGTTTGCCCGCGAAACTTTCCGCGCTCTCCAGGTATCCTTGGGCATCCTTGGCCCCTTGGCCGGCCTCCTTGACCAGCCGGTTCTTGATAACTAGCCGATCCGACATCTGTTCCCCTTTCGACATCTAGGGTGCCTGAAACCTTATTCCCCCGCAATGGGTTCAACTCCCCATCCGACGACCGCCCATTTGCCATCAGTCAAGGGTGGGGGTCTGCACCTTGACGACGTTTCCCGCGCTCACCCAGAAACCACGGCCCGGCGGGAAATCGGCGGCCCGGGTTCGGGGCAGGGCGGCTTTCAGCAGGTCGCCGTCGGTGGTCTCGGGTTGTAGCAGCATGCCCTGGCGGGCTCCCTTGAGTTCCGGGACACTGGAGTTGAAACCCGAGAACGAGGCTGTTTCCCCAGCCCCCGCCATCAGGTGCCCGTTGCGGCGCGCCAGTTTCAATGCTTCCGCCAACGCCGAGTCCGCGAGGGAACCGGCCAACTCTGAGAACTGCTCCACGAACACCGCGACGCGTGGCTGACCCGGTTCGGCCTCGGTGGTGAGGTAGGGCTTGAGCTGGTTGTTGATGTAGTCCTGCACCCGGTCGGGGCCCGTGATCGTCGCCGTCCACAGGTGCTCCAGCTTTGACAGGGGGGAGGGGCGGGCCGTCAGCAACACCCTCGGCACCTGCGGTTGGGCGTTCGCCATCGACTGCGCGAGCCACCGCACCAGCGACGTCACCCCCGACTTCGGGGGCCCGGCCAGCAGGTAAACCCCCTGAGGGTCGAAGCCGATGGGGCCGAGGCTCTGGTCCTCCAGGCCCAGCGTCGGGAAACCCCTCACCGTGACCGGGAGCTCGTCGGCCGACACCTGCGCCGGCAGGCGTCTCACCGGGTCGGGACGTGTGCGCTGGAACTGCGCGACGCTCCGGGCCAGCAGCTCGATCTCCCGCGCCTGGGCCGGCGGTGACGGGTCGCTGCCGAGCACCGCCAGCTGCATCTCGTTGCCGTCGCGGCTGTTCATGCAACGTCCCGGAGGACTGGCATTGTTCAGCACGTCCTTCTGGACGTTGAGGGTCAGGTACTGGTCTGCATCGCTCATCCGCAGCACGATCCGTTCCTGGAAGGAACCCTGCATGGCGGAGGGGATCGCGGCCATGCGGTCCGCGGTGGCCGCCACATGGATCCCGACGGCGCGACCTTCGGCCAGCAGCCTGTGGAACTGGGCGTAGGTTTTCGCTCGCTGCAACCCCGAATCGTACTCGGTGCGGAAGTTCTGGAATCCGTCGATCAGGATCAGGATGCGCGGCTCGTCCTGTTTCCCGGGTTGTTGCCGGTAGTTGCCGAGGCCGTTGGCTGCCACCGCGTTGAACGCTGCCGCCCGCTCGTCCAGTTTCTTGGTCAGCATCTCCATCAGTCGCGAAATCCGTTCGTCGTCGTCGCCTGAGATGATGGCGCCCACGTTCGGCAGTGCCTCGAGCATGTTGAGTCCGCCGCCTGCGAAATCCAGGCCGTAGATGTGAACGGGGCCGGAACGCGGCGTGATGGAGGCCGCTATCGCCAGCGACCGCAGTGCCGTGGTCTTGCCCGACCCTCCGGCCCCGTAGTAGACGATGTTGCCGCGCTCGTCCGGGAAGAAGGCGCCCGGGTGCTGGGCCTGGTTGTCCGGGTCGTCCACGACACCCAGCATGAGTTCGGAATCGCGCTGCTGCTTCAGAGTCAGCAGGTCGTAAGACTCGCTGAGGGTGTCCAGCCACGGCCTGCGAGGGGTCGGGACCCGCCCCAGTTTCGCGGCCTCCGAGACCGTGTGCACCACCCGCTCGATGTCCTTCTTCACCTGCTCACCGGATGCGGCTGCGCGGGGAATCTTCCACCTCGTAGCCATCCCGAAATCCAGCTCCTCGACATCGATGGGGGGAGCTGGAGGCTCCGCGGGTGTCTTGGCCCCCGGGAACGCCGACTGGAACGGGATCAGCCGCCCCGGACCCATCTTCGCGACCCCCCGGCCAGGGTTCGCCGGGTCGATGGAGGCCGCGACGGGGCTTCCCAGCACGTCGGTGGAGTCGTGTTCGTCGTTCATGCGCAGCGCCACACGAAGGTTCGTGTTCGCCCGCAGGTTGTCCTTGATCACGCCAGCCGGCCGCTGTGTCGCCAGCACCAGGTGCAGCCCGAGCGAGCGACCACGCTGCGCCACGTCCACCACGCCGTCAATGAACTCCGGCACCTCACCGACTAGGGCGGCGAACTCGTCGACGATGATGATCAGGCTCGGCGGGCACTCCGGGTCGCCGCGTTTCTCGAATTCGATGAGATCCTTGACGCCCTTGGCGTTGAACAGGACTTCGCGGTGGTGGATCTCCGCTCTCAGGCTCCGCAGCGCACGCCGCACCAGGTAGGGCGACAGGTCGGTAACGATCCCGACGAAGTGCGGTAGCTTCACGCACTCGGCGAAGGCCGCGCCACCCTTGTAGTCGACGAACAGGAAGGTCACCCGGTCCGGGCTGTGGGCGTGTGCCATGCCCAGCACCCACGCCTGGAGGAACTCGGATTTACCGGCTCCCGTCGTGCCACCCACCAGGGCGTGCGGCCCCTGGGAGCGCAGGTCGATGGTGAAAGGTTCCAGACCGGCGTGTCCGACGACGGCGCGCAGGTCCCCGGCGCGTTCCCGGGGCGCGGGCAGGGCCGACCGGTTCACGTAGGAGCCGTTGTCCCGCCACCGGGACAGCACCTGTTCGGGATCGTCCGCCGACGACCCCAGCAGACCGACCACGGAGACCAGGCGCGGCAGGTCGGATTCGTCATCGACCGGTGAGGAGGCATCCACCAGCGGAGACATGGTCCTGGCCAGCGCATGGGCGGTCTCCAGGTCGACGGCTTCGGTCGAGACAGATGCGAACACCCGCTCGGAACGCACCATGCCGACGAGCGCCTCACCGTTGGGTTGCAACTCCACGAAGCTCCGGCACGCGGCCGGGAACTGATGGCGTCCACCCGCCACCCACACCACGTACACCCCGACATCGGGGCCGCGTTCGGCCACGCGCGCGACCCTGGCCAGATCGACGGCCGCCTCGTGCACCAGGAGGATCACGGCGGGCACCACCGGGTCGGGTGTTTTCTCACCTGATTGCAGCGGACCCCGCAGCGTCGGTTCGTCGCCCTCGGTGCGCAGTTCGATGAGGTCCTCGATCTGATCCAGCAACGCCCTGCCACTCGGCCCGTCGCCCGCCAGACACGGTCCCTCGATGGGCCGGTGCGACGACGATGTGTGAGGCAACCATTCGAGCCAGCTCCAGTGAGACTTGTTGTCGGTGGATGTGAGGCACGTCAGCACCACCTCGGCGGGGGAGTGCAGCACGGCTACCTGGAAGATCAGGCCGCGCGCGATCTCGATCAGGTTCGCGCTGTCGCCAGCGATCCCCAGACCGCCCACCGACCTCAGGTCCGCGATGATCGGAGCCTCGTGGATCAGCCGGTACTTCTCGCGCAGTTGGGTCTGTTCCCGTTGCAACGCCACGAGCCCACGACGCTGGGAGGCCTTGAACTGGTGCATGGCGCGGACCGAGCCGATGCCCAACCGCACTTGCAGGAACTCGGGATGCTCGGGCTGCCTGCACCACAGCGCCCCGTTCCGGTTCATCGCCGCATCCACGCACTCGGCGGTGGAGGGATACAGTCGGTGCAACTGGCGAAGCTCCAGTTCCTGGGCCTCGGCCATGTCGTGTTCCGCCAGTTTCATGCCCTCACGGAAATTGACCAAGTCGGCTTTCTGCTTGCGTTTGTTCTCGACCCGGGTGGCGATGTAGGTGCCCAGCATCAGGATCGGGCTCAGCGCCACGAACAACAGGGTCATGGGGGATTGCGTGAAGAAATACATCGATACCCCCATCACGAGCGGGGCGACGAGCGCCAGCCACGGGAACCGGGGGCGGGCCGGTGGCTCGGGGACATCCGGTAGGTCCAGTTCCGCCGCCGCGGGCCGGGTCAGCACCCGGGGCGGACGCATGTATGCCACCTCGACGCTGGCCCCGCCGCGCACGCCCCCCAAGGCGTCGATGCGCAGCTGGGTGTTGCCGAGCACCGCGACATCACCCGCGCCCAGCGTGGCCCGACTGACTCGCTGGTTGCCGACCAGCACCCCGTTGGCGGAGTTGTCGTCGATGATGTCCACGGTGGTGCCGACCAGGACCCGGGCGTGAAGTTTTGAGACTTTCGGGTCGCTCAGCCGCGCATCGGCGTCGGGGGAGCGCCCGATTCTCGAGACGCCCATCCGCAGCGGCACCTCCAGACCTGCGTCCGGCCCTTTCAACACCCGCAGCATGGCGCCGACAGTTTCGCTGACCACGTGGTTCTCGGGTTCGGGCACCACCTGGATCAGGCTGCCGGAGTGCACCCCCGACTCGGCGACGGCGGCGTCCGGGGACAGCACCGCGACGTGTCCGAGGGGGTCCTGGACCCACAGTGTCGGGCGCAGCTCCGGGGACTCGATCGGCTCGGGCATTCCCTCGCTGAGGATGGCGGTGGCCACATCGGTGGCGGTCGCGGTGGCGTCGGCGGTGATCAGCACGTTGTGCAATGAATCACCCCGCCTGAGAGTGACCCGGATCTGCATCAGTCCTCCATCATCTTGCGGTTCTGAGCTGCCTCGATGTCCAGCACGGGCAGGTGCTCGGCCGTAACGAGGCGGGATGAGACCGCCCAGTCCACGAGATTGGCGCGGCGGCTGTGAGCCTGGGACCCCACGCCACCGTGCAGCCCCTTGACACCGGCCTTGTCGAGCTTGTCACACACGTTGTCGAGCTTCCGGTTGAAGCGGGTCTGGGTCCATCCCAGCCGCGCCGCCGCCTCGCTGGCCGACGGGATCTGCCAGCTCCCCACCCCGGCGCGGCTCAGCACAGGTTCCGCGAGGGCCAGGATCGCCAACAGCTGTGAATGGGTGAACCGGGTCTCCCCCATGGTGGTGTCCCCCTGCCCCTCCTCTGGCAACACCACCATCTGGAACACCGAGGATGTCAGTGACACCTCGATCTCGTAGCTGATCCGCCCGGCGTTGAAGGTCAGCAACATCGACTCGAACACCAGTGGCAGCCCCGCGCCGGGCGGGAGCGTGCTGGTGGTGAACCGGTTGATGTCCGACAGCCGGGCCGGGATACGGCTTCCGATGTTGTACACCCACCACATCTGCCCGTCGTGACGGATGGACAGGAACTGGCGATGCAGGTAGGGGTTGTCGTCAATGGCGAGATCCCCGGCGCGTCCGACGATGAACTCCTGGCCCGGCTCCACGTGGTACACCTCGCCGGCGAAGTCGATCTGCAGGGTGCTCATGTCGCACACCCCCTGACCGGTTCGGAGCTTCGACCGTTCCTCCGGGTCAGGGCCACCTCCAGGCACGTGTCGCCCGGCAGCGTCGAGACGGTGATGGTGGTTTCGCTGGTCGCTTCGTAGGCGGTTCCGTTCCGGGGATCCAGCAGCGTGTAGCGAAACTGGTCTCCTGGCTCGGGAGCGGGATTGGTCCACGTGAACGTGGCCTTGTCGCCTTCGATGCGTCCGGTCAGGTCGGTTACCTTGGGAACGACGACGAGGGGATCGACCGGATGACCGCTGCGAGCCGGACTGGCGGTGATGTCTGGGGTGGTGGCTCCCCGCCCCTGGTTGAGCGTGAACACCAGGACCGCCCCGACGATCACCGCCAGCACCAGCCCCAGGGAGACGATCAGTTTCCAAGGGGTCCTGCCTCCGACGGGGGCGACGGGCTCGGTGGGTGGGATCCTCGGGGTTTCGACGATCTGTTCCCGCGGTGCGGGGGCCGGTTGTTCGTCGGTGAAGGTGAAATCCCGCAGGCCCGGGGCTGCCACCCCCCGGCCGTGCTGCAGCACCGCCGGGGTGTGGCCGCCGGATTCCGAACTGTCCAGCGCCGTCGTCGAACCGGATGTGGGGCCGGTCAGCTGGCTGGTTGAATCCGGATTGTCGGGGTCGATCAGCTGGAAACCCGAGATCCGGGTGCCTTCGTCGAGCAGTTCACTCTCGTCCTGTTGAACCTGTTCGGGTTCGGTGAACACATCAATGGAAGTGACGGGCTGGTTGATCAGGCCTTGGACACCCTGCAGGGCCCGGGCGAAATCGATGGCGGTCTGGAAACGCTCCTCCGGCTCCTTGGCCAGCCCCACCGCGAGCACCCGTTCCAGTTGCTCTGGTACGTCGGTGCGCATCGTTCGGGGTGCCTGCATGGTTCTGACCCGCGCCTCCATGTGCAGCCGGTCGTTCAACTCGCCCGAGACGTACATGGGGCTGTGTCCCACCAGCAGGGCCCAGACCGTGGCGGCCAGGGAGTAGACGTCGCTCCACGGCCCAACCAGCCCCGCCGAACTCCCGAACTGCTCCGGTGGGGCCCACAGGGGACTCAACGCCAGCTGCGCCGAGGCGCCCTCCTCCAGGGAGACCGAAATTCCGAAGTCGGTCAGGGCTGGCCGGGAGAATGCGGTGAACATGATGTTGGCGGGTTTGATGTCGCGGTGAAGAATCCCCAGCCGGTGAGCGGTTTCAACCGCGCCGGCGATCTGGATGCCCAGTTCCATCGCCTTCGCGGCGCTGTAGGATTTGCGGGCGATGACGTCACCCAGGTGCCGTGGCGAACACATCTCCATCACCAGGAAGGGGCGGCCGTCGTCGGCGACGCCGACCTGGAAGACGCTGACGATGTTGGGGTGGCTGCTGAGCTTGGCCATGGTGCTGGCCTCGGTGCGGAAGGCCTGCCGTGCCTTGTCAGTGACCTCGCGGTGGAGGACCTTGATCGCCACCTCGCGGTCGAGGCTGTGGTCGCGGTACCGGAAAACGTCGGCGAAACCACCACCCCCCAGCCAGTCGATGAGCGTGAACCCGGGAAGTTTCGGGGCGGCTTTGCGTGGTGGCATGTCAGGGGATCCGATCCAGATTGATGAACACCCCGTGCCCCAGATCGATCACGTCCCCCGGAACCAGAGGGGTGTCGTTCTCCGGCAACCGGACGGGTGGGTTTCCGTGACGCCGCAGGTAGGAGCCGTTGCTGGACCCCAGATCGCGGACCAGCACCGACCAGCCCTCCAGGACGAAGGCGATGTGGTTGCTGGAGATGTGACGGTGGGGCAGAGCTATCAGACGCGGTGGCTCCGCCGACGGAAGGGCCGTGGTCCTGGGGTTGCGGCCCGCCACCACGGGACCGCGCAACGGCACCGTCTCGCCACCGGCGATCCGCAACCAGCCCAGCTGCGGTCGCTCCACCAGCCGGGGCTGCTGCTCGCCCATGGGTGCGTCGCACTGGTAGCACTGGATCCGCTGCGGGGGGTTCGGGTGACCCCCGGCACAGAAGACCGCCAGGACCTGCGGCCCGTGGGCTTCGGGAAACGTGGCGATCGGAATCTCGACGTCATCGGCGACGGTCAGACCGTCACGCAGCTCACCTGTGGTGTCCCTCTGCTCGTCCCTCCCGTCAGTTTCGGGTTCCACCGCCTCCGACTCATCCCACAGGTGGGAGTAGGGGCTCTCGGGGGCCGCCCGGGATGCCTCCGGGGGCGGGTCGGCGGGTTCGGACAGGGTGGTGTGCCCTCCGGGCGCCGGGTCTGGTGCCGGGGCGGGGAGGTTCCGTTTGGGGACCGTGATCATCACGGCCGCCTCCCCGGTGTCCTGGCCGGGGCCCTGATCCTCCTCGTGGGCCGGGGGTTTTGCAGGGGACGGTGATCCGGTACCGGCGGACCACGCGACCCGGTCCCCGTCGACGATCCCGCACACGAGCGGCAGGGTTCGTTCGTGCGCGCCCGGGGCCTGCAACTCCGCTGCGACGGCCCCCACCACCAGCTTCTCCTCCCAAGTGGTGATGTCCTCACCGCTCAGCCGGATCTCACGCTCCCCGGTGTGGACCGACACCAACCATGACCCGCGAACGGCCACGTGGGCTCCGCGTTCGTCCAGGATCGCCACGGCAAAAGGTGGGATGTTCAACAGTCCGGCGCCCGTGGTCTCCATCAGGACCTGCAGGAAGGTTTCGAGCCCCGTCTCGTGCCTCACGGCCTCCCAGAGCTTTTCGGCCTGCTCGTCACTGATCCTGCTGTCCAGCAGCGCCATGCCCCGTTCCCAGGCCAGCAGCCTGCAGGTTCCGGGGGCCCATCGCTTGGTCATGGAATCAGCTCCTCCTCCTGAGCGGTCTCGTCGTCACGCAGCGTGGCCTCGTCGATTTCCGTGAGCGCACCGAAGGCCGGAAACACCTCGTCGGCGACCACGACCACCGCCGTCGCGTTGTCCCTTCCCCCGGCGGCGTTCGCCGCATCCACCAGGGCATCGGCCTTCCGCTGGGGATCGGTGCCCTCCAGCAGGATCGCCGTCATCAGATGCTGCGCGAGGTCGGCGTAGAGCCCGTCGGAACAGATCAACACCTGGTCACCCGGTTGCGCCGGGATCAGCCACTGGTCGGGTTGCAGTGGTTTCGTCAGCCCGGCCCCCAACGCGCGGGTGATCACGTTTCGGCTGGCGGTGCCCGGTCCCTCGTAGCGCACGGAGTGGTCTGTGGTGATCTGGGTCAGCGAGCCCCGGCGCAGCAGGTAGACCCGGGAATCACCGACGTTGAAGACCAGCCAGCAGGGATGGCCGGACTGGAGACTGAGCCCCACTCCGGCGACGGTGCTGCCGGGGGGACGTCCCTCTCCCGAGAGCCTGCGGATGGTTGCTGCTGCCGCGTTGACGCCATCTATCACCCCGTCGGAGGTGGCCCAGGTCAGTCCTGCTGGGGGGCGGAAGGCCTCGACCGCCGCCCTTGCGGCATCCTGGCCGTTGGAGTGCCCGCCCATTCCGTCCGCTACCAGGAAGTAGGGAGCGGCGGCCAGGAACGAATCCTCGTTGCGGGGTCGCACCTGTCCCCGGTCGGAGCGGCCGCCGTGGCGCACCTCGAATCTCGGCCGGTCCACATCGGTTCCCGGGGGGATCATGACACGACCTTGAATGAGCGACCACCGAAATGCACCGTCGCCTGGCCGGGAACCTCAATCACCTGCTGTGGGGGGATCCTCATCTTCGTCTCGTTCAACTCGAAGACGACCCCGTTACAGGAACCGATGTCCCTGACCTTGACCCTTCCCCCCTCCGCCACGACCACGATGTGGGTCTTCGACAGCTTCATCGACGGGTCCTCCAAGTCGACCAACCGGGCCTCCCGGAAACCCTCGGGCGCGACGGGATTGCGTCCGAGAACCACCGGGGCATCCAGGGTGAGGAGCGTGTCGTCGTCGAGCTGGATGGTGATTTCCTCCGGGGTGCAGAGACACGCATCCAGTTCCGTCTCATCAACGACCGGGGCCGGTGGCGTCGCGACCGGGAACGACGGCGAGGGCGTCGCCCGGGGTGGTGCGAACGGGGAGGCGACAATCACGCCGGGCGACGAACCGGGTTGCTGGGGGCCGACCGGGGGAGAGGAGACCATGCCGGGCATGGTGACCTGCTGCACCCGCGCTGGGGGAGCCTTGGGGGCTAGAGCGGTCGGGTCGAAGGCATCACGGATCTGCTTCGGATGCACCGCCACCAGGCCCAGCCATCGATCCACCAGCGACTGCCCGTTCCGGTGGGTGAGGGACAGCACGACACCCATGACACCCAGGCTTGCGTAGAACATCAGGGTCGTGAGCAGCCGCCCCAGGAACGCCTTGCCGCCGGCGCGCTGACCGGTCCTCACCGATCGGTACTCGAAGCCCAGCATCGTCGCTGGGACGGTGCGTGACTGGAACAGCAGGAGCACGGTGTTGATCAAGAACCACACTCCGAAGACCGCGGTGCAGGGCACCAACCAGGCGTCATCGATCCTCACTCGGAGCTGGAGCACGATCATCCCCGCCAGGATGGCCTCCGGCAGGGCCAGCAGGACGCGGGCCGATGCCCGCCGGATGGTGGTGACCGTGGCCCCTTTGAAAAGGTCGGGTATCGGTTCACTCGCCACGGGGTTCCTCCTCCGGTTCGGGTTTGGGCTCCACCTTCGTCCGGCGCAGCGAACGCAGCGACAACGCCACCAACGCCCGGCGGTACCAAGGAAGGTCCTTGACCAGTTCCTGTCTGATGTCAGCGGCCGCCCGCCAAGCCAGTTCTGCCACCGGGGCCTCGGGTGGGGCGGGTCCGAAAACGGCTACGTTGATCTGCTCCGCCGTCTGGGTGAGGGGGATATCCGGGTGGATGCGCTGCAACTCGGCTGCGGTTTCGCGACGGGTTCTGCTCCGCGCGGTCTGGAACCCGAGATCCCGTGCCTGGTCCACGATCTCGTCCCAGGCTCCAACCAGGCGGTCCTGGACCTTGGGGGCGTTGCGGCGACGCCCTGCCCGGTGAATCTTCAACCCCAGCACCACCAGGAACGGGGACGAGAGCACCCCGAGCCCGCCCACCACGCCGAGCGTGGCGAACACCAGCCCCCAGTTGATGTTCCAGTTTTCGTCGCCGTCCCTGTCATCGGCCTCCCGATCCGGGATGACCGGCTCCTCGGGAAACTTCTCCGGTGGGTTTGGCGGCGGATCCACCTGCGGTTTGGGTTTCGGTTTGGGTTTGGGGAGCTCGGTGTTGGGCTGCTTGTCACGGTTGGGGGTGGGGTTGAAACTTACCCAGCCGACGTTGGCGAAGTTGGCCTCCACCCAGACGTGGGCCTCGGTTCCCTTCACATCCCAGACATCCCCAGGGTTCTCCTCCGGGTAGAAACCGAGCACCACCCGGGCCGGGATCCCCAGCTGGTTCGCCATCAGGGCCATTGCCGTGGCGTATTGTTCGTCGTCGCCCACCAGGATCGGGCTTTGGAACATCGTGGACAGTCGTTCGGTGGTGTGCCCGGGCCGGGAGCGGTTGCTGTCCTTGGAGCCGTCCGAGTAGTAACCGTCGGCCCTGAGCTTGGTCTCGATGGCCACCATCTGCTCGAAGGGGGTGGACTTGCCCGCGGCATACTCGACGGCCAGCATCGACATGACCTCGGGAACCCGCTCCAGTTTGGCCAGCGGGACGCTTCCCGAATTGGTGGCGCCCAGTGCCGCCCGTTGCTCCTCAGTGGGTTCCGGGGTCACGGATGATTCCAGCCGATAGGTGTCGCCGGAACCCACCCCGGCCGTGGCCAGGACCTGCTGCGCGTTCTGGTTGAAGTAGGTGCCGTCGGCCATCAGATCGGCCCGGTCACCGGAGAACTCCAGCCGGCGCGGCGACCCGGCCAGCGGCACCCAGACCCCGTTGTACTCGCCCACCGAGACCTGCAGGCTCGTGTCGGTGTCGATGTCCTGGGTGATGCTGCGGCCCGTGCGCAGATAGTGGTTGGCGTCCTGGGACACGTTGAACACGTTGCCGTCGTAGGTGTCCATGACCGCCAGCCGCAGCCGGGCCCCGGGTGGCATGCCGGTGACCGTGAACAGGGTCGTGTCCTTCTGGTCCACCTCGTAGCGGCGGTAGCTCATCAGCGGGGAGGGATAGCTGCGCAGGTTCAGCGGGGGTGCGATGTGGTCGCGCAGCACATCGCGTCTGGCATCGACTCCGGTGATACCCGTGGCCGTGATCGCGGCACAGGTCCCGACCCCGAACAGCGCCAGCGCCGCCACCGCCCGGCGGAGCGTCTGCGACGATTCGGCCCGGGAGTTCACGAGGATGTCGGCGTTGTCGGCGCGCTGGGCCGCCAGCTGGTGGAGCCACACCCACCCCAGCATGCACACCCCGAGGGCGGCCCCGAGCCACGTCGCGGTCGGCGCGGTGTGCACACCCATTGCGATGCTCACGGCCAACAGCACCGGGGCCGGCAACAAGGGCCAGAACACGGCGCGGGTGCGTGCCGCCAGGGTCACCGCCACGACTCCCCCCACCAGGCCCAACAGCCACGGCACCACGGCGGGACCGGTGAAGTCGTCGGCCGGGGTGGCAACCGTCAACAGGTCACGCCAGCCCTGGACGCTGAGCAGCACCAGACGACGGAGGGTGTCCGGGGTCGGGACGAACCCGGCGACGGTGGTGCGTGGCAGGGCCACCGCGCCCCCGAACAACAGGTAGACGATCAGTGTCGTGAGGACGGTGAAGAGCAACGAGAACCTGAACCGGGCCGCCAGATAGCCGACCAGCACGCCCAGGGTGATCCCGGCCATTCCGGGCAGGAAACCGGGCCAGCCCCCGAAGGCCGGCTGGAGAGCCACCACCGACGGGAGCAGCAGGACCCAGATCCCGAGGCAACGCAACCCGGAGGCCTTCACGACAGGCCCCGCAATGCCAAGGGCAGCTGGTCCAGCAGCGACACGTCCATGACGGTCAGGTCGCCGAGTTGCCGTCGCGCCAACTCCAGGCCCGTTTGGACGCGCAGCGCGAAGGTCTTGATCTGCAGCGGCAACACCAGTTGCGCGGACCGCAACTCGACGGGGTCGACACCCCCGGTGACGAAGGCCGCCACCGACGCCCCCGGGGTGTCGTGTCCTGCCCGGAGCACGACCTGGCTGAGGTCGGGGCCCTTGTCGATCAACCCCACCCGGCACAGCTCGTCGAGCACCCCAATCGCGTTCGGGAAGGCCACGGGCCCCTCGAAGGTGTACAGGCTGACCTGCCGGTCCTCCAGCAACGCGGCCACGGCCAGCGATGCAGTCACGCTGACCGCGGCCTCGAAGTCGTCCTCGCTCGCGTAGTCGCCACGCAGGGTGGACAGCACCAGCAGGAGGTGGGCGCGCATCGTCTCCTCGAACTGACGGACCATGAGGCGCCCAGTGCGGGCCGTGGTGCGCCAGTGCACGGACCTGCGGTCGTCGCCGGGGATGTAGTCACGCAGGGCGTGGAAGCTGACGTCGGAACTCGACAGGTTCGCGGTCGTGATGCCCTCCACGTCCTTGAGGAAACCGACGGCTGCCAGCTCCACCGGCACCATTCGGGGATGGACGAACAGTTCCATGGGGTCGCTGAACACCTTGGTGCGACGGATCAGACCCACCGGATCCGCCTGCACCGCGCGCACCGGGCCGATGGGAATGACCCCCCGGCGCCGGGTCGGGACGCTGAAGAGCTCCTCGTGCTCGTCGTTCTCTCCCAGGGCGGTGACCCGGAACCGCGCAACCGCCCTGCCCACCGGGAGCTCGATGGTGGTGGCCGGGGTGCCGCCGGGACGTCCACGCAGCAACACCCGGCCCAACCCCGGTTCCCCGATGGGGACCCGCGGCTGGTGCAGTTCCAGCGTCACATCGTGGGCGGGTCGTCGCAGCGTCAGCAGCACCGCGATTATCAACAGCACCAGCGCCAGGAAGGCGAGTCCACGAAACTCCAGCCAGCCGTGGGACCAGCCGATCAACGCGGAGACCCCGCCGACGCCCAACGTTGCCCAGCCCAGCGGGGTGACGGCAGCGATGAAACTGGCGCCGCGGATTCTCCGCCACAGCGTCAGTGCCTGTTCCCGGAACGTCCTGAACCTCACGATCCCATCAGCCCGCCCGATTCGCAGGTGCCACCACGGAGTCCAACGCCCGGGTGATCACCCGGGAGGCGTTGGAGCCGGCGAATTCGGCGGTGGGAGACATGATGACCCGGTGCGTCCACACCGGGGCCGCGAGGTCCTTCACGTCGTCGGGCATGACGAAATTGCGGCCGTGGGCGGCTGCCCAGACGCGGACGGCCCGCACCATGGCGATCGCGCCCCGGGTGGACACCCCGATCGTGGTGTCCTTGTCCTGACGGGTTGCCTCGGCCAGGTCCTGGATGTAGTCGATGACGGTGGGGTCGATGTAGTTGTCCTTGACCAGGTCGCTCATCTCGCTGACGGCCTGCTGGGAGATCACCGCCGTCAGTGACTTCGACCGGTCGGGTTGCGCCGCGCCCAGCAGGATCTGTGACGCGGCAGCACGGTCGGGGTAGCCGACGCTGGTCTTCATCAGGAAACGGTCCAGCTGGGCCTCCGGCAGTTTGTAGGTGCCAGCCTGCTCGATGGGGTTCTGGGTGGCGATCACCATGAAGGGACGACCCGCCGGGTGGCGCACCCCGTCGACCGTGACCATGGCCTCCTCCATCACCTCCAGCAGCGCCGACTGGGTTTTCGGTGAGGCGCGGTTGATCTCGTCGGCCAGGACGATGCTGGCGAAGATCGGACCCTTGTGGAATTCCCACTGGCTCTTCGACTGGTCGTACATGGTGACGCCGGTGATGTCGGAGGGGAGCAGGTCGGGGGTGAACTGGATGCGGCTGTGGCTGCCCTGGACCGTGGCGGCGATGGCGCGTGCGAGGGCGGTCTTGCCCGTTCCGGGGGAGTCCTCCAGCAGGAGGTGCCCCTCGGCCAGCATGCAGGTGAGTGCCAGCCGGATCACGGATGCCTTTCCCAGCAGCGCCTGTCCCACGTTCTCGGCGAGTTTCGTGAAGGTGTCCGCGAACCAGGCGGCGTGCTCGGGGGTCACTGTCATGGTTGTTCTTGTTCCTTCTCGCTGGTCACTTCTGTGTGCAATATCTGGTGATGTCACCGGAAATGTCTTGCTTGCCGACCACCCAGTTCTTGTACTGGCCCCAGCCCCAGGAACCGTTGGCGTCCATCCGGATCTGGGTGTAGCCGTTCTCGCCGGTGGTGTTCGGCAGGTGGCATTCCACCACGCTGTTGGGCCTGTAGTGCCGGAACTGGACCTCGTAGACATTGCAGCTTCCCCAGGTGCGGGGACACAGGGTGCTGGTCGCCCCCCTGCGTTCGCTGGCCACGGGAGCAGGCCAGGTGGTGCCGCAGGCCTGGTTGGTGACGTGCTGGCCTTCCGAGTTCGTGATGGTGATCGTTGCGCATGCCTGGCTGTTGGGGGCCAGGCCCTCGCGGGTGGTGCTGCCGCTGGCGGCCACCTGTTGGTTGTCGATGGTGACCGTGGAGCTGCGGCCTCCGCTGTTGATGTCAGCGCTCCAGCTGTAGGTCACCGACTGGTAGCCGCCGGAAGCAGAGATGCTCGGAACCGACGGTGGTCCGTAGGTGTTCACGGAGGCCGTCGCGGACTCCCCCTCGGTGGTTTCACCCCTGACGTTGGCCACCGGGGTTAGGGAGACCTGGACGTCGCGCCCGTTGACGAAGACGCCGTTGGTGACCGTCTGGCCGTTCGTTACGGTGCCGCTCGCGCCGTTGGCGTTCCACCGGTAGCTGATCTCGTCGGGTCGGGCGCCGTTCCCGGCCCCGGCGGTGAAGGAGAACGTCACCTGGTTGGGCACCCCGGTGGGTTTCAACGAGAAACCGATGGGGGTGCCGGGTGGCTGGTAGAAACGCACCGCGTTCGAGGTGGGGGAAGGGTCGCTCCACTTCTTGGACTTGTTGGTGGAACGCACGGTGAAGGTCTTGTCGTTCGAGTCGGTGCTCATGCTGACCGTGGTCTGGGTGTCCTGGCCCGAGTACACCACCTGACCCGAGGTGCTCTCGGTCACCTCATAGATGAGGTTGTCATCGCCGTTGACGTTCGAGGGCTTGCTCCAGGACAGCGACGCCCGCGGCGTCACCCCGGCGGTGGCCCGGCTCATGCTCACCGTCGGTGCGCCCTGCCCCGACGGCGCTCCGGCGGGAACCTCGGCGGTGGACCAGTCGCTCCACAGGTAGTCGGCCTCGCGGGCAACGTTGTTGTCCGCGTAGCGGTTGACGGCCTGGATGCGGAACCGGTACGCGGTGCCGTTGGTCAGCCCCGTGAAGGTGTGGGAGGTGTCGCTGGTGAAGAACGCCGTCTGTCCACCGATCCCGGGCGAGACCTGGATGTTGTACTTCTCCACCGGTGAACCCCCGTCGGGCACCTGGGTGGCGGGCCAGCTGAGCGCGATCTCCCGGTCACCAGCGGTGGCGGTGGGTACCGCCGGCTGGTTCGGGCGCACGTCGGGATGCGCCTGGACGGGGTTCGAGGGCTCGGAGGTTCCGACCTCGGTGACCTGGGTGACCGTGAAGGTGTAGTCGGTGTTGTTGGTGAGTCCGGTGATGCGGCAGTTGGTGACGGTTCCGCAGTTCTGGCTGCCTCCGTTCCACGAGACCTGGAAGTGGTCCAGGGATCCGCCCTGCAGGTCGCCCTGGGCCCAGGCCAACTCAACGGTGCGGGAGACGTCTGACCGGGCGGTCAGGTCCGTCGGTGCCAGCGGGGTGCCCTTGACCATCAACGTGACCTGCCCCGTGACCTGCCGGGAAGCGTCCCCCGTGGCATCGGATGCGGTGTAGTTGACCACGACGGTGCCGATCTCGGTGGGTGTCACGGACAGGTCGGTGCCGTTGACCGAGACCTCGGCCTTTCCCTGCCGTGCGGTGGCGCCGCTGATCGTGATGGCCCCGCCCTGGTCGGCGAACGGGTTCGTGATGGCGGTGGTGAGGTCGAAGACCTTCACCTGACCGACGCGCCCATCGGACGCGATGAGCTCCGTCGTGGTCATGAGGGGCCGTGTGGTGCCCACCACGGTGACGGGAATCTTCATCTCCAAGGGGTCGGTTTTTCCGTCGTGCACCCGGACCACGACCTCTCCCGCATCGCCGAGCGGGGCCTCGGCGGTGGCTGAGATCTGCATCTCCTTCCCGGAGACCTTCACGTTCAGCGTTTCCGGGGCGGAGACCAGCGAATAGGTCATCGCCTCGTTGTCCCCGGGGTCGGGGTCATTGACCATGTCGCTCAGCTTGACGCTGGCCTGCTCCCCCTTGGCCACCGTAACCTGTGAGGGACGCAGCTCCGGGGGAACCATGCCAGAGGCCTCCACCTCGACGGGCAGGGAGAGGGTGGATCGCAGACCGTTCGGGTCGTCGAGGCTCTCGCCGTCGTGCACCCCGAAGGCGAGGGTCGTCGGGCCGTAGAAGGAGGCGTCGGGGGTGAACTCGATAACCGTGTCGCTGACGACCTTGGCGGAGGCGCCCGTTCCGACCACCAACGACTCCCCCGATGTGAGTTTCGGCGAGTGGCCACGGCGGGTCAACACGTGCTCGGACAGCTCGACGTGCAGGGTCTGGCCGGCCTTCACCTTGGCGGGAACCGTCTCGGGGTTGAGGGTGGGGGGAACGTTCGCGACCCCGGGAACGAAGATGGCGGCGCGGGCGGTGCCGCCGTCCTTGTCGGTGATGGTGTAGAGCAGTACCTGGGGGTCGTCGGAAACCGGTACCCGGACCTGTCCCGATTCGACGACTCCCGGGGACTCGACCTCGATCCGCAGGTCGTCCTGGCTGCCGTCGGGGTCGCTGTCGTTCTTGAGCACGGGAACCTCGACCTCGGTCTTCCCCAGAACCTTGGAGACCGGAAGCCGGTCGTCCACCGCCACCGGCGGTTTGAGCGGTGCCTGTTCGTCGACGATCAGGGTGCCGTAGCCGGTCACGGAAGCCCCGCCGCGGTCGGTGATGCCGTAGCTGAACTTGTAGATGCCTGGTTCGGTGGGTGCGACCAGCTTGACATCCTGCCCGACGATCTCGAGGTCGGCCTCCCAAGGGGCCTGGGCTCTGGCGGTGCCCGCGATGATGCGGATCTCGTCGCCGTCGGGATCCACATCGTTCCTGGTGACGGGGATCTCCACGGTTCGCCCGGGACGCACCGTCACCTGGTCGGGCACCGCCACGGGGAGCTGGTTGATACTCGGCGGCGGCACGACGCCTATCTGGATACTGGCCTCACCGGTGGCGCCGAACCGGTCCCGCACCTGGTAGGTGAACGAGTCCGTGCCCTTGGAGCCGTGGGCGGCGCTGTAGGTCAGGTAGCCCTCCTCGATCTTGACGCTGCCCAGTTTGGGAGCCTGGGAGGAACCCTCCACGAGTTCCACGGAGTCGCCGTCGGGGTCGACCCCGTTCATGGACACCGCCACCGTGGTCTCCGCGCCCGCGAAGACCCGGCCCGTGACGGGACGCGGGGTGGGTTTCTGGTTCGCGCTCTCCCGGGCGCGGATGGCGATGTCGATCTTGCCGCTGGCGTGGTTCCCGGCGGAGTCGCGCGCGGTGTAGACCAAAGTGGTATTGCCCGCGGTGCTCCCGGCGCGGAAACGCACCAGGTCACCGGAGACGAAGGCCTCACCCAGGCTGGAATCGCCGCGCACGTCCACCTCGGGGGCGACATCCAGTTCCAGGCCGGTGGGTGAGTAGTCGTTCGACAGCACGGGAACCGCCACGATGTCGCCGGCCCGCACCACTGCGGTGTCGTCGATGACCACGGGGGGCTGGTTGCTCAACCGGGGCGGCTGCGGCAGCACCACCACCCGGGCGGTCGCCGACTCGCGGCCGTTGGAGACGGTGTAGGAGAAGGTGCGGGGGCCGCTCAGCTCTTTGGACGCCGAGATGCGCAGCGTCGAGTGATCCTTCACCTCGACGGTGATGTCCTGCCCTGCGTCGACGGAGACCGACTGTACCGCCAGAACCCCGCCGAGTGGGTCGGAGTCGTTGTCCAGGACGTTCGCCAGCACCGGGGCGTCGGAGGGCAGCAGGGCGAGGTCGTCCTGGGCGCTGGGTTTCGGGTCGATGGTCGCGGGGTCCTGCACATCGACGCGGATCTTGCCGCTGGATGCGTTCGGTCCGTCGGAGACGACGTAGGTGAGCTCGTGGGAGCCGACGCGGGTGGAGGAAAACGTCGCCTCGGCCTTCTCGTAGTCTGCCTCCAGGGTTTCGTCCGCGGCCGGTTTGCCCACGTCCGAGAGCATGAGGGCCTCGCCGTTGGGGTCGGAGTCGTTGCTCAGGGGACGCATCAGCACCTGCTCCCCCACGTTGACCACGTAGTGGTCGGCATTGGCCACCGGCGGTAGGTTTGTGGAGCCGGAGGAGACCTGAACGGGTATTTTCTCGGTGGCCTCGGTGGTTCCGTCGGAGACCGTGAGGGTCAGTTCCCGGGAGCCGGGTCCGGCCGTTCCCAGGTCGCGCACCGAGACGAAGCCGTCTTGGCGGAAGGTGACGGCCAAGCCCTCGTCTGCTGTCGCGTTGACCAGGTAGATCGGGTCGCCGTCGGGGTCGGTCCAGTCGGGCAGGGCCGAGTACTCCACCGTCGCCCGCTCGGTCATGGTGACGGTGTTCTTGCGTGCCAGCTGGGGTTCCCCGTTGTCCGATGTGGGGGTCACCGTCACGGTGGCGGTGTTGGACAGCTCCTCCCCGTCGAAGGCCTGATAGGTGAACGTCACGGGGTTTGTGGTCTCGGGGGGCAGGAAGATCTGGATCGAACGACCGTTCCGGCCGAGTGATACTTGCACGTTGTCGGGGACGTCCACGAGTTTCACCGTCAGCACGTCGCCGTCGGGGTCGATGTCGTTCAGCAGCACCGGAAGAGTGGTGTTTTTACCGGGACGGGCACCCAGGTTGTCGTCGGTCGCGACGGGGGGTTCCTGTTTGGCGTTGCTTTCGTTGGCCCGTTCGCGCTGGTTCTCGTCGGTCTGCTGCTCGTCGGTCTGGTTCTGGTTCTCGATCTGGGACTTCACGTTGTCCCAGTCGTTGACGATTGCCATGTTTTCGTTCGGCAGGTAAATGTTGCCAGCCGCGTCGTTGATGACGACGATGTCGCGGCTGACCCGGAACACCAGGCCGCTGCTGGTGGCCAAGGTGTCGTTGACGTCGTTGACGTCGTCGGATTCTCCAGGACAGTCGCGCACGTGGGCGCCGGAACCAGACCACACCCCGTATACACAACCCGCGACATCCACCGGAGCCGCCGGCTTCCCGGAGGGCACCACGGTGCGTTGTGGGGTTCCGCCGCCCAGCGGGATGGTGAGCAGCGCCTCGGGGGTTGCGACGCTGACGTGGTCGCGTTCCAGGCTGGGCTGCTGGGCCAGGGAACCCGCGGTGATCTCGGCCACATCGATGCTGGAGCCCGCCGTCTGGATCCGGCCCTCGTCGACGGCCACCAGCCGGTTGGCCGCCACCGTCAGCTGGGTGCTGGATGTCATGCCCTGCGGAAGGGAGCCGCTGGGCTCGGCCTGGAAATGGTTGCTGGAGCCGGTGATCCTCGTGATGACCCCGGATTCATCGACCACGAAACCGACACCGTCACGACCCACCACGACGTGGGGGGAATCGACGCCCTCCAGCAGCGGGGCGGCGCCAGGGGAGAAATCGGCTAACCGATCCAGGCTGGTTGCCCAGACCTTGCCGCCGTCCGTGTCCGCCACCAGGACCGTGTTCGCGCCGTGACTGTACTCCAGGTTCCCGGTGGCGATTCGGTTACCCAGCGTCAGGGTCGCGGTGTCAACGGTCCTGGCGGCCTTGTCTGCCTTGTCCTGCAGCAGGACCCGGTTGCCCTCCTGGGAGATATCGAAGTCGCGTGTCGGAGCGTTCAGACCGCCGTCGATGACGCGCGACTGGTAGTTCAGATGTCCGGCCATTCCCTGGGCGGTGTTGGTCACCCACACCCCGCCGTCATTCAGATCCACTTCCTCGGCCGGGATGCCTTGATGCGCGAACGCGAATCCCCCTAGGGCAAGCACGAGCAACGCGGTTACTCCACTCTCCACCCTGCGGCGAATGATCGGTTGCGCAACTCCTCGAATAGTTGATTGCACAACTACCCCCCGGGACAAATCAGCTGAACTCGTCAAGCATAGCCAAAATGGAAGTTCTTGCTCTATACCCCGGGTAAAAGATCTCGTGGAATCCTAGGGAAGGAATTTGCGATTCGCTCAGTCCCCGAGACCCGTTCCCACGTCGCGGGCGGTCTGGATCCACGGATGGTCCGGTGGGACCTGCGCCAGGACGCCCGCGACCTTCTTCAGGTCGACGGGTTCGGTGCCGTCGCCCCTGCTCGCGACCATCACCCCGCTGACCCCGTCGGCGATCAGGTCGGCGGCGGCGGTGCCGATCCGCGACCCCAGCAGCCGGTCCTCCGCGCACGGCGTCCCGCCGCGCTGCACGTAGCCGAGGATGGTGACGCGGGTCTCCAGGCCCGTCGCGTCCTCCAGGGAACGGGCCAGCCGGAAGGTGTGTTCGCGGTGGTCGTCGAGGACCCGCGCCAGGTGCGACTTCGCGGCCGCCTTCTCCTGCGGGGTTCCGGCGGCCTTCCGCAGCGACTCGGCGGCGGCGATGGCCTGCGCCGCCGCGGTGTCGTTGGCTCCCTCGGCCACCGCGATCACGCTGAAGTTGGTGCCGCGTGCCTGCCGGGCCCGGATGGTCTCGGCGATGGCGTCGACGGAGTAAGGGATCTCGGGGATCAAGATGACGTCCGCCCCGCCCGCGATGCCCGCACCCAGCGCCAGCCAGCCCGCCTTGTGGCCCATGATCTCGGCCAGGATCACCCGGTGGTGGCTGTGGGCGGTGGAGTGGAGCCGGTCGATGGCGT
>ERZ773068.325-NODE-325-length-25913-cov-4.773880_pt1 | contig 25913 bp, 20 predicted proteins | sample MGYA00580620_ERZ773068 | MGnify/ENA primary metagenome ERZ773068 (study PRJEB29015, sample SAMEA2737983) | human oral metagenome | biome: human oral; feature: human-associated habitat; material: dental | place: China | collected 2101 ... | reverse complement strand
AAAGCGGTAATAAGGCTGGATATAAATGATACACTACACCGGTATAATATAACATAAAGTTAAGTAAAAGATTTAAGAGTAGGATTATACTACTCAACTTCCATTATACTTCTGTTCCTTTATTCCACTCCCTATACCCAAGTTTACAGCACATCAAATATCGACATCTGATTGCTTTGCGGCAGTTTTTTCAAAAGCCCCAGTCTATCCAAAAGCTCACAGGTACTCTTGCCTATCTTTGCTCTTTCCATCAAATCATCTTTAGAAATAAACTCTCCCGCCTTTCTTGCATTCACAAGCTGGTTAGCTGCTACTTCACCAAAACCGTCTATGCTTGAAAGCGGCGGCATTATTTTGTTATTGTCGGTTATAAAGCATTTGGTCGCCTCAGCCTTGTAAATATCTATTTCTTCAAACTCAAAGCCTCTGGCATACATTTCCTGAGCTATCCTCATATCCTTAAAAGTATCTTCGTCTTTAGCGCTAGATGAAGAAGTTTCCTGTTTTTTTTGGTACTGTGCTATATACTCTTCAAGTCTTGCTTTTCCAAAACACATGATCTCATAGGAAAATGAAGATGCCCTTATGGTAAAATAAGCACTGTAATATGCCAAGGGATAAAAAATCTTACAATAAGCTATTCTCCATGCCATCATTACATAGGCGGCGGCGTGTGCCTTAGGGAACATATATTTTATCTTTTTACAGGAATCTATATACCATTTGGGCACATTTGCCTTGCGCATAATCTCTTCCTCTTCCGGCTTAAGCCCCTTACCCTTTCTTACAGCTTCCATTATCTTAAATGACACACCCTCTTCTATACCTTTTTCTATCAGATATATCATGATATCATCTCTGGTACATATAGCGGTTCTTATAGTTGCAGTTCCCTCTTTTATAAGAGTTTGTGCATTTCCAAGCCACACATCCGTACCGTGGGCAAGCCCTGCTATACGCACCAGGTCGGACAGCCCCTCAGGCTTTGCCTCTATAAGCATCTGCATAGCGAAGTCCGTACCGAACTCCGGTACACCCAAGGCTCCGAGCTTGCAGCCCATTATATCGTCAGGACTTATACCTAGGGCTGAAGTATCCTTAAAAAGACTCATAGTTTCCTTCGAGTCAAGCGGTATATCCTTTACCGGATCTATACCTGTAATATCCTGTAGCATCCTGATCATAGTAGGATCCTGATGTCCGAGTATATCAAGTTTTAGAAGATTGTGATCTATGGCATGATAGTCAAAATGTGTGGTTACCGTCTTGGAATTAACATCATTAGCCGGTCTTTGCACCGGTGTAAAACTGTATATTTCCTCGCCGTGCGGCAACACTATAATACCTCCGGGGTGCTGCCCGGTAGTTCTTCTTATGCCTACACAGCCGTTGCTGAGGCGAGCTATCTCACACTTTCTTTTTCTCTCACCATGCTCCTCATAGTAGTTTTTTACATATCCGTACGCAGTCTTAAACTGCAAAGTACTTACCGTACCGGCTCTGAAAGTATGTCCCTTTCCAAAAAGTACTTCTGTATAATCATGAGCATTTGATTGGTACTCTCCCGAAAAGTTAAGGTCTATATCCGGCTCTTTATCTCCCTTAAATCCGAGGAAGGTTTCAAAGGGTATATCAAAACCGTCTTTTTTTAATTTATTTCCACATAGAGGACAGACCTTATCCGGCATATCACAGCCTGCCATACCTACATACTGTTTAACCTCTTCACTGTCAAAGTCAACATATTTGCAGGTACAATAATAGTGCGGCGGCAAGGGATTGACCTCGGTAATTCCTGAAGTATAAGCCGCAAATGAAGAACCGACCGAACCTCTTGACCCTACCAGATAGCCGTCGCTGTTGCTTTTTTCCACCAGTTTTTTTGCTATTATATACATAACCGCAAAACCGTTCTTAATTATGGAATTAAGCTCTCTTTCAAGTCTTGCCTCAACAAGCTTTGGCAGGGGATTACCGTATTGCTCATAGGCTTTTTCATAGCAGGCAGCTCTTAACATCTCATCCGAGTTTTCTATTACGGGAGCACATTTGTCAGGTCTTACAGGGATTATATTCTCAACCATGGCGGCAATCTTATTGCTGTTTGTAACCACTACCTCATAGGCTTTACTCTGACCCAGATACTCAAAATCTTTTAACATCTCTTTGGTGGTCTTAAGATATAAAGGCGGCTGCTTGTCGGCACGCTCAAAGCCCTTGCCATACATAAGTATACGCCTGTAAACCTCATCCTTAGGATTTAAGAAATGCACATCCCCCGTAGCAACTACCAACTTTTCATAAAGTTTACCCAGCCTGCATATTTCTTTATTAATCTCTTTTATATCTTCTTCACTGCCTATGCTATACCTGTCGCTCTCAACCATGTGGAGGTTATTTTTGCTGTCCTGTATTTCCAAAAAATCATAAAAATCAACTATACTGCCAAGCTTTTCCTCGCTTTCATTTCTAAGCAACGCCTGAAAAAGCTCTCCGTTTGAGCAGGCTGAGCCCAGTATAAGCCCTTCCCTATATTTAATTAAAAGGGATTTGGGTATTCTCGGTATCTTATTATAATACTCTGTATGAGAAAGTGATACCAGCCTGTAAAGGTTGATTCTTCCTATATCATTTTTGGCAAGCAGGGTTACATGGTTTTCATGTAGTTTCCTTATAACATTAGTACTTAATTTATTAAGCCCTTCAAGCTCTTTTAATTTATCTGTACTATATCTTTCTTTTAATAAGTCTACAAACTTAAGCCAGATATAGGCGGTTGCCTCGGCATCATCCACTGCTCTGTGGTGATTTTCAAGGCTTATGCCTAAGTTTTTTGCTACAGTATCAAGCTTAAATCTTGATAAATTAGGTAAAAGTAGCCTTGCAAACTCTACAGTATCTATTACACAGGGATTTATTGTTTTAGAAATAAGTTTGAACTTCTCTCTTATAAAGCCCACATCGAATGAAGCATTATGAGCCACAAGCACCGCTCCCTCTATAAAATCATAAAATTTAGGCAAGACCTCTTCTACTACAGGTGCACCAAGCACCATTGAATCATTTATTTTTGTAAGCTCTTCTATTTTAAGCGGTATGGGCATCTTAGGATTTATAAGCGTTGAAAACCTGTCCGTTATTTTGCCGTTTGATATCTTTACCGCACCTATTTCTATGATTTTATCATTTTTAGCAGAAAATCCCGTTGTCTCTATATCAAATACCACATAGTCATCATCCAAGCTGTACTCACCCGGATTTAATACCAAAGACTTTACATCATCCACCACATAGGCTTCCATACCGTATATGACCTTAAAAGGACTTTTCAGTTTTTCCACTACATGATAGGCTTCCGTAAAGTTTTGCACATTTCCGTGATCCGTTATAGCTATAGCGCTCATTCCAAGCCTTTGTGCCTCTTTAATAATATCTTCGGCAGAGGATACCCCGTCAAAATCACTCATTTTTGTATGACAATGAAGCTCTACTCTTTTTATCTCTTCATCATCTACACGCTCATCGGCATTATTGATTTCATATTTTTTAATACCTCTTATAAAGCCCAATGTAAGCTCCGAATCGAATCTGTCTATACTTGTTTGACCGCATACTTTTAAAGCATTGCCTTTACGCAGTATATCCTCAATATTTCCTTTTTGCTCATCCTTTATAAAAAGTTTCATTACAATAGAGTCGCTGTAATCACTGAGAGTGCATATGTATATGGTGGACTGAGTCTTTTCTATGCGTATGGTATCAAGCTCTATTATACTGCCGGCTATAACCACCTCGCCCATCTCACCCTGTATGTCCTTTATAGGTATTATGTTATCTGTAAAATCCCTGCCGTAAAGCACATCCGGATTGCTTGATTTTTTATACTTTCTTTCAGGATATTTTGAGGCTGTCTTTCCTTTATCGGCTTCTTTGCTCTCTTCTTTTTTAGCAGGCTCCAAAATACTTTCTTTTGCCGCTGCCTTACTCTTACTTTCTTCCTGTTCTTTTTTTATTTCCTTGGTTACACTGATGTAGCTGTCTTCATAATCCGCATTGGCAGCTTTGGCAGGTTTGGAATATTCCAGATAATTAACTTTAATATATACTCCAAGTCCGCATCTTTCTATAAATATCTTCTCAAGCAGCTCTATAAAGTCTTTCATCACCTCGACATAGAGCGTATTTTTTTCTATGCTTAACTCCAGAGTATTCTTTTCTTTTATCTCTACTTTTGCGGTTGTTAGCATATTGTAATAAATTATCTTGCTTTTTCTTAACTCCAAAAGTATACTGTCTATATAGCTTGAATAGAGGTTTTCCAAGTTGTATTGCTTTGAAAGATTAAACTTTTCTATCAGTCTTATGCGTATTTTTTTATAAGGAAAAAGCCTATCTTTGATAAGCTTTTCAATATCATAGATACGCTTTTTTTCTATCAGCCTTTCTGACTTTATATATACCTTAAGCTCGCTCATATCGGGCTTTGCCGACACCTTGCTTACCGTTATAAATTGCCATAGATCGCTGAAACTTTCTTCGTTTTTAAGTTTTGGAAAGGTTTCCGTAAAACTTTTCATTGATTTAAGTCCTGTCCTTTTTTGATAATGCATCAAGTTCTTCTTTTAGTACATTAAGCAACTCTTCTTCTTTGACTCTTTTTACCACTTTTCCCTTTTTTATAAGCATACCTTCGGCTCTGCCGCCGGCTATGCCTATATCAGCCTCTTTAGCCTCTCCCGGACCGTTTACTATGCAGCCCATTACAGCCACTTTTATGTCCAGTTGATAGTCCTCTACAAGCTCCTCGACCTGATTGGCAAGTCCTATTAAATCTATATCCGTTCTGCCGCAGGTAGGGCAGGAAACTACTTCTATTCCGTCTTTTCTAAGTCCCAAGCTTTTTAGTAAAATCTTTGCACAGGTTATCTCTTCTACCGGATCGCCGGTAAGAGATACTCTTATAGTATCTCCTATACCCTGATAAAGTATAATTCCAAGACCTACAGAAGACTTTATAGTCCCCCTTTTTACCGTGCCTGACTCCGTAATACCTACATGCAAAGGATAATCTGTCTTTTTTGCAATCAGCTCATGTGCTTTTATACACATCATTACATCCGATGATTTTATACTTATAACAAGATTTTCATAGCCCAAGTCCTCTATTATTTTAACCTTGTCAAGTGCCGACTCCACTATACCCTCAGCAGTAACACCCGAATATTTTTTTAGTATTTCTTTTTCCAAAGAACCTGAGTTTACCCCTACTCTTATGGGTATATTTCTTGACTTTGCAGCTTCAATTACAGCCCTTATTCTGTCAAGATTACCTATGTTGCCGGGATTGATCCTTATTTTATCAACTCCTCTTTCTATCGACTCTATTGCAAGTTTATAATCAAAATGTATATCTGCAACCAAAGGTATGTGTATGTATTTTTTGATTTCTTCCAAAGCCTTGGCAGCAGTCATGTCCGGCACCGCCACCCTTATTATATCACAGCCTGCCTTTTCCAAAGCCAGTATCTGTGCTATGGTTGCCTCGGTATCATCTGTCTTTGTATTGCACATGGACTGTATAAGTACCGGTGCACCGCCTCCTATAACCTTATCTCCTATATGTATCTGCCTTGTCTTGTAGGGCATATTTTCCTCCAAATTTATTTAAAAATCAAATTCACTATATCATTGTATAATATGAACACCATAAGTATCATAAGAAGTACAAAGCCTCCAAAATGAACATAGGCTTCTATCCTTCTGTTAAGAGGTTTCCTAAGTATTGCTTCGACCAAAAGAAAGAGTATTCTTCCTCCGTCAAGTGCCGGTATAGGCAAAAGGTTCATAATACCAAGCGTGGAGCTTAAAAGCATGGTCATATTGGCAACGGTAAGAAGTACGGACATAAGGCCGTAATTCATAGATTCATTTACACTGCTTCTCACAGTAGCTACTATACCTACAGGACCGCTGATTTGCTTGGTGCTCGCCTTTCCTCTTATCATTTGCGAAAGTCCGCCTAAGGTACTGTCTATATTATACTTGATTTCATATATTGAATAAGATAAAACATCAAGAAAATTGCTTACCTTTTCACGGTCTGTCGATACTATACCTATCATGTATCTTTCATTTTCTTTATCGTACAAAGGTGTAATACTTATATTTTTTATTTCCTTAGTTTTGTTTACCTCTCTTTCAACCTTAAGGTTTATGGTTTTGTCAGGATTCATATATAGATAAAGCATAAGCTCCCTATATAAGTGTATATCTTTTTTATCTATTGACTTTATTACATCACCCGGCATTATTCCTGCGTTATAAGCCGGATAATTTTCCTTAACTTCTGAAATTACAGGTTTATCAACTCCTGCAACAGACACGATAAAAAGTGCCAAAAGAAAGGCAAGGATAAAGTTAAACAAAGGGCCCGCAAAGATAACCGCAAGCCTATACCATACAGGTCTTGAGTTAAATGTTCCCTCTTTAGGCTCTCCTTCTTCTTCCGAGTCTTCTCCTGCCATCCTACAAGACCCCCCTATAGGAAAGAGTTTTATAGAATAGTCGGTCTTTTTACCATGGTAGGTATAAATACTCGGTCCCATTCCTATAGAAAACTCCAAAACATCTATTTTTGACCACCTCGCAACAATAAAATGTCCGAACTCATGTATCAATACTATTATTCCAAATATCAAAATAGCAATTATTATGCTCATATACTAATCTCTCCTAATATCCGCCTTAATCTCTTTTTCTATCTCAAGTATTTCAGCTACCGAAGGATGTGCTGTATTTTTATGCTTATCCATAGCAGCCTTTATCAGTCTTGTTATATCCTTATAGCCTATTCTTTTTTCTAAAAACAACTCAACCGCATACTCATTGGCTATATTATAAACTGCCGGCATACTTCCGCCTAAGTTTGCAGCCTCATAGGCGTACTTTAATCCCTCAAATACATCCAAATCCACATCTTCAAACTCTATCTTTCCAAGCTTTTTAAAATCAAGTCTTTCTCCCTTGATATACTTTCTTTTTGGATAATATAGTGCATATTGTATAGGCAGTTTCATATCCGGTATACCCATTTGGGCAATCACCCCTCCGTCTTCAAATTCAACCATAGAGTGTATGATGGAAGTGGGCTGTACCAGTACTTCTATCTTAGAAACATCCACCTTAAAAAGATGCATGGCTTCTATCACTTCCAAACCCTTGTTGACCATTGTGGAAGAGTCTACGGTGATTTTTTTGCCCATGCTCCAATTAGGATGTTTTAATGCCTGCTCTAAGGTAACATTTTCCAATTCTTTACTCGTATAACCCCTAAAAGGTCCTCCCGAAGCTGTAAGAAGTATTTTTTGTATAGGATTGTATTTATCCAAACATTGGAATATCGCAGAATGTTCGGAGTCTACCGGAAAAAGATTGACCCCGAAGTCCTTTACAAGCTGCATAATAATATGCCCTGCACATACTATTGTCTCTTTATTGGCAAGAGCTATATCCTTACCTGATTTTATTGCAGCTATGGTAGGCTCTATACCCCTCATTCCCACTACCGCACTCAGTACAATATCCGCCTCGGGTATGGAAGCCGCAGTTATAAGCCCCTCTTTTCCAAAGCCTGTTTCCAAACTTTTATCCTTAAGTTCTTTTTTTAATTCAAGGCTTAACTTTTCATCAGATACCGATACGAACTTAGGCTTAAATTCTTCTATTTGCTTTTTTAGAAGAGCAATATTTTTGCCTGCTGCAAGCGCAACAACTTCTATATCCTTATTATATCTTATTATATCAAGAGCCTGTGTTCCTATAGAGCCTGTAGAACCCAGTATGCTTATCTTTCTCATTATTTACTCCTTATATTCTTGAAAGAAACATTATTACAAAAAATATGACCGGAGCCGTAAAAAGTATGCTGTCCACCCTGTCAAGTATTCCGCCATGCCCCGGTATAAGATTGCCGTAATCTTTTATTTCCTGATTTCTTTTTATTCCGGATGCGGCAAAATCTCCGATTTGGGACAGTACCGAAGCTGCAGTGCAGGCAACGGTACACACTGCCTCTATATATCTTATAGGCTCAACGAAGCTTTTAAATACAAGTCCGAATATATAGCCCATTATAGCCGCACCCAAGACTCCTCCAAGACAACCTTCTACAGACTTTTTGGGGCTTAGTTTGGGTGCTATTTTATGCTTTCCTATAAGCATACCTACAGAATAGGCACAGACATCGCTTCCCCAGCTTGATATAAATACAAGCCATATAATATACTCGCCATGTCTTAATGCCCTTATTTTATATAAAAACGAAAACATCACAGGTATGTATATTAAAGTAAATATGATTTTCACCACTTCATTTATATTGTATTTCGGAAAGGTAAATACATATATAGCCAAAAGTATTAATATAGCAGTAGTTATAAATATTCCTATGTATTCGTCAACATTAAAAAGTACTAAAAAATAATAAAATACGGACAATACATAACTTACATAACTTAGAGCGCTGCCTTTCATGCCAAAAGCCTTATATAACTCATACATAGCTATACCGGAAAGCAAAATACTTGCAAACCATAAGGGCACAGTTCCGAAAGCAACTATGCCTATGGCTATTAAGAGTACTATGATACCGCTTATAAGTCTTGTAATAAACATTATCTTCCACCGAATCTTCTTTCCCTTTTATTGTAGTCTACTATAGCCTTTAATAATTCTCTTTTATTAAAATCCGGCCACAATACATCTGTGATATAAATTTCCGAATATGCTATCTGCCATAGTAAAAAGTTGGATATCCTAAGCTCACCGCTCGTTCTTATCAAAAGATCCGGATCAGGAGTTTCTGCCGTATCAAGGTATGAACTTATAGTACATTCCTCTATATCAGAAATATCCAGATCATCATGCTTATAGGTGGATGCTATCCTTTTTACCGCTCTTACAATCTCATCCCTTCCGCCATAATTGACAGCAAAGATAAAGGTCATTCCGGTATTTGCCTTAGTGCTTTCTACAAGTCTGTCTATACCCTCAACTATGTCTTTATCAAATCTTGATTTATCCCCTATCATTTTAACTTTTACATTATTATCATTGGCAACCTTAATAAGTTTAACCATGTAAAATCTAAAAAGCTTCATCAGAGCCGATACTTCCTGCTCACTTCTTTTCCAGTTCTCGGTTGAAAAACCGTATACCGTCAAATAGTCAAGTCCTATCCTTGCCGCATCTTCAACTATCTGTTCAAGAGTCTCACAGCCTGCCTTATGCCCCATAGCTCTTGGCAGTTTCCTCTTGGCTGCCCAGCGTCCGTTGCCGTCAAGTATTATGGCAACATGACTTGGAACTGCTATACCTTTGGATTTTAATTCTTCATTTAGTAGCTCTTTGACTTCTTTCACATATAAATCATCCAAGATTTTTGACATAATTTTCCCCCATATTCTACATATGTGTAGATAATAAAAGTATAAAGGGTATTCTAAAAGTATAGGAAACTAAGGCACATATCTTTACAGGCTATGTGCTTAATCTCTTTGCATACTCTCAAAACACCCTTGCTGATAGAAGTTACAATATACTGTATACCTTCATGCTCTAAACTTTCATGATTTCCTTTGTCTTGGCATCAACCAAACCGTCTATTTTTTCTATAGATTTATCCGTAGCTTTTTGAACTTTGTCATCAAACTTTTTCATTTCATCTTCACTGATCTCACCGGCTTTTTCAGCCTTCTTGATCAGTTCTATAGCATCTCTTCTTATATTTCTTACCGCAACCTTAGCAGCCTCTCCCTTTTTCTTTATATCCTTTGCAAGCTCATGTCTTCTTTCTTCTGTAAGCTCAGGAAATACAAGTCTTATGACGCTTCCGTCATTAGTCGGATGTATACCTAAATCAGACATGTTGATGGCTTTTTCTATTTCTTTAAGTAAAGCCTTCTCCCAAGGCTGTATAACTATCATTCTTGCCTCAGGCACCGAGATATTGCCAAGCTGTTGCAATGGTGTGGGAGTTCCGTAATAGTCTACTTTAATCTTATCCAATACATGTGGATTGGCTCTTCCTGCCCTTATAGTAGCAAACTCTTCCTGTAGAACATCTATAGATTTACCCATTTTTTCTTCATGTAACTTTATCTTGTCCTGCATATAGTCCTCTCTTTTACACACTTACTATGGTACCGTTGATCTTACCCTTAAGTGCATTTGCTATAGAATTTTTTTCATTTAAATCAAATATTGCCAAGCCGATCTTATTTTCCATACACATTACCGAAGCGGTAAGGTCAACAACTGCAAGCCTTTTTTCTATAACCTCGGATATATGTATGTTGTCATACCTTTTTGCATCCTTATTAAGCTTAGGATCGGAGTCATACACTCCGTCTATAGACTTGGCAAGCAGTATTATATCAGCCTCCAATTCTATAGCCTTCAGTACTATACCCGTATCCGTTGAAAAATACGGATGACCGGTTCCCGCCCCGAAGAATACTACCTTGCCTTCGGAAAATGCTTTGTTTGCCCTGTCCTTAGAAAATTGCTCCGTCATGGTTCCGCAAATAATGGGTGTAAATATTTCGGTATCAAGTCCCTCGCTTCTAAAAACCTCAGATACATATATGCAGTTCATAATCGTTGCAAGCATACCTATCTGGTCAGCCTTGGTTCTGTCTATTCTCTCGGAAGTTCTTCCACGCCAATAGTTTCCGCCGCCTATGACTATACCTATATCTACGTTTTCATTCTTTGCTTCTTTTATCTGCAAAGCAATCTCTCTTATCTTAGCTTCATCATAACCTCTTGAGCCTTCAAGTGATAATGCCTCTCCGCTAAGTTTTAACATAACTCTTTTCACTGATTTACCCCTCTGCTTACAAACTCAACTAAGGAAGGTGTAGCTATCCTTAAAAAATATTTAAGTCAGCTTATTATATCATATATATGTATGTTTGAAAAGACGCTACAATCCAAGTAAACATTTCTTAAATAAATGTTACAGTTCAGGTAGGTCATTCATCTTTGTCAAAAAACTATAAATGTTTATATTTTTATTTTACAAATACTGAACTAAGTTGTAGAACTCATACCTGTGTAAAGCTTATAATATCTTCCCTTTTGGCTAAGCAGCTCTTCATGGCTGCCTCTTTCTATTATCCTACCGTGCTCCAAAACCATAATACAATCAGCATTTCTTATAGTCGAAAGTCTATGGGCTATTACAAAGGTCGTTCTTCCCGACATAAGCGCATCCATACCTCTTTGCACAAGCTTTTCGGTATGAGTGTCTATGGAAGAGGTCGCTTCGTCAAGTATAAGTACCGGCGGATCTGCCACAGCCGCTCTGGCTATTGCCAAAAGCTGCCTTTGCCCTTGAGAAAGTGAACCTCCGTCTGCACTGATTACCGTATCATAGGAGTTTGGAAGTCTTTCTATAAAGCCATGTGCATTGGCAAGTCTTGCCGCTCCCATGCACTCTTCATCACTTGCCGAAGGTCTTCCGTATCTTATATTATCCATAACCGTACCGGTAAAAAGATGTGTATCCTGAAGCACTATACCCAGACTCTTTCTGAGATCGGATTTTTTAATGTCTTTTATCTTTATTCCGTCATATATGATATTGCCCTTGTCTATATCATAAAACCTGTTTAAAAGGTTGGTAATAGTAGTTTTACCTGCACCTGTAGAGCCTACAAAGGCAATTTTTTGAGCAGGTTTTGCGTAAAGGTTTATATCGTGAAGTATGGTATGACCTTCCACATAAGAAAAGTCCACATCTTCAAACTTTATGTCTCCCTTAACCTCAACATACTCTTTGTCACCCTTTTTCCATGCCCATATACCTGATCTGTCAGCGGTTTCTTCCAAAGCGCCGTCTTTATGTACCACATTTACAAGGCTTATATCTCCGCCGGTATCTTCAGGCTGTGCATATAAGAGGTTTCCAAGTCTTGATACACCTGCCGAAGCCATTATAATGGCATTGACCTGCTGACCGACTTGTGAAAGCGGCTGGGTAAAGCTTTGCACCAAGGCAAGAAAGGTTACTATCTCCCCGACAGTAATCTTCATATAGCCCTTAACAGAAGCTACTGAGGCTACTATCGCAATTACTACATAAGAAAACTTGCCCAATTGATTTATGATCGGCATAAGTATATTCGCATAAGAATTTGCCTTACTTGCACTTTGTCTAAGCTTTTCATTAATTACAAGGAAGTCCTTTTCTACCGCATCTTCATGGCAAAACACCTTTATTACCTTTTGTCCGCTCATCATCTCTTCTATATAAGCATTGATCTCACCTATCTGATCTTGCTGTCGCACAAAGTGCTTCATTGATATGGAAGCCGACTTATTGCTTATAAACATAATTATAAGTATCATTCCAAGGCTTAGAAAGGTAAGTGGTACATTAAGTATAAGCATGGTTATAAACACACTTATAAGACTTATTATAGAGCTTAATATATTAGGCAGGGACACTCCTATAAACTGCCTTAAGGTATCCACATCATTGGTATATATTGACATGGTATCTCCGTACGGGTGTGTATCAAAGTATGATACGGAAAGCCTTTGCATATGGGAAAAAAGTTCTTCTCTTATGCCCCTCATAGTTCCCTGACCAATCTTTACCATGGTAGTACTTTGCACATAAGAAGCTATTACTCCTACGGCACATACAAAGCTCAGTCTTACTATAGCTTTATCAAGATTTGAAAAGTCCTTTTGACCGCTTTGCAGAAGCGGTGTAATGTAATCATCTATAAGAGCTTTAAAAAATGTTGTTCCGATCAGGGTGGTAACAGCTACAATTACAATACATACAAGCACTGCAAATATTTGTATAGGATATCCTTTTTTTATTCTTTGAATTACCCAAAATAAATTCAGTTTCTTTTCATCCTTTGACTTTGATAAATTATTCATATCCTACCTCCGCATTATCAAAATCCGCTGAACTTTCAAGCTGTATACTGACTATATCCGCATAGATATCATTATTCTTAAGCAGATTATCATGTGTATCGAAGGCGTCTACTCTTCCGTCTTTCAGCACAATTATCCTGTCAGCATCTTTTATGGAAGATATTCTTTGGGCTATTATTATCTTGGTACAGTTTTTAAGATTATTCTTAAATCCCTGTCTTATCTTCTCATCCGTTGCAGTATCTACCGCACTGGTAGAATCATCAAGTATAAGTATCTTGGGGGATTTAAGCAAGGCTCTGGCTATGCAAAGTCTTTGTCTTTGACCTCCGGAAAGGTTGGCTCCTCCTTGCTCAAGCCATGTATCATAGCCTTTTTCAAATCCGTTTATAAATTCATCGGCACAGGCTGTCTTACAAACTTCTACACATTCTTCAAGGCTTGCATCTTCCTTACCCCATCTTAGGTTTTCAAGTATACTTCCTGAGAAAAGTACATTCTTTTGCAGTACTACGCTGACCTTATTTCTAAGCTCTTCCAAGTCATAATCTCTTACATCTATACCACCTACCCTAATATCTCCCTCACTCGCATCGTAAAGCCTGCTTATTAAAGATATAAGTGTACTTTTGGCACTTCCCGTACCGCCTATGATACCTATGGTTTCTCCTTCTTTTATATGAAGATCTACATCTTCAAGCACGGGTTTTCCCTTGCCCTGTGCGTAGGAAAAATACACATGGTTAAAGTCTATGCTGCCTTCTTTTACTTCTTTTACAGCAGCTTCTTTGCTAACAATATCAGGTTTTTCTTCTATAATCTCGGCTATTCTTCTGGCGCTTGCCTCCGACATCGCCACCATAACCGAAATAAAAGAAAGAAATAAAAGACTGGTAAGCATGGTCATTATATAGGTAAATAATGAAGTAAGCTCTCCGGTACTTAGCTCATTATTAACTATAAGTCTTGCGCCGAAGTATGAAAGGGCTATTATAGCCGCAAATATACACAGATACATTGCAGGGTTGATTTTTGCCACATAATTTTCAGCCTTTAACGCAAGATCATATATAACACCTATAGACTTCTCAAACTTTGAAATCTCCTTATCTTCCTGCACGAAGGACTTTACCACTCTTATGCCTCTGATATTTTCCTGTATGTTGGCATTAAGTTCATCATACTTTCTAAAAACCTCTCCAAAAGCCTTACCTGCCTTTTTGATCACAAGCCCCAGCACGATTCCGAGGGCTATTAATGATACTAAAAATATTATTGAAAGCTTGGGGCTTATAATAATCGCCATGATCATGGAGAAAAACATTAAAGCCGGCGCCCTCATCATCAATCTTATAACCATCTGATAGGAATTTTGTATGTTTGAAACATCGGTGGTAAGCCTTGTAATAAGACCCGAGGTTGAATATCTGTCTATGTTTGAAAAAGAAAATTTTTGTATATTGATAAACATTGCTGCCCTTAGATTGGCTGCAAAACCTGATGATGCCCTCGCTCCGTAAATTCCCGACATAATTCCGCAAATAAGCCCCAAAAGAGCCAAGGCAACCAAAATCATTCCATAATGAATCACCTTTGATATATCCGATTTTTGTATACCCAAGTCTATGATCTTTATCATGGTATAGGGTATCATAGTCTCAAGCAATACCTCAAGTAAGGTAAATGTGGTGCAAATCACCGACTCCACCTTATATTTGCCGAGTTGTTTAAATAATGTTTTAAGCATTTGCTAACCTCTTTATATCTGAATCGACCTTATGTACTATCCCCTCCCAAGAGTGTTCCCTGATCATTTCCATAATTTCTTCGGATGCCGTTTCTTTGCTTTTAATACTTTCTATTTGTGAGGATATTTCCTTAACCAGGTCTTTTATAAATTTGGGTTTATCTTCCTCAACAGCCTTATCCACATCATAAAGCCTCGGAAGACTAACATACTTAATAAGTCCTGAAGCATTTATTTTTTCACCTAAAAGATAGATAAGTCCTTCTATAGGAGTGGTAACCACCCTCATACCGCATGCAAGGGCTTCTATATTGACAAGTCCCAGACCCTCGTAATATGACGGCAGCACAAAAATATCCATAGACCTCATAAAATCTGCCAATTTATTTTGCGGCATGGTTGAATGTATATGCATATTAGTAGCATATTCACTAAGTTTTGAAAGTTCCTCTGACTGCTCTTTATCACAGTTTCCCACTATATGAAATTCCAAACCTTCATACTTTTCATTGAGTTTCGGAAATGCCTGTACAAGCTCATAAATCCCCTTGGAAGGTGATATCTTGCCCACATAAAGAAGCCTTATAATATCATCCTCTTTTTTAGTGTCGCTTTGATGAAAAATGTCCTGTCTGAAACCTCCGCCGTATACTTTAAGTCTGTCTTTAGCTATGCCTATTTTATTTACTATACTGTCGGCATCATTTAATGACACACAGATGCACTCGTCTGCTTCTTTTATGTGCGGCATATATTTTTCTAAAATCCAAGGATTTTTCATAAGCTGTCTTACATCGGTGCTGTGGGATAAAGTTATAATCTTTTTATCAGCAAAAACTTCACATACTAAAGAACTTAAAATAAAAACATGGTGAGCTATGATAATATCGGGATCAAAGTCCTCTTTTATATGCAGTAACTTTTCTTTAAAGTTATTGATCCACACTTCATAATCATGCTCACTCATTTTAGAATATACAGTAGAATCATAGGGCATTTCATCACTCATTCCGGCTATGGGAAAGGGTATGTTTTTAGACTTGAACTTAAGTTCGTATTTTTTTATGTTGTCAGCCGAATCAAAACTAAAATCATCCTGTACCGCATATAAAGCCGCATTTTCATGTCCTAACTTATTAAGCCCCTCTATTAACACTGAAAAATAGATACCGCTGCCGGTCATGGCCGGCAGCTGTGCCAAGGTATGCAGTATCTTCATAAGCCAAGCTCCTTATTAACTTACAAAATCCGCACAAACACGATTTTCAACATATGGCTTTATAAAGGTTTCCGCAACGTGTACGTGCTTAGGGTTTTTGGCATAACTGTGTAAATCTTCCATACTTTCAAATTCACTTACTAAAATTACATCATGTGTACTGCCCTCTTCCAAGTCCGTATAGAACACCAAAGACTTAATTTCCTTTATTTCTTTGCTTAAAGCTTCCAGATTTTCCTTCATTGCCTTCTTTATATCAGAATTATTATGCTCTTCTTTAACCTTCCACATTACTATATGCTTTACCATAAAAACCTCCATCTTTTATAAACAATTATCTTAAAAAGTTATAGTTTAAAGGCTGTCGCAACATTTATACGACAGCCTTTTTTATTATACACCCATTTGTTTTGCTACTTCTGCAGCGAAGTCCTCACTCTTCTTCTCAAGTCCTTCACCTGTCTCAAAACGAATAAATCCTTTTATCTTTATATTAGCTGAATTTGCCTTAGCAACTTCTTCCACATACTGAGCCACGCTCTGCTTTCCGTCCTCAGCCCTTACATAGGTCTGGTCAAGTAAGCATATTTCCTTAAGCTCTTTTTTAATACGCCCGTTTACCATGCCTTCTATAACATTAGCCGGTTTACTTGCTTCCTTAGGATCGTTCTGAATCTGCGCAAGAAGTATCTCCTTCTCCTTTGCTATATAATCAGCACTAACCTCAGTTGAAGAAGTGTATAAAGGCTTAAGAGCCGCTACCTGCATAGCAATGTTCTTGCCCATTTCAGTTATAGCATCTGACTTCTTGTCAGTTTCTATATCTATAAGAACTCCGATCTTACCGCCTGCATGTATGTAAGATACTACAAGTCCGTTCTCCTCATGGATCTTCTCAAAACGACGAATATTCATATTCTCGCCGATTATTGATATCATGCTTGAAAGCTTCTCTTTTACTGTAAGACTTTCATCAAGTAACCACTTTTCATCTAAAAATGCTTCCATATCGGTTGCCTTAGACTCAAGTGCCTGCTTTGCAACTTCCGCAACATAAGACTTGAATGTATCATTCTTTGCTACGAAGTCGGTCTCTGCATTAACCTCAACGATAACGGCATCATGTCCACACTCACATACAAGTGTCTCTACGATACCTTCGGCAGCTATACGACCTGCCTTCTTAACTGCTCCGGCTAAGCCCTTTTCTCTTAAAAATTCAACAGCCTTATCTATATCTCCTGAAGTCTCTTGAAGCGCCTTCTTACAATCCATCATACCTGCACCGGTGATCTCTCTAAGCTCTTTAACCAGTGCTGCTGTAACCTCTGCCATTGACCTACCTCCAAATATTTAATTTATATTGATTTTCTGATTATTCTTCTGTCTGCTCTGCTGCTTCAAGCTCTGCATCTGCTGCCTGTGATTCAAGCTCTTCTGTGCTTGCTGCACCCTGATTAGCCTCTATAACCGCATCTGCCATGCTTGCAACTATAAGTCTTACCGCTCTTATAGCATCATCATTTCCGGGGATTATGTAATCAAGTTCTTCAGGATCTGAGTTTGTATCAGCTATACCTATAAGCTTTATACCGAGTGTATGAGCTTCCTGTACGCAAATCTTTTCTTTCTTAGGATCTACTACGAATATAGCATCCGGAAGCTTCTTCATATCCTTGATACCGCCTAAGTTCTTCTCAAGCTTCTCCCACTCTTTCTTAAGCTGGATAACTTCTTTTTTAGGAAGTACATCAAAGGTTCCGTCCTGGCTCATCTCTTCAATCTTTTGTAATCTCTTAATACGAAGCTGAATTGTCTTGAAGTTGGTAAGCATACCGCCGAGCCATCTCTCGTTAACATAGTACATACCGCAACGCTGTGCTTCTTCCTTGATAGCATCCTGAGCCTGCTTCTTGGTACCTACGAAAAGTATACTTCCACCTTCAGCCACTACATCTGCTATAGCCTTGTATGCGGTGTCAACCATACCCACACTCTTTTGTAAGTCTATGATATGGATACCGTTTCTCTCGGTGTAAATGTATGGAGCCATCTTAGGATTCCATCTTCTGGTTTGATGTCCGAAGTGAACACCGGCTTCTAACAATTGCTTCATTGATATAACGCTCATATTTTTTCTCCTTTTGGTTATACTTCCGCCTATCTTAAATATGGGAGTACTCCTTAAGCACCTCTCCCATAAAGTATAAGCGTGTTTTTTAACTGAATTATTGTACTATAAAAAAAAATATATTTCAATAGTTTTAGTCTTATTTTTTACAGTCTTTTTTCTAAAAAAGAAATACTACACAACAAATAAAGGTATAACCCCATAAAGAAAGTCTTTATTTTGGGACAAACTCATAAAATAAACCTCTGCCCAGGGCAGAGGTTTATTTGTATTGTAAGGTGTTTCTCTCTTATACGAAAGGCAATTTTACCACCGTAGCCTTTAAATGTTTGTTGCGCACCTGTATAAAGATTTCCGAGCTGGGCTTTGAGAACTCGGTAGGCACATAGGCGAGCCCAATTCCTATTTTTTTCATCGGCGAGGAGGTTCCAGAGGTTACCGTACCGATGACTTTTCCTTCGGAATCTACTACTTCGTAGCCGTGGCGGGGCACTCCTTTTTCCAGCAGCTCAAACCCAACCAATTTCCTTGTAACGCCTTCTTCCTTCTGCTTTGCAAAGACTTCCCTATTGATGAAATCTCCTTTCTGCAGCTTGGTTATCCAGCCCAGTCCAGCTTCCATCGGCGAGGTAGAGTCGTCTATATCATTCCCATAGAGGCAGAAGCCTTTTTCTAACCTGAGGGTATCTCTCGCCCCGAGCCCGCAAGGGATAAGCCCCTCTTCTTTCCCTGCAAGGGAGATGGCATCCCAGAGTTTTTCGGCGTATTGATTTTCAAAATAGATTTCAAAGCCTCCGCTCCCTGTGTATCCTGTGTTGGATATGATGACATTAGGGATTTCATTGACTGCTCCCACCGAGAAATGGTAGTAGGGGATTTCGGAGAGGTTTACTGGGGTCAGTTTTTGGAGGACTTGGAGGGCAAGTGGCCCTTGAATAGCGATGAGGGAGGTCTCATCGGAGAGGTTGGTCATCTTTGCTCCAAATTTCTCATTGTATTTAGAGATATGCGCCCAGTCTTTCTCGATATTCGAGGCGTTTACGACCACGAAATACTTCTCGTCATTCATTTTATAGATGATGAGGTCATCTACGATGCCTCCGCTTCCGTTGGGCAGGCAGGAGTACTGTGCCTTACCGTCGGTGAGGAGGGCGATATCGTTTGTGGTTACATATTGCAGGAGGTTTTTTGCCTCTGCACCTTCGATGAGGAACTGCCCCATATGAGAGACATCGAACATCCCTGCTCTTTCTCTTACGGCGAAGTGCTCGTCGGTTACGCTTGTGTATTGCACGGGCATTTCAAAGCCCGCGAAAGGCACCATCTTGGCTCCGAGGGAGCAGTGCTTGTCAAAAAGTGCTGTTTTCTTCATTGCTTACTTTTATGTATTGATTATTTAATTTTATTCTTTAACAAAAACTGTTGGAACTCGTTTAAAATGATTTTAAACCATTCGGTAAATTGTTCTGGCGACTGGGAGATTTCCTCGCTCAGCCTGTCAAGGGAAACGAACCTAAGCTCGGAGACTTCGGCAGGGTTTGGGGAAAAGGGGCCATTGTACTCACCCACGAAAACCGTGTCTAATTCGTGCTCCCACAAGCCTCCTCCTACTTCGGCTTTGTAGATAAAGTGGAATTTCTTCTCTACTTCTGTGCTGATGCCTAGCTCTTCCTTCATTCGGCGGATTGCGGCGTCTTTGTAGGTTTCGCCTTCTCTTGGGTGCGAGCATACGGCATTCGTCCAGAGGTTGGGCGAGTGGTATTTGGTGCTCGCTCTCCTTTGGAGGAGCATTTCTCCATCGGAATTAAAAATGAAGACAGAGAAGGCACGGTGCAAAAGTCCTTTGCGATGGGCTTCTTGCTTCTCCATCAGCCCTTGAACTTCGTCCTGAGGATTTACTAAGATTACAAACTCTGTCATTGGATAAGATTTAGGGTTGGGGATGAGTATCGCTGCCTCTGTCGCTTGTTTTTCCAAAGACTAATTTGATGATTACAGGCAGTGTGGTAACCAATACAAGACCGATGACGATAATTTCCAAGTGTTTTTTCAAGTCGAGCCCGAACTGGTCTTCCAAAAGACGCTGTAAATAATGCCCAGCATAGACGAGAAGGAATGCCCAGAGAACTCCCCCGATGATATTATCGCGGAAGAACTTCTTTTTATCCATCTTGACAATCCCCGCAACGATGGGCGTAAAAGTACGGACAATCGGGAGGAAGCGGGCGAGGATAATTGCCATAGAACCGTGCTTCTCGAAGAAGTCGTGCGCTTGGTACAGATATTTTTTCTTGAAAAGCAAGGAATCTTCTCTCTTGTAGAGGGCAGGTCCTGTTTTATAACCGAAATAGTAACCTACCTCATTGCCAATGATAGCCGCCAGTGCGATAAAAAAAGCTAAAATAGAAGTGTCTAAAAAATCATTCCCGAAAGAGCCAAATGTCTCTTCAATAATGGTCTTTGCATATATACCAGAGATGAATAGCAGACTGTCGCCAGGAAGGAAAAACCCTACAAATAAACCCGTTTCTGCGAAAATAATGAATAACACTAACCAAAAACCACCGAGTTTTATGTAAAATTCTGGGTTTAACAAGTCTTTCCAACTCTCAAAATGTTCCATTCAATAAAGTCTTTGAGCAAAAGTAAGGATAATTTTAATATTAGAGGATATTGAGAAGGTAGAGCAAGCCTACGCTCAGCATATTCTTGCTTGTATTGGGCGTCTGCTCCCTGTAGGTAGAGTGGAATTTGTATGAATTATTACTGAAATGGGTAAATATCTTGAAATTCTGACTCTCAAAAGGTTTAAACTCCAAACCGATAAGGTTAATATAATGATGAGAGAGGTGGCGCTCGATAGATTCAGATCTGCTGTTGATACGCTCTGCAATGGTTTTCCCTGTTATAAAGATTTTAGGCGTGAGGGCATAATCCACACGAAGTACCGCCGCCTGATGCTGGATGTTCCGAGCATAAACAGGCTGATAATTGATATCCTGAGCGAGGTTGTAGGCATTTAATACAGGAGAGATAAGGTTGGAGTAATCTACCGCTGCATTGGTTTGATGGAGGTCTAAGTACATCATAAAACTTCCAAAGGTGAATTGATTCCCGAGAGAGAGATTTACATTGGTTTTGCCCTCTGCTATCTGAGAGACGCCTGCTGAGTAATAGGTTTTGAACTTATCATCCCAGAAATCTCCTCTCCATACGAGGTTGGCACCAAGGGGGAGCTTAGCGGCTTTTAAAGCATTAACACTATAACCTGTGGTTTTGTGGAGCTTGCTAAAAGTATTGTTACTGGTATTATAAACCTCCAATTGAAGCTGATGGTTTGCATTGAAGGCATACGAAAGCCTCGTACCGAAAGCAAAGAGATTGAGTTGCTGATTAAGGTAATCCGAGTATTGGTATTCAAATACAGGGTTGATATCCGCCTCCCACGAGCCTGTGGATACGAAATGCTTCCCTGCCATAATTGACCACTGTTTTTCCTTCCCGAAGAGGTATTCTACATAAGCAAAATCCAATGAGGCGGGGGCATTATCAAGTGTATTGGGCTCTTGCGCTCTGTTGAGCCTAAACCTTAGGTTGTATTTTATGTCAGGATTCACTTTCCCGATGAATTGCAGTCGGCTTTCGTTTAATTTAAAGCCCGCCTGATTGTTTTCTCCCTCTGGGACTTCCAAAGAGGAACGAAAGATGAGGTTAATATCAAGGTTATTGAGCAAATACTCTGCTTTTGTTTCCTCTGTCTGCGCACTTATAGCATTTGCCAGAGCTATTCCTATAATTAAAATATATTTTCTCATTGTTTTTAACTATTATATATTATACTCTATTCGTTATTTAGCTTTAAAAACAAAAGTTTCAAAGAATTTTCTACTATCATTTTTTACTTTGAGTAACTTTTCCTTTTCTCTTAAATCTTACCAAATGATGCCTTATCCTACTATTAAGTCTCTCTACTGTAAAGGTTTCTGCTTTTGATTCTATTTTTCACTGCAAATTACCTCTAACATTTCCAATAATCACTGCAAAAAATATATTTCTCTCTATTGTACTTCTATAAAGCCCACTTTAATCTTATTTGATAATTGATTTCAGTAGAGTTCATCCCATTAAATTACAAAAATAGATGAAATTAACAATTCCAAATTTCGCTAAGAGATGAGAGAGAACTTATACCAGCATATAAGTCCTATAATCCTGCATTTTTATTTTGCCAGAATCTCTCAGTAGGATGAGATGCTCGAGGACCTCCTCTCGATTACCGTTACTGATGGCAATACATAGCTCATCTAAGGTAAGAGGCCTGCTCGCTAAGGCATTGAGAATATCTTTTTGGGGGCTACCCTTGATATTATTCTGAAATCGGTTGCTACAATAGGAGCAGTTGCCACAATCCTGAGCATTTCTCTCACCGAAGTACTGTAAAATCAGCCTCATTTTGCAGAAGGAGATATCGGTAATGAAGAATTTCATCTCTTCCCACTTTCGGACTTTATTCTTTTGGATTGTAGAGAAGGTTTTATAGTATTTCCCAAACAAAAGCCTCTCATCTCTTGGGGTGAGGAATTTAATGCTCGCCTGCCCGCCATCTATATATTCCATATAGCCTTTGTTTTTCATCTTGCTGAGGCGCTTTTTTATCAGATGAAGTGGAGATTCTAGCTTTTCGGAGAGGATTTCCTCATCAAAATGTACTTTCTGAGCCGTAAAACCTATAATATTCCGTAGCAGGAGCTCAATGAAATAGGCATCTTCCTCTGGCAAGAGCTCTATCTGGTCGTAAGGAATAAGCAGCTCGATGGATGAGCGATTCTTTTGCTCCCTGAGGTAAATCACTTCTTGAATATGAAGAAAATTGAGGACAGATTTTAGTTTTGTTTTCCCAATTGCCGTCAGTTTAAGCAATTTTTCAAGGCTAAACTGAAATTCTTTCTCCACCTTTTGCTGCTCAGCAATACCAAACATTGAGTAGAGGTAAGAAATAATCTTCTGGTACTCTTCCTTAGAGGTGTATTGGCTCCTCAGTATCTTATCTACCTTCAGCAAGTCCTGCTTGTCCCAAAGCAAGTGGGCAAAGCTCTCGGCTCCGTCTCTCCCCGCCCTTCCGATTTCTTGGTAATAATTCTCGATGGACTGAGATGGCGAAAGATGAATGACGAAATAGACATTCTCCTTATCTATCCCCATCCCAAAAGCATTGGTAGAGATCAGGACATTCAGGCTGCTTCTCTGCCACCAGTTTTGCTTCTTTATTCGCTCATCTTTGGGCAGCCCTGCGTGGTAATAATCTACATTTGTCAATCCTCTTGATTGGAGATATTGGGATAATTCCTCTGCCTCTCTCCTCGTTCGGGTATAGATAAGCCCTGAGGTGCGGTTCATATTCAAATAATGATAGATATGAGGATATTTATCCGAGATTTCTAATACATTAATATGAATATTCTCCCTTCTAAAGCCTTTTTTAAAGATTTGAGGAGCTTTTAGTGCTAATTTATCTACAATCTCGGTGAGAACTCTCGGGGTGGCTGTTGCCGTAAGTGCGATACAAGGCAAATGATAATACTGCTCCCTGAACATTTTAATGTTTCTATAGCTCGGGCGGAAGTCCTGCCCCCATTCGGAGACGCAATGTGCCTCATCTACCGCAATAAAAGAGAGCTGGATATCTTGAGTTTCCATTAAAAACCTTTGATTGCTCAATCTTTCAGGGGAGATGTAGAGCAATTTTGTAACGCCCTCCTTCGCTCTGGAATACACGAGGTCTTCCTCTACCGTATCCAAATCAGATGAGAGGTAATCTGCCTCTATACCTATGGAATTGAGCTGCTCAACCTGGTCCTTCATCAATGCTAAAAGCGGAGAAACCACAAGGCATACGCCCTCGCTGAGCAATGCAGGAAGCTGATAGCAGAGCGACTTACCCCCTCCTGTAGGGAGAAGTGCTACGGTATCCTTGCCTGATAAGATGCTATCAATAATCCCCTCCTGAGGCGCTCTAAATTCGGTATAGCCCCAAAACTCCTTAAGCGTTTGGTATTTCAGATCCCTCAAATTCTCTGCTGATATCATACAGGCGTAAAGATAGAACAAAATAATTAAAACAAATCGGAAGTAGAATATTCTACTTCCGATTCAGTATTTTCAAAGTTTAATTTTAAAAACTATTTAGCCTCAAAGTAAACTCTTCTATTTGCTTCATTTTTCCATTCAGGGCACTTAGTAGCTGGGTCGCACTCAGGATATTTAAGGTCATTTTTACCTCTACCCTCTGCTATTAGCATTGAAGTACTCACCCCTCTATCTACTAAATATTTTACTACTGCTTTTGCTCTTCTTTGAGAAAGTGCCAAGTTATATTTAGCAGAGCCTCTAGTATCTGTAGCACCGATAACTAAGAACCTATCATTAGAATTTAAAGTCTTGATGATATCCGCTGCTTTATTCAGTCTATCAAATGAAACAGGTCTAATTTTATCACTGTTAAGCTCAAACTCTATACCTTCAAAGTGCTTATTAACTTCGCTTACTACTGCCTTGGTGTTTATTTTAACTTCTGGCTTAGGCTCTAGTGGACAACCTTGATTTTCTACAGGTCCTGGAACAGTCACACACTTATCATAAAGGTCAATTACACCATCCAAGTCAGCATCTAAAGCTACACCAGCACCATCAACTCTTGCACCTGCAGGTGTATCAAGTTGTCTATCCCAGTCATCACATACTCCATCATTATCCTGATCTCCTTTTTTACAAACTTCAATATCTTGATTTTTATTTGCCAAGTTATCAAGTTTGGAATAAACCTCTTGGAAAGGATCATGCCAGAATAAATGAGATTGGTGTTTTCCAATTTTATAAGTTACACCTGCTGTAATATTAAAGAAATTATCTGAAATTTGCTCTTCAGTCATATTAATATTACTGTATGGCTGACCTCCACCATCAAATTCATCTGTACCTGTAACTACATACATCACTCTACCTTCTACATCAAATCTTCTTGAGATTTTATATTTAACTCCGGTACCAGCCTGCATAAATAATGAACTCAAATTAAAAGGTTTAACCTCAGAGGTTAAATCTGTTCCGTTCATATCTTCCAAATAAGCTCTATAGGCTAATGTACCAAAGCCAAAGTAACCGTGAATAGCCCACTTATATGTAGAGTGATTATCTACCCTTCTAAGTAAATTTGAAAAATTTAAATCTCCAATAAGTGAGATCGCATCATACTGAGTTAAAGCTCCAACCTCCTTAGCACTGCTTGGGTTATGTTTTTTAGTGTGGAACCAACCTTGTCTTGTTTCTCCTCTGTCATACTGAAGTTTAAGGCCAAAGGAATGAGTGATTGCTTTATCTACACTTAAATAAAAGGAGTATCCAAAAACATTTTTACCATTTCCATTTTTAATTGATGTTAAGTCTGCAGACTGAACAAGTGGAACTCCCACCCCTGCAGAAACAGACCAATCATTAAATCTTTTTGATTCTTGAGTAAACTTGGAAACATTAGAAGAGCCTGATGTAAAAGTATTAGGAAAAACTCCATTAGCTTCTGTTGCTACTGTACTTTGAGCTAATATAACAGTTGGTAAAGCTAATGCCAATGCAACACTTGTACAATTTAGTTTCATTATATTTGATTTTTTATGTTAAACTAATTAAATTATTTTTTTTGAGGAATTTCAGTACCTAGGGGACAGCCTTTATTTTCTGGAACACCTGGAACTGTTACACATTTATCATAGAGATCGATTACACCATCCAAGTCAATATCTAATGCTACACCTGCACCATCAACTCTTGCCCAAAAAGGAGTATCAAGCTGTCTATCCCAATCA
>ERZ773068.316-NODE-316-length-26213-cov-37.234307_pt1 | contig 26213 bp, 22 predicted proteins | sample MGYA00580620_ERZ773068 | MGnify/ENA primary metagenome ERZ773068 (study PRJEB29015, sample SAMEA2737983) | human oral metagenome | biome: human oral; feature: human-associated habitat; material: dental | place: China | collected 2101 ... | reverse complement strand
GCCTGAAAGCCCAAAGCAGCCTGAAAACCGGAAAACCGGCTTTCAGGCTGCTTTGCTGTGGCTTGCGGGTATTAAACGGCTCGGTTTTCGCGGCCGTGGACGATGCTGCGGGCGATCACGCGGTTGGGGTGCAGCGCGCGGCGCAGGCGCGGCGAGAGCGGGCGCGGGTGGCCGCAGATTTGCGCGGCGATGTCGGCGGCGCACAGCGGGGCGGTGGCCAGGCCGCGGCTGCCGTGGGCGGTGTTGGCGTAGGCTTGCGGCAGCCATGGGCAGGGGATGTGGGCGAGACGGTAGTTTTTGTCGAGCGCGAGTTTGGCGTAATCGCGGCGCATGGCGGCGGCATCGGCAAGCGCGCCGGAGAGCGGCAGATGGTCGTAGCTGTCGCAGCGCAGGGCGGCGTGGCCGCGTCCGCTCTCTTTCAGGCTGCCGGCGGCGGGTAGCGGCGACAGGGCGGCGAAGAGTTCGGGATTAAGGGCGGCCAGCGCGGCGCGATTGCCGTTTTCGTCGGCTTCGCGCCAATCGCAGCCTTCGTCGTGGTGGACGAAGCTGGCGCCGTAGCAGTGGGCGTCGCGCCAGGCGGGGGAAATATAGCTCTCGCCGGAAAGGGCGGCGCACAGACGGCGGCTGGCGGCGGTAGCGGCGGCGAGCGAAGTTTGGCCGCGGATGGTTTGCAGCGGGAAATCGGCCAGTAGCGGGGCGTTCAGGCTGCCGGCGCCGGTGCAGAAAACGATATGGCTGCCGCTAAAACGGCCGCGGCCGCTATCAATCTGCCAGTTTTCGCCATCGAAAGCGGCAGCCTGAACGCGGTGTTCGGGCAGAAACGTGATGTTTTCGTGCGCCAGCAGCGCTGTTACCAGCGCCGGCGGGTTGAGCCACACGCCCTGCGGCCAGTAGAGCGCGCTGCTGCCGATGTCGATGCCGGCAATGGCGGCGGCTTCGTCTGCGCCGACACGGCGGTACAGGTGGCGGTGCTGCGTTTGCGCGGCGAGGGCATCGTGGCGGCGGCGCTCGGCATCGTTGTAATCCAGATGCAGCACGCCGTCGCCGCCCCAGCAGTCGCGCGCGGGCAAAAGCTGCGCCAGCAGGCGGCGGCTGTAGCCGTAGCCGCACAGCAAAAGCTCGGTTTGGGCGGTATTGTGGGCGGAGATTTTGGCGTACAGCAGGCCCTGGCGGTTGCCGGAAGCGGCGTGGGCGGCGGCGGGCGCGGCGTCGAACACGCTCACTTTCACGCCGCGCCGCGCCAGCTCGTAGGCGGTGGCGGCACCGGCAATGCCCGCGCCGATAACCAGCACATGTTCGGGAAACGGGCTTTCAGGCTGCCCAAGCCAGGGTTTGCCGTCGTTTTCAGGCTGCCTGCAAGCCCAAGGCTCGCCGTCCTGCACGTCAATCGCGGCAAAATAGTCGCCGGCTTCGGCTGCGGCGGCGCTCGGCAGCAGCCACAAATCGCGGCCGGGCAGGATGTCGGCCAGCAGGTTGGCGCCGGCAAACTGCAGGGTGCGGCAGGCTTCGTCCAGCGCCTGCCGCAGGCGGACTTCGCCGGCGGTGGCAGCGGCGGGCAGCGGCCATTGCGGCAGGGCGGTATCGGGCAGGCATACCGCCCAGTCGCGCTGCTGCGGCCGTTGCGCCAGCGCGGCGGTCAGGCTGCGGATGTCGGGCGGCGTGCGCCACAGCGGCACGGCTCGGCCGCCGGCGTGTTCAGGCTGCCTGCTCATGGTTTGTCCTTTCGCCAAGAAAGCAGCCTGCACCGTGTATGGGAGCGGCTGCGCCAATAAAAAACCGTTTCAGGCTGCCTGCATCTGAAACGGCGGGAAGGGTTTTCAGGCTGCTTCGGCATCAAAGCCGGCGTCTTCCACCGCGTCGACCAGCTCGGCTACGCTAGTGCGCTGCGCATCGAAGCGCACGCGGGCGAGACCTTCGTCCAGGCTGACGTCTGCGCGTTCGACGCCGTCGATGCCGCGCAGGATTTTTTCAACATTGGCAACGCAGCCGCCGCAGGTCATGCCGCCGATTTTAAGGGTGGTTTCTTGCATGGTTTGCTCCTTTATGCAGTAGGAAAAGGCAGCCTGAAAAGGGCTGCGAAGCGGAAAAAGCCGTTTCAGGCTGCCTGAAACGGCGGGAAGGTTCAGCCGGCAAACACCGGCAGTTTGCCCATCATGCCCAGCACCATCGCGGCGATGTTGGCCAGGCCGAACAGCAGCACCCACAGCATCATGCCGTAGCCGCCATAAACGCTGTAGCCGCGGCCGGCGCCGAATTTTTTGCGTGCGGCGTACAACAGCGCGGCGGGAGTCAGCGCCGTCCAGACCGTTGCCACCAGCCCGACATAGGCGATGACGGTAACGAAACCGCCCGGCCAGCGCAGGCTGAACAGCAGGGGCGGCAGAAAGGTAATCAGCGCGGCTTTGCTGCGGCCGGCACGGCTGTCGTCGAAGCCGCAAAGGTCGGCGATGTAGTCGAACAGGCCGAGGGTTACGCCGAGAAAGGAGCTGGCGATGGCGGTGTAGGAGAAAAACGCGAGAATCTGCGCCATGCTGCCGGTGGCGGTGAATTTGGAAAGCTCGGCAATCAGCACGCCGACTTTGCCTTCGGCGGCAATCACCGGCCCGAAGGCGGAGCGCGGCAGATTGCCCTGCACCGCCAGCTGCCACAGCGCATAAACCACCAGCGCGATCAGGGTGCCGCCCCACAATGCGCGCGACACTTTGCGCGCGTCGCCGCGGAAATATTTCAGCAGGCTGGAAACGTTGCCGTGAAAGCCGAAAGAGGCCAGGCACACCGGCAGCGCGGCGCCGACGAATATCCAGTAGGAAGTGCCGGCGGGAGCGGCCGAATCGAGCAGCACCGGCAGTTTCGCCGAGCCGATCAGGCCGCCGGTTGCCCAGATAAACGACAGCACCAGGCCGCCGATCAGAATCGAAGTGAAGCGGTCCACCAGCCGTGCCGACCACCACACGCAGCCGGCAAACACCAGCGCAAACAGCAGCTGCCCCATCCACAGCGGTGCGCCGTCGGGCGAAGGTGCCGGCAGCAGGCCGCCGAGCGCGCCGGCGGTCAGGCCGCCGCCGGCGGTGATGTAGGCGTAGGTCAGCAGATACAGCACAAAGGCCACCGACAGGCCGTTGATGATATTCCACGGCACACCGAGCAGGTCTTTGACCATGGTGTCGAAATTGGCGCCGTGCGGGTAGTGGGTGTTGGCTTCGAGAATCATCAGCCCGGACGTGAGCATGGAAAACCAGGTATAGAGCAGCACCAACAGCGAGCCGGCAAACCAGATGCCGGAAGTGGCGGTGGGGTTGGCCAGCATGCCGGCGCCGATAACGGTGCCGGCGATAATCATGGCGCCGCCGAACAGCGAGGGTTGTTTGTTCATAAGGTCTTTCGTCGGACGAAACGGGAAAAGGGTTTTCAGGCTGCTTGCGCGTTTTCAGGCTGCCTGCAAGGCTGCAGGCAGCCTGAAAACGGCGGCGGGGCTATTCGCGGACGACTTTGCGCACCTGCGGGATGTGGTGCAGGTTTTCGGTAATCTGCTGCAGGTGTTTCAAATCGCGCACATTGAGCCGGAAGCGGAATTCGGCAAAACCTTCGCTGCCGGGCTGGGCGCTGGTCAGGGTATCGACCGAGGCGATGTTGCCGCCGCTGTCGGAAATGGCGGAAGTGATAGCGGCCAGCAGGGCGTGGGTATCGACGGAAGAGACGGTTACCACGGTGTCGTACAGGCGGTGGCCGACGGCGATGTCCGCCCAATCGGCATCCAGCTGGTGCTCGGGATCGGTTTTCAGCAGCAGCGGGCAGGTGTCGCGGTGGACGAACATGCCCTGGTCTTTGACGATTACGGCGCGTACGTTGTCGCCGGGAATCGGCATGCAGCATTTGCCCAGATGGGCGCGGCTGGTTTCGTTGCCGAAGATTTTGACGGTGCCGAGTTTGACTTCGCCGCCCAGATGGCGGCCGGCCAGCGCCGCCACTTCCATCGCCACCGATACCGGCTGGGTGCGGCCGAGACCGATGTCGTACAGGATGTCGTCGAATTGGATCTGGCGCGCCTGCAGATCTTCAAGGTATTTTTCCATCAGCTCGTCCGATTCGGCGATGCGGCGCGGCAGCAGGCTGGAAAGGGCACTGGCCAGCAGGCGCTCGCCCAGGGCGACGGCGTCTTCGCGGCTGGTGTTTTTGATGTAGCTGCGGATGGCGCTGCGGGCGCGACTGGATGCGGCGAACGACAGCCACGCCGGGCTGGGCTTGCCGTGATCGGAAGTGATGATTTCGACGGTGTCGCCGGTTTTGAGCACGGTACGCAGCGGCACCGGGGTTTTGTTGACGCGGGCGCCGACGCAGCGGTTGCCGATGTCGGTATGCACGGCGTAGGCGAAATCAATCGGCGTGGCGCCGCGCGGCAGGGTGAAAATCTTGCCTTTGGGCGTGAAGATATAGACTTCGTTGGGAAACAGATCGACTTTGACGTGCTCGAGAAACTCGATGGCGTTGTCGCTGCGGGTTTGCAGATCGAGAATGCTCTGCAGCCATTGGTTGGTGCGCAGCGCGGCTTCGTCTTCCTTGCCTTCGCCGGCTTTGTACGCCCAATGGCTGGCAACGCCCGATTCGGCGATGCGGTGCATTTCGCGGGTGCGGATCTGCACTTCTATCGGCAGGCCGTAGGGGCCGGTAAGCGTGGTGTGCAGGCTTTTGTAGCCGTTGCTTTTGGGGATGGCGATGTAGTCTTTGATTTTGCCCGGCCGCGGTTTGTACAGGCTGTGCAGCGCGCCCAGCGCGGTATAGCAGGCGGAGACGCTGTTGACGATTACGCGAAAGCCGTAGATATCCAGCACTTCTTCAAAGCGCAGGTGTTTGGACACCATTTTCTGGTGGATGTTGTAGAGGTTTTTCTCGCGCCCCTGAATCTGCGCTTCGATATTGGCGCCGGTCAGCAGCAGGCTGAATTCGCGCAGCACGCGTTCGATGACGTCGTGCCCGCTTTTTTTGAATTCGGCCATCGCCCTTTGCAGCACGCGGTAGCGCGAAGGGTGCATGGCCTGGAAAGACAGATCCTGCAGCTCGCGGTAAACATGATTCAGCCCCAGCCGGTTGGCGATGGGGGCGTACACTTCCAGCGTTTCGGTGGCGATGCGGCGGCGGCTTTGGGCGTTTTTGGCGCCGAGCGTGCGCATATTGTGCAGGCGGTCGGCGAGTTTGACGATAATCACCCGCACGTCGCGGGTCATCGCCAGAATCAGCTTGCGGAAACTCTCGGCCTGGTGTTCGGCCTGGCTGTCGTATTCGAGTTTGTCGAGTTTGGATAAGCCGTCCACCATCTCGGCCACGGTATCGCCGAAGGCTTCGGCAATCTGCGCCTTGCCGATCGGCGTGTCTTCCAGCACATCGTGCATCAGGCCGGCGCACAGGGTCTGCAGATCCATGCGCCAGCCGGCCAGCTCGGCGGTTACGCTGATGGGGTGGGTGATATAGGGTTCGCCGCTCTGCCGCTTTTGCGAACCGTGGGCGCGAAAGGCGAAAGCGCAGGCTTTTTCCAGCACCTGCAAGTCTTCCGCGCTCAGGTAGTCGGCTTTGCGAAACAGCATCTCGCGCACGGGCGCGGTGATGGCATCATAATCGGCAAGGGGCGGCGGAACGCTCATAAAGCCCCCTCAGCGGCCGCGTTTGAGAATTTCTTCGCCCACTTGGCCGGCAGCGATTTCGCGCAGCGCGGTTACGGTGGCTTTGTTGTTGCGGACGTCGTCAACCAGCGGGTCGGTGCCGTTTTCCAGCTGGCGGGCGCGGCGGGCGGCGATCAGGGTTAGGTCGAAATGGTTGGGGATTTTGGTGATGCAGTCTTCTACGGTAATGCGTGCCATATGCGCTCTTTCGGGTGTCGGAAAGTGGTAAAAACGTTTTCAGGCTGCCCTCAGGCAGCCTGAAACAAGGGAACGGCCAAATTTTAAGTATTTTGCAATATTTTTTCAATTGCTTTACGTTGCCGCCGCAGGCTGCAGCGCTGGGCGCGGACGATCGCCAGCAGCTCGGCTTCGGCCTGATCGAGATCGTGGTTAATGACCGCGTAATCGAAAGACAGCGCTTCCTGGATTTCTTCGGCGGCCAAACCCAGCCGGCGCTCGATGACTTCGGCGCTGTCGGTGCCGCGACCGCGCAGGCGCTCGGCCAGCACCGCCAGCGACGGCGGCAGGATAAAAATGCCCACCGCTTCGGGCAGCGCGCGGCGCACTTGGGCGGCGCCCTGCACGTCGATTTCCAAAATCACGTCGTAGCCGGCCTCGCTCATCTGCCGCACCGATTCGATGCCGGTGCCGTAGAAATTGCCGAACACTTCGGCGTGTTCGAGAAAAGCGCCCTGCCCGATCAGTTCGACAAACTCTTCGCGGCTGACGAAATAATAGTGGCAGCCGTGCTCTTCGCCCTCGCGCGGGGCGCGGGTGGTGTGCGACACCGATACGCGGATTTGCGGCTGCGCGGCGGTCAGGCGCGATACCAGCGTGGTTTTGCCGGTGCCCGATGCGGCGGAAACAATAAAAATATTGCCGGGTTCGACTGCGTTCATGCTTGGCTCCGATTGCGGATAAGGGGAAGACGCCGATTATGCCACAGCCGGCAGGGCAATGCTTTCAGGCTGCCTGAAAAGCGCCGGTTCAAAGCAGCCTGAAAGCCGTTTTGCCGCCTTTTCAGGCTGCCTGCCGCTCTTGCTTTTCAAACGGTTTACGGTAAAATCGCGCTTTCCGACACAGGCAGCACACCATGACAAAATTCATCTTTGTAACCGGCGGCGTCGTCTCTTCATTAGGAAAAGGCATCGCCGCCGCTTCTATTGCCACCATACTCGAATCGCGCGGCTTGAACGTAACCATGCTCAAGCTCGATCCCTACATCAACGTCGATCCCGGCACCATGAGCCCCTTCCAGCACGGCGAAGTGTTCGTAACCGACGACGGTGCGGAAACCGACCTTGATTTGGGGCATTACGAACGCTTCATCAACGCCACCATGAGCCGCCGCAACAGCTTCTCCACCGGCCAGGTGTACGAAAGCGTAATCGCCAAAGAACGGCGCGGCGACTATCTGGGCGGCACGGTGCAGGTGATCCCGCACATCACCGACGAAATCAAACGCCGCATCCACGAAGGCGCGGCGGGCAAAGACGTGGCGATTGTTGAAATCGGCGGCACGGTGGGCGACATCGAATCGCTGCCGTTTTTGGAAGCCATCCGCCAGATGCGCAGCCAACTCGGCCGCAGCAACACCCTGTTTGTCCACCTTTCCTACGTTCCCTACATCGCCGCCGCCGGCGAAATCAAAACCAAGCCCACCCAGCATTCAGTGAAAGAGCTGCGCGAAATCGGCATCCAGCCCGACGTGCTGATCTGCCGCATGGACCGCCCGCTGCCCGAAGAAGAGCGGCGCAAAATCGCCCTGTTTTGCAATGTTGAAGAGCGCGCGGTGGTCGGCAGCTACGATGCCGCAAGCATTTACGAAATCCCCGAAATGCTGCACAGCCAGGGCATCGACAACATCATCACCGAGCAGCTGCAGCTCAACGTGCGCCAGGCCGATCTGACCGACTGGAAAAAAATCGTTTACGCGATCAAAAACCCGCAGCACACCGTGCGCCTGGCGATGGTCGGCAAATACGTCGATCTCACCGAGTCCTACAAATCGCTCACCGAAGCGCTCAAACACGCCGGCATCCACACCAATACCGACGTGCAAATCACCTATATCGACAGCGAAAGCATCGAACGGGACGGCACCGGCTGCCTGCAGGGCTTCGATGCCGTACTGGTGCCTGGCGGCTTCGGCGTGCGCGGCGTGGAAGGCAAAATCGCCGCCGCCCGCTACGCCCGCGAGCACAAAGTCCCCTATCTGGGCATCTGCCTGGGCATGCAGATTGCGCTGATCGAATACGCCCGCGACAAAGCCGGTCTGGCCAAAGCCAATTCCACCGAGTTTGATTTGAAAACCGAAGCCCCGGTCATCGCCCTGATCGACGAATGGCAGACCGCCGACGGCAGCGTGGAAAAGCGCGACGAAAACGCCGATTTGGGCGGCACCATGCGGCTGGGCGCGCAGGAAGTCGAACTCAAAGCCGGCAGCCTCGCCGCCAAAATCTACGGCGCCGAAGAAATCCGCGAACGCCACCGCCACCGCTACGAAGTCAACAACCGCTACCTGCCGCAGCTCGAAGCAGCCGGTTTGGTGATCGGCGGCGTCTCCGCCGGACGCGAGCGGCTGGTGGAAACCATCGAGCTGCCGCAAAACGTGCACCCGTGGTTCTTCGCCTGCCAGTTTCACCCCGAGTTCACTTCCACCCCCCGCAAAGGTCACCCGCTGTTTGCCGCCTACATCAAGGCCGCGCTGGCAAACAAAGCCTGATGCGGACGATATCCAAAGCAGCCTGAAAAGCGTTTCAGGCTGCTTTTTGTATCTCTGATTGCTGCACGACAGCAACAGGCAGCCTGAAAAACCAATCGGCAAAGTATTTTCAGGCTGCCTGCCGGCTTGCCCGCAATACCCGTTCAGGCAAACTGCCGCTTAAGCCCACCAAGATTCCCGCCGGCATGAGAATGACGCCATTGGGGAAAACTCGCTGCTGCAAAAAGCAGCCTGAAAATCTTTCAGGCTGCTTTTTGTCTCTCTGACTGCCGCATGGAAGAAACAGGCAGCCTGAAAGGTTTGCCAAACGGTTTCAGGCTGCCTGATGCCGCATCAGGCAGCCTGAAACCATATCCTGCCGCCGCAAACGGCGCTACAATCAACGGCAGGCAATCGGCAGCCTGAAAAAGCCGCTGAAGCTTTCAGGCTGCTTTGCCGCCCGTTTGTTGCCATAGTCAGGAAAATACGATGTCCGACCGCAAACCTTCCTTCGGCCTGCCGGCCGTAATTCTGTCGCTCGGCCTGCTGGCCGCTGCTTTCGTGCTCGGCTACCAGTTTAAAAACCTGCGCCAGCCGGGCGTGATTACCGTGAAAGGGCTGGCCGAAGCCCGCCACCACGCCACCGTCGGCACCTGGCAGGTGGGCGTGAAAATCTGGGGCGGCAGCTATGCCGATGCCCGTGCCAAGAGCGACAGCAAAATCAAGCGCGTCAAAGACTTTTTGCAGAGCCACGGCTTTGATGCCGCGTCCTTCCAAAGCGAAGACACCGACATCAGCGTCCGCACCGAGTACTACACCGACGCCCAGGGCGAGCGCCACAGCCGCGAAAACGGCTACGATGCCAAACGCACCATCGTCATTTCCACCAAGGATTTGGACAAACTCAAAACCGCGCTGGCCGCCATTCAGGATTTGCGCGCCGAAGACGACAGCGTGAATTTTGAAAATCCGAAATACTATTCTGATTTTGGTTTGATGTTTTCAGGCAGCCTGCACTTGGATGATTCTGGGTGCAGGCTGCCTGAAAAAGCCAAGGCGAAATAGCAGCCTTGGCTTATTTTCAACTTTATAGTGGATTAAAATCGCAATGATACGGCGTTGGCTCGCCTTGACGTACTACCTGTACGCCTTGCGGCTCGCCGCCTTGTCTCATTTTTATTTTAATCCACTATACATGGAGAAAATCATGAACTTTTGGCGTATTAAAATGTATCCGGGCGGCGATACCGCCTGGGGCGAGGACAACCTGCCTTGGATTCTGGAAAACAAAGGCTTCATCGGCATGGGTAAATGGCATGTTTCGCAGGAACAAAACGAAACCTTTGTCAAACAGATGAAAACGGGCGATATTGTCGGCGTGATGATTTATGACCGCTTGGTGGCATTGGTGCAGGTTACCGCGCCTGCGGTCGAACTGGACAGCGAAAGAATCGAGCACCCGGACGGCTACTGGCATTGGGTTTTGGGGGAAAATGACAATTTGAAATGGCTGGTTTACCGCCGCCCCGTCCGCGTGTTGGACTGGAATATCGGCAATGTGCGCCCCGCCGTTGATGCGGGAAGGAGCGCTACTTTGGTGCGTTGCGCCGATTTGGATGCGCCGAGCAACAAAGCCATTGTGGACTGGTTTAAAGATGTCCGCGCTTCGTTTGAAAAACGCGGTATCGCGCAATTATTAGACTGATGGGATGACGGTTTTCAGGCAGCCTGCACTCGGATGATTTGTGGTGCAGGCTGCTTTTGCCCATGTCGGACTGTGAAAGGAAGAACGATGAAGATATATTTAACGGCAGCATTGCTGTTTTTGTTGGAGAATCTGGAAAGCATCAAACGCGACCTGATCGCCAAAGCCACCCAAGACGCGCAGGTGCGCGCCGAAGAGTTCGCCAAAACCGGCAACGCCAAAGTCGGCGCCATGCAGTCGGCCTCGCAGGGTTCGTTCGACATCCAGTCGCCCAACCCCTCTTCGGAAGATAACAGCGACTACGGCGGCAGCTACGACACCAGCACCGTCGAGAAAAACGTGCGGCTGGTGGTGACCATCCAATACGGCATCGAGTAAGCAGCCTGAAAGCAACTGGATTTAACACGCAAACACACAAAAAAGCAGCCTGAAAACCGCTTCAAACGGTTTTCAGGCTGCTTTTGGTTTGGCTGATCAATCGGTTTGCGCCGGCATTTCTTCGGTTTCTGCTGGCGTATCTTGGTCGGCCTGGTCTTGGTTTTTGCCTTCATCTTTATCGGCAGCGGCTGCGGCATGGCGCGGGCGCTGCATCAGCAGCGTAGCCAGACGGGCAACGATGGCGCGGGCGGCCTGCTCTTTGCTGCTTTCGAGTATTTCGGCTTCTTTTTCGTTGTCCAGCAGCACGATTTTGCTGCTGTCCTTGCCCAGCGCGTCGCTGACCAGATTGGCCACCATCAGCGGCACGCCTTTTTTCTCGCGTTTGGCGCGGGCGTTTTCCAGCAGGTTTTCGCTTTCGGCGGCAAAGCCGACGCAGAACACCTGCGAATTGGGGCGCTTGGCAACCGCCTGCAGGATATCGGGGTTTTCAGCCAATTCGATGGCGGGCGGCACGGCGCCGGCGTCTTTTTTCAATTTGTGCTCGGCGGTTTGCGCCGGTTTGTAGTCGGTTACCGCGGCCACCGAGATAAAGACGTCTTGGCCGTGGAGACGGCGGAAAACCGCGTCGTACATCTGCTGGGCGTTTTCCACGGCTTCGACATGGGCCAGGCCGGCGGGCACCGGCACCTGCATGCCGGCGTGCACCAGGCTGACGCGGGCGCCGGCGGCACGGCAGGCGCGCGCCAGGGCAACGCCCATGCGGCCGCTGGAGCGGTTGGTTAGCCCGCGCACGGGGTCGATGGCTTCGTAGCAGGCGCCGGCGGTAATCAGCACGTTTTTGCCCGCCAGCGGTTTGGCCGACCACAAATCGGGCAGCCATTCGGCGATTTCGGCAGCTTCGAGCATCCGTCCTTCGCCGGTTTCGCCGCAGGCCTGCTCGCCTTCGTCCGGCCCCATCAGCTGCACGCCGAATTCCTGCAGGCGGGCGATGTTGAGGCGGTTGGCGGGGTTGTTCCACATCTCTACATTCATCGCCGGCGCCAGCACCAGCGGGCAGCTGCGGGCGGCGGCCATTTCGGTGAGCAGGTTGTCGGCCAGGCCGTTGGCGATTTTGGCGATAGTGTTGGCGCTGGCGGGGGCAACCAGCATCAGATCGGCGGCGCGCACGGCACGGATGTGCGCCATGCCGTCGCCTTCCTGCAGAGCGGCATCAGTCAGCACCGGCCGGCCGCTGAGCGCCTGCAGGGTCTGCACGCCGACAAAGCGGGCGGCGGAAGCGGTCATCACTACCTGCACCTGATGGCCTTGTTTGGACAGCAGGCGTACCAGCTCGCAGGCTTTGTAGGCGGCGACGCTGCCGCTGATGCCGAGCAGGATGTGTTTGCCGTGTTTCATCTCGGTTCCTTTGCAAAAATGGGCGGCAGCGGCTTTCAGGCTGCCTGACGGATTGGTCGGAAGGGTTTAAACATGGGCGGTAAAGGCGTCGCTGTAAAACGCCTTGTCGGCCAGGCCGGCGGCTATAAAGCGCTGCTTGGCTTCGCGGATCATCGCCGGCGAGCCGCAGGCGTAGGCTTCAAAGGCGGACAGCTCGGGATAGTCGCGCAGCGCCTGCTCTTGGATATAGCCCTGCGCGCCCTGCCATTGGCTGTCGGCTCGGGAGAGCACCGGCGTGTAGGACGCGGCGGGCAGTCTGGCCAGCAATTCCTGCAGCGCGCTTTCGTCGTACAAACCGTCGCGGCCGCGGGCGCCGAAATACAGATGGACGGGGCGGGTGCTGGCGGTGTCGGCCAGGCGGTGCAGTATGCTTTTAACCGGCGCCAGACCGGTGCCGGTGGCCAGCAGCAGCAGCGGCGCGTTGCTCTCTTCGTTCAGGGTAAACGAACCCAAGGGGCCGCGCAGGCGAATAATCGACCCGCTTTTCAGGCTGCCTGAAAACAGCTGCGGCGAAAACATGCCGCCGGCCTGATGGCGGATGTGGAATTCGAGCGTGCCTTTGCTATCGGGCGAGCTGGCGATGGAATAGTAGCGGCCGCCGTCTTTGGTCAGGATTTCCATATACTGGCCGGCGTAAAAGCAAAAGGGCGGCGCTTTGGGCAGCGCCACGCTCATCACGGCAACGTCGCCGCGGATATCGACCTTGCCGATGCGCGCCGGCAGGGTGCGGATGTCGATGTCTTTGGTGCCGGCGTAGGACGGCATGTCGACTTCCACCGCGCTTTGCGCCTGGCTGCAGCACAGGAGAATCATGCCCGAAGCGAGTTCTTCTTCGGTCAGCACATAGTCGTCGTACTCGGCGCTTTTGCGCACGCTGCCTGAAAGCAGGCGGGCGGCGCAGGAGCCGCAAACGCCGCTTTGGCAGGAATGCGGCAGATTGATGCCCTGGCGGATGGCGGCGGCCAGAATGGTTTCGTCTTCCGCTGCGTCAAAGGCGGTCTGGCTGGGGGATACGTTGATGGGGTGTTGCATGTTTGTGTTCGGTTTCGGTGTTGTTTTTGCTTTGTTGCGGACTTTCAGGCAGCCTGAAGCAGCCTGAAAAAGGGTTTGGCGCGGGGGGCGTCCGGCGGATGCGCAGATGCGGGAATGTTTTCCGGCTTTCAGGCTGCCTGCAGGGCGGCAAAGGGCAGATAGACGTCAAAACGCGTCGATTTGCCGCTGTAGCAGTAATCCGGCCGGCAGCCCGCCAGCTCTTCGCCCAAGCGCGGACGTTTCACCACCACGCGCTTGCGGGCGGTGCGGCGGGCGCAGTCAAGCAGCGCGGCATCGTCGGCGGCCGCGGCGCTGCCGACCAGCTCGTGAAAATACGCCATTTCTTTTTTAACCGCCGCGCTCTTGCGCCGCTCGGGATACATGGGATCGAGATAAACCACATCGGGGGCACTTTCCCCTGCCGCCAGCAATTCGGGCATTAGGGCAACGGCATCGCCCGCATACAGGCGGATGCGGGCAGCGGTTTCGGTGGTTTCGGGCAAGTTTTGCGCGCGGGCAAGGCCGTCAGCCAGCAGCAGGGCAACCGACGGATGGCGCTCGAATACCCGCACTTGCAGCCCCAAACCGGCAAGCACAAAGGCATCGCGCCCCAGCCCGCCGGTGGCATCCCACACCAGCGGTTTGGCGGTGTGGTTGACGGCTTTGGCAATCAGTTCGCCGCCGCCTTTCTGCTGCCGGTACTGGGCGGTGCCGGCGGCAAAATCCACCCGCACCCGCCCTTTTTCGCCGGCTTTGCACAGCGCCAAACCGTCGCTATCCTGCCACAGATACAGCCCTTCGCGCGGAATTTCCGCTGCCGGATAGAGAAAATCCGGCAGCGGATCGGGCATGGAGGCGGCAGGGTCGCGGCAAATGGGAAGCATGGCAGGCAGCCTGAAAGGCTGTTTTACAAAAAAATACAAATTTTAAAACAAGCGGATTCTACTGGCTGAAGCGAACCGGCGCAAGAATGGTGCAGGCATAAAAAACCGGCTGCGTTTTGCAAATACCATTAACGCAAACAGCATTTTCAGGCTGCCTGAAACGGCTGTTTTACATACTGCGGCGGAAGCTGACGGCCTTGAGAATATGGCCGCGCTCTACCTTATCGTCTGCCGCCAAATCGGCCAACGTGCGGGCGATGCGCAAAATCCGGTGGAAACTGCGGGCGGAAAGCGAGAGTTTCTCCACCAAATTGCCCAGCGTTTCTTTTGCCTGATCGCTGATTTGCGCCTGTTGATCCAAATCGGTCGGCGACAGCGCAACATTGAGTTTGCCTTGGCGGCGGTATTGGCGCTCACGGGCGGCCACTACCCTTTCCAGCACGGCGGCACTGCTCTCTCCGGCCTGCGCCTGCAGCAAATCGGCACTGCTCAAGGCTGGTACTTCCATGATTAAGTCCATGCGATCGAGCAGCGGACCGGAAATCTTGCTGCGGTAGCGGGCAATGCTGTCGGGCGTGCAGGTGCAAGGTTTAACCGGATGGCCGTAATAGCCGCACGGGCAGGGATTCATCGCGGCAACCAGTTGGAAATCAGCCGGAAAAGTAACGTGCATCGCGGCGCGGGAAATGTGGATTTCGCCGCTCTCCAAGGGTTCGCGCAGGGCTTCTAGGGTTTTGCGGTCAAATTCAGGCAGCTCATCTAAGAACAACACGCCTTTATTGGCCAAAGAAATGGCACCCGGCCGCACATTGACGCCCATACCGCCGCCTACCAGCGCCACCAGGCTGGCAGAATGGTGCGGCGCCAAAAACGGGCGTCCGCTGCTTGGATTATGGGCATAACGCGGCAGCAGCGATTGCAGTTTCCACACTTCGATTTGTTCGGCATCGGTTAGCGGCGGCAAAATCGAAGGCAGCCGTTGCGCGAGCATGGATTTGCCGGTACCCGGCGGCCCCATCAACAGCAGGCTGTGCCCGCCGGCCGCCGCGATTTCCAAAGCCAGGCGGGCGGTATGCTGCCCTTTCACATCTTTCAGATCCGGCAATGAAACCTGCTGCGCTGGTTTTGGCGCCGCACAATCTGTCGGCTGTATCACATTGATACCATTTAAATGCGCCGCCACTTCCGCCAAACTGTTTGCTCCATATACTTCCACTTCACTGACAACTGCAGCCTGAAGCGCCGTTTCCGCCGGCAAAATAAAACTGCGCCCCGCTTGATTCGCCTGCCATGCCATCGACAGACCGCCACGTATCGGACGCAGTAAACCTGACAGCGCCAGCTCTCCCGCCAATTCGTATTTGGGTAGCGCATCCGGCACCACCAAACCCGATGCGGCCAAAATACCGATTGCAATCGGCAAATCAAAACGTCCGGACTCCTTGGGCAAATCCGCCGGCGCCAAGTTAACGGTAATCTTCTTAGCCGGGAACTCAAAGCCGCTTTGAATAATCGCCGCACGCACCCGGTCTCTGCTCTCTTTCACTTCGGTATCGGGCAAACCGACAATATTAAATTGCGGCAATCCATTGGCCAGATGCACCTCCACTTCCACCAAGGGTGCATCCATCCCACAAAGCGCACGGCTGCCCACCACAGCAAACGACATTAGTCATCTCCCAAGAGTTTCTACAACGGCCGCAATCATACAAAAAGCAGAACATTAATGCATTAATGTTCTGCTGAATAATGGCTTATTTAGATAAAAATTTTAGACTTAAAATGACTCACACCCAGCAGGCTTAGTCATGCTAATCGTGCTTGCCGACAAACTGTCCTTAGGGCATTTAAACACATACCCAGACTGATCCATCCACAAACCATATTTATAGCTTTTCCCCCTAGGCACAGCTTGAAGAAAGAAAGAAAAAATCTTACCTTCCGTAATAATTGAGTTATCATCCAAAGTTACAAATTGATATTTCCCAGTTATCTCTTGCGGTAAATTTTGCTGCATACGATTTAAAAAATCCTTATGAGCTGTTGCGGTTCTATAACTACCCGGAGAAGTTACTTTTTCTCTTACGAGAGCCTGACGTATAGAAACCATCTCCTGCTTAGCGTTAGCCAAGTCTGTTTTTTCAATAGATCCTTGATACGAAGGGATCGCTATCATGGCCAATATACTAAGAATAGCAACTACAACAAGCAACTCCACCAAAGTAAAACCTTTGTTTATAGAATAGGATAAGCGACTACTATTTCTCATTATATAACTCCACATAACTTTGAAGCGTTACGATAGTATCTGAATTCTCACCCTTTGCTCTTGAGGTTATCCGGAAGTAATCATGCAAGGAACCATCTTCCGCTTTCTTTTGCCCCATATATTCGATAATGGTACGGGTATTGGATCCTGCTGCCGTAATACTGCGATCTCCTTTATCCAATACTGTATTAGGAGTAGTGCAAGGCTTACTCATCGACTGTGTTCCGCAACGCTGGATTGCTTCCACAGTAACCCTTCCATTTCCATCATATTTGAATAAACGATCACTCTCCGTAGATTCAGGATAATGAGTATTTGTTACCGGTCTACATAATCCGTCAGTGCAATTTGCATAAAATGTCAGTACTCTTTTAGCTTCAGCATTCGCTTTTATCATTGATTCTGCATTTCTTAAGCCATCTTCTGCAGAGGACAAAGCAAATTTTCTATCTGCATCATTTGAACTGGATCGCGCTTCGGAAGATGAGGATTGAACTGTTACCATCACCAATAAGGCAATAACTATCAGCACAACAACCACAATAAAAAGTGAAAAACCCTGTTGTTTTTTACGGTTAGGCATCATCATTATTTACCTCATCAAATTAAACTATTAATACAAGAATTACCGCTTCTGACTGTCGCATTAATTATAAAGTTCTCAACTTGAGTCTGCACTTGTTTACCTGACAAGTCATTATTATAAGTCAAACTAATCCGAATGATTGCAGGCAAAGTTTTTTGCGACAAATTGTCAGAAAAATCATAAGAATGCTGTAATGTAAAGATATTAGAAGCTGCTGCCGGGCTTGATGCAGCAACACAATTTTTAAGATAACCAAAATTTACCGTCATTTGCGAGACGCCTTCGCTCAGCAGTTGAGGCCCTTGCCACGTCCCATCAGCTCCTAACTCATATCTCAGCAGGCTAGACTGACCATTAACCGTACCCACAAAATAAGCAGAAGTATATAAGCGACTTACCGAAAGGTTTGTTGCAGCATTTAAATTTGAAGAATCTATTTCCGGAATATCTACATTATTGCTTAAATTAACAATATCACCATTAACACCTGCTGCTTTCACAACAACAGCATTCTGGCAGCTACTTAAAACCAATTGTCCTTTATTGGTAATAACCTGAGAAATATCAGCATCACTAGCATAAGATCTATCCAGTTGCAAAGCATTCAGTGCATTAATTCCACTCACAGATGCATACCCCTTGCCATAAGTAAATAGCAAAATTGGGCTATTTATAGTGATGTTATTTGCGCCAAAAGCTGCTAATGCATTAGCTGATTGGTTCTGGGGGATAATACGCACCCCATAACCTCCATTCTCACCATCATCTAAAATACTGCTATAAAAGCCTGATCCTCCGCTTCTAAAGGGACCATTCACTCCCACCTCCGCGAGAGGGAATCTCTCGCTAGAAGCCACGGTAGTGCTGAAACAACCAAACGCGCCAGCGCCACGGGCATCGCGAGTGAGCATGCTTGAAGCATTTCTAAGATTCCTTTGGAAATCAACCCGCTGCTCTGCCGAATCATTAAGCTTTCTAGTAATAAAATAAGTTCCCGTTGCGGCCATAATCACAATTACGGCCAAAGCGCTCGCCACCAAAAACTCAATTAAAGTAAAACCATGCACTTGGCCTTTATGGCTATTCAAACGCTTGCTTAATAAATAACGGTTCATTTTTATTCTTTCTTAAAGTAATGATATTCTTAAATTAAGTTTTAATCCGCCACGCGCAGAACATAACTAAACGATACGGATGAGTTATTTTTATCCTCACTTTTCATCGTCCAAGCAACTTTAATTGCCATACCCGAACCACTAGGGTTGCAATTCCAATTACTCACCTTACCACTATTACCTATGCTGGGTTCTTTTGGCTGCTCAATATCAGGACAAACTTTCCACTCATAGCCGGAAATGTTATTCATTTTGCTATCTAATGCATTATTAAAATCTGCCAAATGCCATTTGGCCAAATTCCCATTGCTGACATTACCCTGCCAAGCTGCTTGTCCACTCCCTTGAAATGAAGAAGAATCCTTATCATAAGCCTTATAAGTTTTAATCAATTTCCCGCCGCTTCTTTCGAGGCCGCTCGGATTTGCCTGCATACCTTCCATTAGAGATTCTGCGGCTTGAGCAACAATGGTTCGGTTCTCTGCTTCTGAAACGCTAGAAACCGATCTCAGCTGCGCCGCCATTAAAGCTAGGATACCGAAAGTAAGCAAAAACACCGATACAATTACTTCCAACAATGTAGATCCGCGATTTTTATTTTTTAATTCATTAAGAATATACAAATTATTTTTTCTCATAATGACCACCTGTCTGCGCGCTACGCGCAATTATTAAATCAGCCTGTTTAAATAACTTATCGCTAATCTTTTAATTACAAAGACGCTTGCTACTGGCACCGCTTTTTTCAAAAGTTTCTTTTTGCGAGCTTCCGCACAAAAATACATTACCGTTGGGACCTACAATAACTCTACGCTCATTGCCTTGGCTACTGGCCTTAGAAACCATAATTTTTAAAAAATCCTTACCAACCATAATTTTACTTGGATCATCATTTCTATTTGTTTTAATTCCAAACATACCGCTTGGCATATAAACAAACTCTTTCACATTTACTCGTCCGCACTGGGAAGAATTCAAAGGACATGCCTGCATATCCAATGTTAAATTTAAATTGCCATTACCATTAATCGTAACGGTACGGACAACCAAATCATCCCCGCCCGCATCATATTTGCCGTTTCTATTCTTGTCTGCATAGGCCATCATGCCGCTATTTGCATTACCATTGGCATCGCACACCCCAGAGTGCCTGCCATCAGAACGGACAGTTACCCCACAAATTAAAACAGGCACGCCCAACCGTATAGATTCGGATTTGGCAAAACGAAATAGGTTGGCAACCTGTTCGGTACGATTCAATGTTTGGCTATTAGCAATAAAACGACTCATGCTCGGCATGGCAATGGCAGCCATAATACCGAGAATAGCTATCGTAACCAACAGCTCAATTAGGGTAAAACCGTTAATTTTCTTATTCATTCTTATCTACCTGAAATCAATATGCAGAGAAAATAGATTTTAAAATTTAATTGGCATCCTGCCCCAAATCGGGAACATAAGCAGTATTTTCAAATTTAGTGAACTGCCCCAGGAAAGTAAGGAACACCCTGCCTGTAGGACCGTTGCGGTGCTTGCCGATAATACATTCGGCAAGCCCTTTGTATTGGCTTTGCTCCTTGGTGTAATACTCATCGCGGAACATAAACATGATCAAATCAGCATCTTGCTCAATGGCGCCGGACTCGCGCAAATCGGACATCATTGGTCGTTTGTCGGTTCGCTGCTCGACCGAGCGTGAAAGTTGCGACAAGGCAATTACCGGCACCCGCAATTCCTTGGCAAGTGCTTTTAAAGATCGGGAGATTTCTCCTAATTCCGAAGCACGATTATCACTACGTCCTGAACCTGACATCAACTGCAGATAGTCAATCACAATCAAGCCCAAGCTGCCGTTGAATTTCCTTGCCAAGCGGCGAGCGCGGGCGCGTAATTCCAGAGCGGTTAATCCGGGCGTTTCGTCGATATATACCGGCGCATCCGACAATCTTGCGACTGCTTCATTCAAGCGCGCCCAATGCTCATCTTCCAAATTACCGGTACGCAATACGCTTTGATCCACCCTACCGACCGAACCGAGCATTCTCATAACCAGCTGGGCGGCGCCCATTTCCATTGAGAATACCGCAACCGGCACTTTGTGGTGAATGGCGACATGCTCGGCAATATTGATGGCAAAAGCCGTTTTACCCATCGACGGGCGACCAGCAACAATAATCAAATCGCCATCTTGCAAGCCGGAAGTCATTTTGTCCAAATCGGCAAAACCGGTGGCCAAGCCGGTTACTTCTTCGGGATTATCGCGCTGATAGAGCTTGTCGATGCGTTCGATATTCTCCTTCAGCAGCACCGGCATTTCCAAAAAGCCCTGCTTGGATTTTGCCGTGCTTTCAGCAATTTGGAACACCTTATTTTCTGCCTCGTCCAAAAGCTGCTCGGCTGTACGGCCTTCGGTATTATAGGCATTCCTAGCAATATCCGTTCCAACTTCCGCCAATTGGCGGATAACGGAGCGCTCGCGCACAATTTCCGCATAACGCTGGATATTGGCAGCGGACGGCGTATTCTGCGCCAAAGTAACCAAATAGTTGAAACCGCCGGCCGCTTCCAAATCGTCGTTCCGCTCCAATTCCTCCTGAACGGTAATGATGTCGGCCGGACGGCTGGCGTTAATCAGCAGCTCGATTGCCTGAAAAATCAAACGGTGTTCGCGGCGGTAGAAGTCGCCCTCGCTGATTAGGTCAGCGATTTTGTCCCAAGCGGCATTTTCCAGCAGCAGGCCGCCGAGTAGGGACTGCTCCGCTTCAACCGAATGGGGTGGAACATTCAGGGCTTGGACTTCGCCGCCCTCGTCGCCGGATGGCGGCAGGTATTCGATATTTTCCAAACGATACTCGATAAAACTAACGTTTCTCGGCACCTCGCCGATGCTTCGATTTGTTTTTCAGGCTGCCTTAAAGTGATTGCAACACAAAACAGGCAGCCTGAAAACCGGTTTTCAATAAAAATCAGGATTTAGCGCTTTTTCCAGCGTTCTTGGGATTCGCGCACCACCGCTTTGGCTTCTTCAATATCGCCCCAGTGTTCGACTTTGGTGGTGCCGGCCTTTTTCAAATCTTTGTAATGGTTAAAATGGAACTCGATTTGCTTAATCAGCTGCGCAGGCAAATCCTGTAAAGTTTTGACGGCATTGCCGGTATGGCGGTCATCAGCGGGAACCACCACGATTTTGTCGTCCACTTCGCCGTCATCGACAAACTTCATCACGCCGATGATGCGTGCTTCCAAGAAAATGCCGGTGGGCAGCGGGCTGTCGGTGATGATCAGCGCATCCAGTTCGTCGCCGTCTTCGTCTAGCGTTTGCGGGATAAAGCCGTAATTAGTCGGTTTGGCAAACAACTGCGGCTCGACCCGATCCAGCTGCATCACCGCCAGCTTGCGGTTCCATTCGATTTTATGGTTCGAACCCTGCGGGATTTCGACTACTACGTTGATGATGCCGCCGTCCACGTCGCCGGCGTCGAGAATCTGATTGAAGTCTGCCATTTGCTTTAACCTTTGTTTGCGAAAGCGGCGATTATACCCAAAGCCGCCACTCTTGTCCTGCCGCACGGCGGGCTGTTTTTTCCCAGATCAATGTTTTCAAACGAAAAACCGCAAAATCCTTTTGTTAAGACGCAACAAAACCGCACAACCGTTTCCGGCTGCGCGGTATTTTTTGCGTTTTGTGCCGCTGGGATTGGTTTTCAGGCTGCCTTACGGTGTTTTGTTGCATTTAAAGCAGCCTGAAAAGATTTCAGGCTGCTTTTTTTCAGGCTGCCGTTTAACAGACGCGCCGGGTTAACAGACGCGTCGGGCAAAATGCTTCAAGCGCAGCGCATTGCCCAGCACCGTAACCGAGCTGAGCGCCATCGCCGCTCCGGCGATCACCGGACTGAGCAGGCCGAAGGCTGCCAGCGGAATCGCCAGCACATTGTAGAAAAAGGCGAAAAACAGATTCTGCCGGATGGTTTTCAGCGTGGCGCGCGCCACCAAGAGCGCATCGGCAAGCTGGCCGACCGAGCCGTTCATCAGCAATGCATCGGCGCTGTGTTCGGCGACATCGGTGCCACCTTTGAGTGCGAAACCGACATCTGCCGCTGCCAGCGCGGGGGCGTCGTTGATGCCGTCGCCGGCCATTGCCACCACCCTGCCCTCCGCCATCAGCTGCCGTACCGCTTCCGCTTTGTCCCGCGGCGACATCGCGCCCTGCGCCGCAGCCAAACCGAGTTCCGTTGCGATTTGCGCCACCGCTGCCGGTCGGTCGCCGCTCATCATCCGCACTTCGATGCCTGCCGCCTGCAAACGCGCTACCGCCGCCGCGCTGTCCGGCCGTAAGGTATCGGCAAACGCTACCGCCCCCAGCGCCTTGCCGCCTGCCGAAACGGCGGCCACGCTGGCAATCTGCCAGATGCCCTCCAGATTTTCAGGCAGCCTGAAACCGCAAAATTCGGGTTTGCCCACGCGAACCCGGCCGATACCGGCCACATCCGCCTCCAAGCCGGCACCGGCTTCGCTGTAGGGTGCCGACGCCGGCGGCGGGCTGATGCCGCGCTCGGCCGCGGCGGCCAGCAATGCCTGCGCCAAAGGATGGCGCGAATGCTGCTCGACCGCCGAAGCAGCCTGAAACAACAGCATTTCGTCCACGCCCTCGGCCAGCCACAGCGCGGCAATTTGCGGCCGGCCGGCGGTGAGCGTGCCGGTTTTGTCGAGTACCACGGTATCGACGCGGCCGGCACGTTCCATTACCGCAGCATTTTTAAACCACACGCCGCGCCCGACTGCCGCGCCCATGCCCGCCATAATCGCGGCCGGCGTGGCCAGACCCAACGCGCAGGGGCAGGCCACCACCAGCACCGCCACCGCATGCACCAGCGCAGTAACCGGGCTGCCGCTGAACAGCCAGGTAAGCGCGAAAGTCAGCAGCGCCAGCACCAGCACAACGGGCACGAACACCGCCGCCACTTTATCGGCCAGCCGCGCAATCGGCGCTTTGCTGCCCTGCGCTTCCGACAAAGCACGCATCATATCGCCCAGCAGCGTATCGCCGCCGAGCGCTTCGGCGCGGTACTCGACGCTGCCGGAAAGCAAAGCGCCCGCCAGCACGCGGCTGCCGGCAGTTTTGCGCTGCGGCTCGCTCTCGCCGGTCAGATGGCTCTCGTCCGCCCACGCCTCGCCCGCCAGCACCACGCCGTCGGCAGCGATGCGGCCGCCGTCGGTGCAGCGCAGCACGTCGCCGGCTTTCACGGCAGACAAGGGCTGCAGGTGCCAAGTTCCGTCTGCGGTGCGTACTTCGGTTTCGGCGGGCGTCAGCCGCAACAGCAAACCCAAACTGTTCAGGCTACCGCGCTTGGTGCGCTCTTCCAGATACTTGCCCAGTGACACAAAAGCCACCACCATCACGCCGGCTTCGAAATACACCGCCTCATGGCCGCCGCCGGCCAGCACCATGCCCAGCGAATACAGGTAAATCGCCGCCGTACCCACCGACACCAACACGTCCATATTCGCCAGCCCGCCGCGCACGCTGGCGCACGCACTGCGGTAAAACGGCAGCGCCAGCCACAACTGAACGGCACTTGCCGCGGCAAGCTGGTACCACAAGGGCGGCATCAGCGCATGGCTGCCCGCCAGCATTCCCAGCATACCGACCACAAACGGCAGCGCCAAAACCAGCAGCAGCCACAGCCGCCAATGGCTTTTCAGGCTGCCCGCGCCGGCAGCGGCATCTTCGCCGTTTTCAGGCTGCCCTTCTTGCGGCGGCAGCGCGGTAAAGCCCGCTTTAGCAACCGTCTCGGTCAAAATTGCGGCGTCGGCAATCTCGTCATCGAAGCGGATTTGCGCTTCCTCGCTGGCGAAATTCACCGTTGCCTCATGCACAAAATCTTTTTTGTTCAAAACCTTTTCCAAGCGCGCCGCGCACGCCTGGCAAGTCATACCCTCAATGCGGAAAGTAATGCGCCCTTCGGCCATAATCGTTCTCCTGTCGTTGTCCGTCGCATAATTTCTCAGGCATACTCTAAACCCTAACACCGAGTAAAGGTCAAGCCCATGAACATCAGCCAGGCCGCCCGCGCCACCGGTTTGAGCGCCAAACAAATCCGCGACTACGAAAAAGCCGGCCTGCTGCCGCCGGCCGAACGCGCCGCCAACGGCTACCGCCGCTACGGCAGCGGCGATTTGGCGCGGCTCAACTTTATCCGCCACGCCCGCGAAGTCGGCTTTTCGCTGCCGCAGACTGCCGAACTGCTGGCGCTGAACGACGATAGCGGCCGCAGCAGCCGCGCCGTTAAGGCACTTACCGCCGCCCACATCGCCGAACTCGACGCCCAAATCCGCCGCCTAAACGCCATGCGCGCCACCCTACAGCGCTGGCACGACGCCTGCCGCGGCGACGAATGCCCGCAATGCAGCATACTCGACGGTCTGCTCGGGCAGCCTGAAAGCAGCGGCGAAACCGAACCGGCGGCGGATTAAGGCAGCCTGAAACATCCAAAGGCCGTTTGAAAAGCAGCCTGAAAGCCAAAAGCAGCCTGAAAAACCGCGCAGCGTGGCAAAGCCGCCAGTTTCGTCCGTCCTATCCGGCCGGTATCTTGACGCTGCGGCAGCGAGTGCCGACAATTCCGCACCGCCCGAGCCGAACCTAATTCTTACAGGCTGCGGGCGCTTTCCCCCATGCCGCACCGGCTGCCTGAAAACAAAGGCAGCCTGAAAGACGAATAAGCACCATGACCGACCGACTTTCCGCACTCGAACGCCACTGGCAGAAGCCGTGGCTGTATTTTCTGCTGCTCACCGCGCTGGCCGCCGCCACGCCGCTGGCTTTCGCGCCCTACTACCATTTCTGGCTGATGCCGCTGCTGCTGGCGGCGCTGTTCCGCCTGACCGAGCTGAAGCCACAGCGGCGAGTTTCTTCGGGCTACTGGTTCGGGCTGGTGGCCTACGGCAGCCAGTTTTGGTGGATACACACGTCGATGCACGACATCGGCGGCATGCCGGAAATCTACGCCGTGCCGCTCACCCTGCTGCTGCCGGCCTTTCTCGCGCTGTATCCGGCCGCAGTATTTTGGCTGCTGGAAAAATACCGTCTGCCGCGCTGGGCGCAAACCGGCATCGTACTGCCGCTGCTGTGGACGCTGGCGGAATTTGCCCGCGAACGGGTGCTGACCGGCTTCGGCTGGGGCGCGGTCGGCTATTCGCAAATCGCCGATGCCAGCCCGCTGGCCGGTTTTGCGCCGGTGGGCGGCATTCATTTGGTGACGCTGGCCACCGTGCTGCTGGCCGGCTGGCTGGTGCTGGCAGTGAACAACCGCATTTTGCGCCAGCAGCTGCTGTTTGCCGCCGCCGCACTGGCGCTGCTCACCGGCGGCCATGTGCTGCGCGGCATCGGCTTTACCCGCGGCGAAGGGCAGCCGGTCAGCGTCGGCCTGGTGCAGGGCAATATCGAGCAGCAGTTTAAGTTCGACCCCGACCGCCTGGCCGAAACCTACCGCCGCTACTACGAGCTGGTTTCTTCCAGCCACGCGCAGATTGTCGTGCTGCCCGAAACCGCCTTTCCGCAGTTTCTCAGCCAGCTCGAACCCGGCCTGATCGAAGTGTTCGCCGAAGCGGCCAAGCGCAACGGCAGCGCGCTGGCGCTGGGCGTGCCGGTGCTGACCGACGACGGCCAAAACTACCTGAACGCCGCCATCAACCTGCAGGACTACGATTCCGAGTATCCCGAGCGCTTCCAGCTTTACGCCAAAAACCATCTGGTACCTTTTGGCGAATACAAGCCGCTGCCGGCGATCAGCGAGCCGGTGTACCGCTTTATCGATATGCCGCTGGGCGACTTCCAGCGCGGCGGCGCGGCGCAAAAGCCCTTTGACATGGCCGGTCAGAAAGTCGCCTTCAACATCTGCTACGAAGACGGCTTTGGCGACGAGCTGATCGAATCCGCCCGCCGCTCCACCCTGCTGGCCAACATCAGCAACTTGGCCTGGTTCGGCGGCTCCAACGCCATGTGGCAGCAGCTGCAGCAGTCGCAGGCGCGCGCTTTGGAACTCGGTCGCTATATGATCCGCGCCACCAATACCGGCGCCACCGCCATCGTTTCGCCGCAGGGTCAGGTGATCAAACTCAGCCGCCCGCAAACCGCCACCGTACTCGAAGGCTATGTGCAGGGCATGCACGGCGAAACGCCCTATATGAAAACAGGCGGCTCGCTGCCCCTGATCGGCAGCGCCGCCCTGCTGGCGCTGGCGCTGCTGTTTGTCCGCCCCAAAGCGCAGCCAAGCGGCAGCCCGGATAAAGCGGATGCGGACAAGCCGGCTGCAGATGGAACGGGGGCAAAAGAATCCGAACCGGAAAAACCCGCACCGGAAAAACCCGCACCGGAAAAACCCGAATCGGAAAAGCCCGAATCGGAAAAGCCCGAATCGGAAAAGCCCGAATCGGAAAAGCCCGAATCGGAAAA
>ERZ773068.314-NODE-314-length-26362-cov-5.599574_pt1 | contig 26362 bp, 32 predicted proteins | sample MGYA00580620_ERZ773068 | MGnify/ENA primary metagenome ERZ773068 (study PRJEB29015, sample SAMEA2737983) | human oral metagenome | biome: human oral; feature: human-associated habitat; material: dental | place: China | collected 2101 ... | reverse complement strand
ACCTCCTGTATTCTAAATTATTTTTTAATATTTCTATAAAAAAGTCAATATATTTTTCTGGAAATCAATTTTTCCCTTTATAAAAGTATTGCTATTTTTTGGATGTTGAATTTTCCTGAAAAAATCGTGAAAAATCTTGTCTTTTCAAAAAAAATATTTATAATGCGTAGGCTTTTTTATATTCTATAATTTTAAAAATTCTATGAAAAAAGCTCTTATTGCTCTTGTAGCACTCACATTTCTTGCATCTTGTGGAAACAAGGCTGCCGAGACTGTAAAAACTGGCACTCAGACTACAGTTCAGACAGAATCAGTCTCAGCAACTACAGAAGGTGTACAGGTTGAATCTTCAAAATCTACAGAAACAACTGAGGCAACTACTGCGACTGCTTCTTCTTCAGCATCTTTGTCTGCTGGTTGTGATGATTATGTAAAATACTACTCTTGTGCAATGGAAAAAAGTGGTTTCACTGGTGATGAACTTACTCGGGCAGTAGATGAGCTTAAAAAAGGTTTTGCTGAGCTTCCAGCAGATCTTCAGACACAGGCTTGTACTCAGGGTCTTGATGCCTTCAAACAGTCAATGCCAGTATCTGGTTGTTAAAAACTCCCCATTCGAGGATTTTTTATAGCGTGATATTTTTTCTCTCAATAATCATAATACTATCGTCTAAATCGGTTTTTTCAAGCTGGTAGACGATATTTTTTTCGTGCAAAAAACTATAAAAATTCTGCATTTTGTGTGCGAATTTTTCCACATCATCGATGATGAAAATGGCATCTTTTTTCGCTTTGGAAAGCGATAATAAGAAATAATCCAAATATTCTTTTTTCATCGCGTCAACATAAATCACATCAAAAAAATGATCCGCTAAGCTCGGAAGAATTTTTTTGGCGTCGCCCCAAATCGGAAAAATATTTTTAATTTTACAATTTTTGAAATGTTCCGTCGCTTCAATATGCGCATTCCAGGCGTATTCTATCGTGAAAATATTGGCAATTTTATCAGGATTTTTTGTATTTTTTAAAAGTTCATAATGAAAACTCAGTGCCGAAAAACCATTCGCAGTGCCGATTTCCAGAATATTTTTTGGGTTTTTGTCACAAAGAATTTTTCCAATAAAGCGCGCATTTTCTTCCGAAATATTCGGGATTTTTCGCTCAATTCCAGACTTTTTGAGTTTTTGTAAATATTGTTGTAAAAAATTTTGATTCATAGAAAAATTATATTTCCAAAAAAATTTTGTCAAGAAAAAACCGCATTATCGTGCGGATTTTTTTGTGTGGATTTTTTTCAGTTTTTTCTGCATGTTGGGTGTAATGAAAAAAATAGCGCGAGCAATGGTTTCATCGCGTTTTTTGATGCTGAGCGTGAGCTCATTAGTCTCAGAATTGAACGACAATTTCGCTCATAAACCGCATAAAATTACGATTTTTCCTCAAAATTTTCCTGAATTTTTTCGAGAAAAAAGGGTCGCACGATCAAACGCTGTACGCACGAAATTTCTTTTGCAATGATGCGAAAATCCTCGCGATAATCATCTTCAAATCGCTCTAATACGCCATTTCCTTCAAAATTTTTGGATTTCCATTCTTGAAATTTGGTTTCTGAATAATTCGATTTTTTCGTAAAAATTTTTCGTAGGTCGCCGTTCAGTGCAATATATGACATCATATCGGGCGTTGTGAGCTTTCCGAAGCGATTTTTGAGATCACGCTGAGTTTGATTGGATTCCAAAAATGGCATCACTGCGCGCATTTGTTCTAATTTTTTTCGTATTTATGAAAATTTTCAGAAATCATATCAATCGGCGCAGTCGTATCCGTGCACCAATTGTGAGCGTTTTGAGTGCGTTATTTTGATGATAGGGAACACGTGAAATCATATCGGTTTTGTAGTTGAGATCAAGCTCCTTGACTGGCAAAAAATGAAAACTTTTTGGGTCGCTTTGCATCATCGCTTCACATTGCATCATCGCTTCACACAAAATAATTTCTGCTGCCCGCCCGCCACCAAATTGATTGCGTAAATGTTGCTTCATTTTGTGAGCGCTATCACGTTGCCAGTGCGCACCATTATGAGAACGATAGGCGAGAATATTTGCAAGATTTTTGGTATTATGCAAAATATTTGTGAGATTTTCGTGCAAAATAGCAGAATTTGGAGAATTCGTCAAAAGATTTTGTTCTCTGGGAGAAAGTGCTTCAAATCGTACAATTCCATAAATTCTATGCGTGATATTACTCAAAATTTTGTCAGATTTTTTGCGACCCTCGCTTATGAAGGTGTTTTTGGTTTGTAAAATTTGCTCGTCATGACTGGGTGCGATTTTTCGATTTTTTCGAGACATAAATTATTTATCAAAATTGACGGTATAAATTTCTTCCAGATCAGGAACATGAACGATTTGCGGAAAATCTTTGCGTTCAAGCGTATGCTTGAGCGCTATTGAAGAGCTTTTTGTGTCGCCGTGAACAACGAGAATACGTGCATCTCGTTTGAGATTCGTGGATTGTAAATATTTGAGCAAATCTTTTTCATCGCCATGTCCAGAAAATCCAGATTTTTGTTCCATTTTGGCGCGAATTTCAAAAGTTTTTCCTTCGAGCGTTACGATTTTTTCCTTTCATTCTGGGCGCTCCGCAGCAATTGCATGCCCACGAGTCCCTGGCACCAAAAATCCTGGAAAATAAAAAACACTTTTTTCGTCATCCGCGAATCGTTTAAAATATTCAATTACAGGTCCGCCTTCGGCCATTCCGGAAGCTGTGAGAATAATTTTTTTCTTGTCATCAAGTTCGCCGAGTATACCCGCGCGCGTCTCAGTTGAGATAACTTCGTAATTTTTATTTTTTGGATCGAGATAATCGATGAAATTTTCTAAATTTTTTGTATTGACAGCGAGTTGGTCGGGCACGCTTGGATGAGATGCTTCGTAAAGCATTTTTTTGGCTTCATCGATGTACGGATTGATATATTCAGCACCCATTTTTGAATCAACAAGAATGGGAATGTTGTTCGGAATAAGCCCCCTTTTCTGCATATCAATCGTGTAAAAAAGAATTTTTTGCAAACGATCTAGCGAAAAACAGGCTTGCACAATTGTATTATATTTTTTGATATCGCGCGCCAAATCTTGCTCAAATTTTTTCAAACTGGCATCAAAATCTTCGCGAACACGCCCGCCATATGTCGATTCGATCAGGAGCGTTTCGATTGGAAAATTTTTTGGTGCGGTCGGAAGCCCTGCTGGCATGATATTGCCTTGATACGAGCCAATATCACCAGAAAAATGGACAAAATGATTTTCGCCTTTTGCGTCTGTGATGCGGAAAAGCGGACTAACACTCCCGAGAATATGTCCAGCATTAAACATACAAACTGCAATTTTTCCTGGCACAATCTGGTTCCAGCCATTAACAAAATCATGTGTTTCGATATTTTCGAGTAATTTCTCTAAATCATCGATATTGAATTCTGGTTTTTTGGGTGGTGTGAGTTTTTTTCGCCAATTTTTGTCGTGCGCGTCGATATTTTCTTTTTCAAGATTTTTTTTCGCCTCTTGATAGTGTATATCTCGATTTTGCTCCTCGATTGTTGTGGCCATGCGGTCGCCATTTGCGTTTCGTTTGATTCCTCTATTTTCATATTCTTTTACGATTTGTACCGCATTTGAAAGCACCTTTTTGACATATGACTGAAAATTGCTTTGCTTGACTTCATAATCTGTTTCCGCGATTTTAATCGCGTCTTCCAGAGCAATTTTGATAATATCGCGTGTACAGGATGATGCGAGAATTTTCCCAACGCTATGGCGCGTGAGATGAAGGGCGTCGCCAATATGATCCATGTGTCAATGTGTAAAAACCACTGCTTCAACGCGAGGATGTCCATGGCTTTTTCATTCCAAAATTTCATCCAGATTTCGGTCCAATTTTCCGGGTCATTGATAGCCACCCATATCCACGAGAATACGATAAATCTCACCTTGCAGTGCCACACGCAACTCGTGGCACGACCCAGTGAGATTATAATTTTTTTCTCGATTTCCGATTCCACCATGCGAAAGAATTTGGTATCCGTTTTGCAATTTTTGGGTCATATACGAAAAAGTACGAAAATTTTATACTTTTTACAGAAAAAATATTATTTGTCAAGAAAATTTCTCAAAAACTTGCTTTTTTCCAAGAACTTATATAATCACTTTGCTATCAATATTTTTAGATTATGGAAAAACACACTTTTGCCTCGTATATGCCACTTGGTTGGCGAAAAATTGATGTAGAAGAATCTCTCCATGAGCATTCATTTATAGAATTGAAGCCGGAAGAGATTGATATTTGTGTGGAGATTACGCGTGAGATGGAAGATTTTGCGCAAGCATATGATGCGAAAAATCCTGAGCTCCAAAATTATTTGGAGCAATTTGAATTGTTTTGCGAGAAAAAAATCATGGATAGTGATTTGGAAATATCGACGCGTTGGTTGCTTGTAGTTCTCAAAAATGATTATCGTCACAACCTCGAAATCGCCATCAATCATAGTTCACTAAAGGATTGCGCACAATATTGCGTGAATAAAATTCGCAAAAAATACGCCAAAATTATGGATTATATCAAGTAATATTTTTGGAATATTTTTTAAAAAACAGGTCTATTATTCAGCCTGTTTTTTATTTATTTTTTGATTTTTTAAATATTCTTCGATATCTTCGCGAACCTCAGCAATCGCATCTACATCGCGTAAGTCAGCAAATTTGAGATCGGGAACGCCGGATTGACGAACGCCGTATACTTCACCTGGTCCACGCAACTCGAGGTCGATTTCAGCGAGTTCAAATCCATCGTTGGTTTTTTCCATCGCACGAAGCCGCTCAGATTTGTATTCTTTGGTTGTAAAAAGATAACAATACGACTGGTGTTCGCCGCGCCCGACGCGCCCACGAAACTGATGTAGTTGTGAAAGTCCAAATCGTTCTGCTGCTTCGATACAAATAATCGTCGCATTCGGATTATTCACCCCAACTTCCACAACCGAAGTGGATGATAAAATCTGAATTTTATTGTCATAAAAATCTTGCATAATCGCGTCTTTTTCTTTTCCGCTCATTTTTCCGTGAATGAGTCCGACAGAAAAATTAGGAAACACTGCCTCTAAAAGCTCAAACATTTGCGTCGCGGACGCGACATCAAGTGTTTCAGATTCTTCTACAAGTGGCGAAATCCAATAAACTTGACGCCCATTTTTGACTTCCTCCTCAATAAATCGATACATTTCTTCGCGTTCAAAATCTTTCACCACGCGTGTATGAATCGCTTTTCTGCCCGCGGGATATTCATTGAGTACGGAAATATCTTGATCACCATACATCGTCATTGCGAGTGATCGCGGAATTGGCGTTGCAGACATATTGAGCACATGGGGAATAATTCCAGTTTTTTTGGAATTTTCAGAATTTTTGCAAAACCCGAGCGAACAATATTCCTCGAGTGCTTTTCGCTGCTCCACGCCGAAACGATGTTGTTCGTCAACCACCACAAATCACAGATTTTTGAACTGAACATCATCCTGAATAAGCGCGTGTGTCCCGAAAATAATATTTGTCTGACCAGATTTGAGGCGAGATTTAGCGTCAGATTTTTGCTTTGTTGTAAGTGATCCAACGAGCAAATCTGCGGTGATGCCAAGTGAAAAAAGCCAATTTTCATTCCCGAGAAAATGTTGTCGTGCCAAGATTTCCGTCGGTGCCATGATGGCAATTTGTAATTCTTGGTTATGGATTTTTCGTGTTTGTAGAATCGCGTGAATCCCGACCAGAAGCGCTACCACAGTTTTTCCAGTTCCTACATCGCCTTGCAACATTCGCGACATCGCAAAGTTGGATTCCATATCTTTGAGAATCTGAAAAATCACGATTTTTTGTTTGTTAGTCAGCGTAAAAGGCAGATTTTCAATGAGTGATTTCATCAGCTCCGCATCGATCGGAATATGCAACGAAGCACCTTCTGAGGCTGCGCGAAGCGAATATTTTTTCTCCAATCATTTTTTTTGAAAATCGAACATTTCCGCATAACCAAGCTCTTTTTTGGCTCGTTCAAAATCTTCTACACTTTTGGGAAAATGGATGGCAAAAATATTTTCCGTCGTCGAGCGAAGTCATTTTTTTTCACGAATCGGTGCGGGAATTTTTTCGGGAATTTCTGAGATAAAATTTTTTACATATTCCATTTTTTCACGAATCCACGACCCTGGAATATAATTGACATCGCTATAAAGTGGCACAACTTCTTTGCGCGTTTCGCGAAGATGCTCGATTTCTGCATTGGGAAAAGAAAGTTTTCCATATTCGTATTTTGGCTGTCCAAAAATCACCACCGTATCGCCACGGAAAAATTTTTGCAACAAAAATTTACGATTAAACCAAACCGCTTCCGCGTAATTCCCATCCGAATCCGTCAAAACCGCTTTGATAAGCGTTTTCTTGTTTCGTGTGATTTCGCTCGTGATGAGTTCAATTTGGCATTTTATCGCCTGTTTTTCGGTGACATTGATACTGGTAAAGCGTGTTAAAAGATTTGATTTGTCTTCCAAATCTTTGGGAAAATTCATGAGAAAATCGCTTGTAGTTGAGATTCCTGCGTCTGCTAATTTTTTGATATAACTATCAGTGGTATGAAGAATTTTTTTGTCAAGTTTCATAGTGAGATTATACGAAAAAATCGTAAATTCGAAAATTATTTTTTGACAAAAACTTCCAAGAGGCTACTATATATAGTATATTTTATTTTATAATTTTACTATTTTATGGAAAAAGTAACGACACAAAAATTGACAAATGTTCCAGAAACGATGTTGATTACCGTTTGGGCGCGTGCCGTCGAGACGCAGATGAAAAATCCTATTATTACCGATCAAAAGGCGGTTGAATGCGTGGAAAAAATCGATTACGATTTTTCTAAATTTAAAAAATCTAAACTTTCGCAGGTTGGATGTTCTATCCGCGCAAAACTGATTGATGATGAAGCGAAAAAATTCATCGCAGAAAATCCTGATTGTGTTGTGATTCAGCTCGGAACTGGGCTTGATGCACGATTTGATCGGCTTGGTCGCCCCAATGTAACACATTGGTATGATCTGGATTTACCACAATCTATCGAAACGCGCGAAAAATTGTTGCCTGCGACGGATCAGAATTCCTATTTGCCGATTTCACTTTTTGATTATTCTTGGATTGATATGGTTGCGTCGCAGGGGAAGCCGATTCTTATCATCGTGGAAGGTGTTTTGATGTATTTTTCGCCAGACGAAGTTCGTGAATTTTTTGAAAAAATTGTTGAAAAAATTCCAAAAGCTACGATTTTGATGGATTTGTTACCGGTTGTTTTGGTGGGAAAAGCAAAATCGCACGATGCTCTGAAAAAAGTAAAAAATGCCGAATTCAAATGGGGCGTTAAAAAAGCACAAGAAATTGAGGATTGGAATCCAAGAATTCATGTGACAAAAGAATATTTTTTGAGTGATTTTGATCAGAAAAAATTTCCAATGATATTTCGATTTTTATATAAAATTCCGTATTTTTATCGAAAATTTAATCAGCGAGTTTTGCGATTGGATATTTATTAAAAAATCCCCAGAAGGGGATTTTTATGCGGCTGCGCGTTCATGATCTTTTGGCTGTACAACTGGCAGATACTGATTCACGATGCGCATCGCGTGAGAATGTGTTTTTTCAACCAAAGCGCGAGTTTTTACGCCCGCCTCGCGAATATTTTCTCCGAGCGAAATCACAGAATCGCCAACTTTCAGAAGATTATCCACAAGTGAAACGCGCGTTTTGGCTGGGATTTTTGCCATAAAACTTTGCGCTACTTTTTCGATGATAAAATTGGAAATTTTATTTTCTGCCAAAAATTTTCGAATATCGTCGAGAGAATTTACGATTGTAAAAATTTCCGAAGTTTCAGAAACATTGCGAGCGTTGAGAGTCATAGAAAAATAGTAAATAGATAAATTTTGTACAAAAATATTTTGCCATATTTCATTTTTTTTTGCAAATATTTTGCGTTGATTTTTCAGAAAAAAATTTGACAAATTTCACAATTTTTCTACAATAATTTTAGAAATTTTGAAAATTCGATGAAACCGAGTGGCGTCGGTGGAGAAAATTCAAAATCCAAAAGTGCTTCAATTTTTTTGAAGAATTTGGGTGGAACCGTCCAAAAATAACGAAATGGACCCCAAAAGAGTAATCTTTTTGGGGTTTTTTGATGCAAAAATTCCAAAAAGAAAATTTATTTTTTATTTTTAAAAATATGACGACAGATATGCAGACACTCGTGACTTTTGCGAAGACAAAAGGTTTTGTTTATCAGGGTTCTGAGATTTATGGTGGGCTTGCGAATTCATGGGATTATGCGCCACTTGGTGCGCTTCTCAAAGAAAATATCAAAAACCTTTGGATTAAAAATTTTGTCCAAAAACGCCGCGATATGGTACTTTTGGATTCTGCGATTTTGATGAATCCGCAGGTTTGGGTGGCGTCTGGCCATGTTGGCGGCTTCAGTGATCCGCTTATCGACGATAAAAATACCAAAGAGCGATTTCGTGCCGACAAGCTTTTGGAAGATTTGATTGAAAAAATGGGTGCCGACGCGGAAAATTTAAAGACAAAATATGGTGTAAATAACCTCATTCCAGAATCGTGGCCGCTCGAAAAACAAACGGAAGTGATGCGCGGTGAAAAGGTGAAAAATCCAAACACGGGCGAAGTGGGTGATTGGTCCGACGCGAAACAATTTAATCTCATGTTCAAGACTTCGCAGGGTGTGACAGAAGACAGTTCCGCGACAGTGTATTTGCGACCAGAAACGGCGCAGGGGATTTTTGTGAATTTTCCGCAGGTGACGCGAACTTCTCGTAAAAAAGTTCCGTTCGGAATCGCGCAAGTAGGAAAATCTTTCCGAAATGAAATTACGCCAGGGAATTTTATTTTCCGAACGCGAGAATTTGAACAAATGGAAATCGAATTTTTCTGCGAACCAGAATCAGTCGCTCCGGGAAAACACCTTGAATGGCACGAATTCTGGAAAAAAGCGTGTTGGGATTTTCTTGTAAAAACGATTGGAATTGCCGAAAATTCTCTTCGTATGCGAGATCATGAACCGGATGAGTTGTCACATTATAGTGATGCAACGACGGATATTGAGTTCCAATTTCCTTTTGGTTGGGGCGAATTGTGGGGTATTGCTGATCGTACTGATTTTGACCTTCGTGCACACATGAATGAATCAAAACAGGATTTGTCATATTTTGATCCATACAATAATACCAAATATGTGCCGTATGTGATTGAACCATCTGTTGGCTTAACGCGACTTTTTTTGGCGGCACTGACAAATGCTTATACAGAAATTGAAAATAATGAAGGAAAGCGTGTTGTGATGCGATTTGCGCCAGCGATTGCTCCAATCAAAGTGGCAATATATCCACTTGTGAAAAAATTTGCCAATGAGGCGAGCGAATTGTACGAACTGCTTTCGGAGCATTTTGTGTGCGAGTATGATGAGGCTGGAACGATTGGAAAACGCTATCAGCGCAGCGAAGAAATGGGAATTCCATTCGCGATTGCGGTCGAACCAGAAAACTACAACCAAGGTCAAGTAACGGTTCGTTTCCGAGATTCTGGCGAACAGGAAATTGTCAAAATTGAAAATCTTGTTGCTTGGCTCAAAGAAAAAGGCTGTTAAAAATCTCCCGATTTGGGGGATTTTTTCTTTCAAAAATATTTATTACAAATATTTGCAATAATAAAAGGCTTATATAAGGGAAAATTCTTCATAAAAAAATTAAATGCAAAAAATCGCAATAATATCTTTTTTTGTAAATTTTTTCAAAAAAATAATTTTGAGAGTGTTTTCGGTTGTATTTTTTCGAAAAATCACTACAATAAAAAAATCTAATTTTTGCTTATGCTGCACGATTTTGTACAGTGGGTTTTGGAAATTTTTGGCCAAATGGGCTATATAGGGATTTTTATCATGATGACGATTGAATCCAGTTTTGTGCCATTTCCTTCGGAAGTTGCGATGATTCCGGCCGGAGTGCTTGCGCATTCTGGTCAGATGAATTTTGGAATTGCCTTCTTGGTGGGAACTCTTGGAGCGTGGCTCGGGGCTTCAATCAATTATGTAATTGGGTATTTTTTGGGTGGACCACTCCTCAAAAAATTTATTGAAAAATACGGAAAATTTGTTTTTTTGAAGCCCTCTCACTACGAACAGGCGGAAAAATATTTTGCGAAAAATGGTGGCAAAACAACTTTGGTGGGGAGATTTTTACCAGCGGTCCGTCAGCTTATTTCGTTGCCAGCCGGAGTTTTTAAGATGAATTTTGTAAAATTTTCGCTTTTCACCCTCATCGGCGCGGGAATTTGGAATATTATTTTGCTTTGTATTGGTTATTTTTTTGCGAATCAGCAAGATTTGATTCTGAAAAATCTCAACACTTTCGGAATTGCTTTACTTATCATGATCCTTGTCTATATTGCGTACCATATTTGGGCGAAGAAAAAAATGCAAAAATAATGATATTTTCAGTATTTTATAATTATGAAAAATCTCAAACGAGTTTTTAGTGAATTTATCGAATTTGCGGGATATACCAAATTTTTCTTTTTCGTTTTTGTGACAATTTTTGTAGCGGCTGTGGCGATGCTAGAGCCGATTTTTATGGCAAGTACGATTGGATTTTTGGAAGATTTTCAACAAACGGGTAATTTTTTGCTGAATGATTTTTTGATTTTTTTGGCGATTTGGGGCACATATTTGTTGATAAATATGGTATTGAATTATATTCATCGATACTTTATTTCTGACAAAACCGCGCTCGAATTCCATAATTTTATTTCCATAAAATACGCAAAAAACCTTTTTTTAATGCAGTATGGTGATTTTTTATCCAAAAAATCTGGTAGCATTTATAAAGATTTTGATCGCGGAATGGACGCTTTTTTTCGCGTTGTTTTTTTCTTTTTCTTGACATTTGTAAAAGTTATTATGTCATTTATTGTCGCGCTCACAATTATGCTGTATTTTAATTGGAAAATGACAATTTTGGCACTCGCAATGTTGCCATTTATGGCGATTGTTGGCTTCTGAATCGCGCGCAAAACGGACAAGCCGCAAGAGGAAAATAATAAACGCTGGACGGATGCGTTTGGTCATATTGGGAATTTTTTCTCCAATATGCAACTCGGGAAAATTCTGCGACTGGAAGAAATTTTTTGCTCCAAATTTGTACAAGAAATTTCTGAGGCGCTTCGCTTGCAAAAATTTACTTCACGTTGGTGGTCGGCCTCAGATATGATTACGGGCGTATTTGTAGGGATTTCTCGATTTTTGGTCATCGGGTTTGGCGTTTATTTTATCATGCAGGGTGAGCTCACAATTGCGGGACTTTTGCTTGTTTTTTCGTATTTGGAACGCATTTATTTCCCGCTTTCGTCGCTCTTTGGTTCGCTTCCAGATTTTCAGCGTTGGGAAGTGGAAATTGGGATTTTTTATGAAATGATCGAAAAATCTCATACAGAAAAGTTGGATGATGGGAAAAATTTTGAACCCAAAAATGGTGAAATCATTTTTGAAAATGTGGATTTTGGGTACAGCGATGAACGAAAAATTTTTGAAAACCTGAATTTTTCTATTTTTTCATGAGAAAAAGTTGCGCTTGTTGGAAATACGGGCGCCGGGAAAACTACGATTGTAAGCCTTTTGTTCCGATTTTGGGATCCGAATTCTGGGAAAATTTTGCTGGATGGACAAAATATTGCTGGTCTCAAAAAATCTCAGTTGCGCGCGCATATTGGTATGGTGAGTCAGGATAATTCGCTTTTTAATCTCACTATTCGTGAAAATCTATTGTTTGCAAAGCCTGATGCGAGCGACGACGAAATAAAAATAGCACTTCAACAAGCGTCGGCCGATTTTGTCTGGAAACTCGAGAAGGGTATTGAAACGATGATTGGTGAGCGTGGCCTCAAGCTTTCTGGCGGAGAAAAGCAACGACTTTCGATTGCGAGATTATTTTTGCAAAATCCGCAAATTTTGGTGCTTGATGAGGCAACTTCTGCGCTTGATAATAAAACTGAAAAAAATATCCAACAATCACTTGATGCGCTTATGAAAGGGAAAACAGCGATTATTATTGCTCATCGCCTTTCGACTATCAAAAATGTGGATAAAATTTTGATGATTGAAAATGGGAAAATTATTGAGTCGGGCACATACGATGAACTCGTGGCTCGTGGTGGAAAATTTGCGGAACTAGCGAACCCCGATAGGCTCGTTATTTCATAACAATAAAAATCCCTCAAAAGGGGATTTTTTGAAAATTTTTTTGACCAAAAAATGAACTTTGTCAAACAGATTTTTTTGCGATTTTTTGCAAAATACCAAAATTCTGCTAAAATGGGTGTATGGAATATACTGCAATTTTATACGAACTCCTTTCAGGAAATACATATTTGTCGCTTGCAACCGCCGATGAGAATGGAACGCCGTGGGCGTCGCCTGTGGTTTATGAATTTGATGAAACGCAGGGAAATTTATTTTTTATTTCTGCGCCAGATTCGCGCCATATTCGAAATATTTCAAAAAATCCTACGGTAGCCTTTTCAATTTACAATTCTGCGCAAACCGTTGGGAATGCTTTTGGGATTCAGTGATCTGGTCGTGTGGAGGAAGTTGATTCTATGGATATGCCCGCAGAGTTGCGCAGTTCACTTCTTTCCAAAGTTTCGATGATTGTTCTCAATCGTTCGCATCGATTTTACAAAATTATGATTGATGAAATTTATTTACCTCATGCAGAACGCTGGAAAAATGATAAACCGCTTCGCATTCTTGTAATGAAAAATAATAAAAATAACCCATAATCGGGTTATTTTTCGTCTTTACATTGCAAATCGCCCCACCAGTGAGCTACTTCCATAAGGCGAGAAGCGAGCTCATTGCCTATATTCGTGAGTTCATATTTTCCATCATCCGTCTTTCGAAGAAGCTTATTTTCTACGAGTTCAGCGAGTCGGTCAGTCAAAATTTTGGTGTTTGCATCACCAATTTCTTTGCGGATATCAGTAAAAGTGTGAGCCCCTTCCTGCACCGAATGCAGAATAAAAAGCGCCCATTTTTTCCCAATAATAGTGAAAAGTTTTTGCATGTGCGGACATTCGCACCGAGGAATTCGTACCATAGTTTCAAAAAATTTCGCTCAGTATACTGGAAAAATATTTTTTTGCAAAATTTTTTGTTTATTTTTTAAATAATAATTATTGCAAATTTTTGTAATAATATTTTGGCTTAAATAAGGAAAAATTTTCTCTAAAAAAATAATAATACAAATTTTTGCAATAAAAAATCCCTCGAAAAGGATTTTTTATTTTAGGCGATTTGCACTTTTGTACGATGTTTCACAAGGCTGAAAAGCTCGATAATATCATCATTTTTCATACGAATACAGCCATGAGAAGCGGGTTGTCCAATCAAAAATTCTTCATCCGTTCCATGAAAATAAATTTGCCGATTTTCCGCGTTTTGGTTGGCTGGGTCAAGACCTCTGAGCGTCAGAATCCGAGAAGTGATATTATCTTCGCCTCTATCGAGGGTCTTGAGGTTTGTAATACCTTGGCACGTTTTCTTTAAAAATCGTCATTTTTTCTGATTTTTCACCAATCTTGTGATTGATTTCAAGCGTTCCAGATGGTGTTTGTTCAGAGTTATCAGCATTTCCAATTCCATTTTTGGCGGTGGAAACAGGATATGATTTTGTAATATTTCCGTGATAATCCACGAGGTATGCGGTTTGAGTTTTTGATGAGACAATGATGGCTTGTTCGCCTGATGAAAATCCTTTTTCGCGAAGGGTTTGGATTTCAGTATTGAGAAAATTCTTATTTTCTCGAGGTGCTTTTGCTACGATTGATTATGTTTCGTTCGGAGCATTCGATTACGTGGCGACTTCATGTTTTGTGGCTTATTCTTTTGTGAGAGCAACAGGGACGTACACTCCTGTAAAACCCGTCGCTTGCTTCCATTTTTCAAAATTATTGTGTAGTTGAGGCTCTTTGGCAGAACCACCAGGGTTGTTGCTCGCGTAAAAACTATAAAACATTCCGTTGCTTCCCTTGATTTCCACATGCCCAAATTTTTGATTCATGGCACTTCCATTGAGTTTTCCGTTAAGCATGCCACGGCCATTATAGGTCATAATTCCGCCTTCAGGGATATCTGCCAAACTATTGATTTCTACACGCTTGAATCGAGGATCTTTTTCAAGAAAGCCTTGCCAATTTTTTCCATGTCGGCCACTTCCGGGAGTTACATTTTTGATTCCAAAGTCATTCAAAAGCACATCAACAGCAGTTCCACAACTGTCAGCACCAGTATTGGCTGGCCCGCGTCGTGTAATGTAATGAGCAAGTTGCTTCGAAGTGATGGTCGCGCCTTTTTCAAGGTCGCCGCTGAGTTGTAGTTCTTTATTAGTGTCAGAAGAACATGGAATAGGAGCTTGACGCTTCGTAATTGGGACTATGCCATGAGGAGTGATACTATGACCGCCCTTTTCCTTGTCATCGGCAGGGTAAAAATCTACGGTACCAAGATCTTTGTTGTAACGGATGAAATCTCCGGGCTTAAACTCGATAGAAGTATCGTTCAGATCAATAATTGGTCGAAAAGCTTCACGAACTTTTTGAACATCTTCAATTTTTTCGATAGTAACACCTTTTTCGATGTCGATACCACCAAAAATCCCAAGAATTTTCGAAAAAAATTCTTGGGATTTATTGGGCTTTCCTTCTTCATTGAATCCCAAAAATCCTCAAAAGTTTTCACTTAGTGTCCGAAGGGTATCAGAAATATTTCCAAAAAGATTTTGTTTTTCAGGATGATCGGGTGGCATCTTTGGAGGATTTTCCGTAACAGGTGGTTTTTCGAGTGGTGATTTTTGCTTTTCAATTGACATATTTTGAAAATTATTTTTTGTATTCTATCATAAAAATTTTGTTTTGTCAAATAAAGTGTATGGGCTTTTTGTGTTAAACTGCAATTAGTTTTCTCATTGTGCTAAGAATTCTAAATATTCTTTTGCTTTTTTGGCTATGTTGTATGTTGCAAGGTCATCTCAAGATTGAATAAAATCAAATCATTTAGGATTATGCTTCATATTATAATCACAATTTTCTCAAGCTAAGTAGATATTTGATTTCTTTTTTCATTTTTTAGTATGTTCTACTTTAAGGCTTTCATCATTATCATATAAATTATCATATTCCTCATCAGTTAGATGATGCATTTCATTTTCATATTCAGTTAGATGTCAAAATAATTTAGATATATTTTTCTCTGTTTTATCTATAAATTGTCATCAATTATTAGTTATAGTCAATGTATCATTACAACTTGGACAGGCACTTGATGTAGACTCTTTATTTACATAAAACACTTTTCCATGTTGTAAATATTCTTTATCTTTTATTTCAGAACGATATTTTTTCAGTATTGGTGGTACATCAAGAGACAACATTAATTTTTGATAAATTTTATCATTTACCATATTTCATAAGAATGAATGATTTTTTCTTAAGTCCTCTTCATTAGATTTGATTGTTATAGCTTCCCATGCAATATATCAAGGAAAAGATTCTTGAAGTTTCATCATAATTCAAACTATATTTCAAGAAATTGAAGACCTTTTTTTATTTATTCAACTTATAGAAACGTCTTCTTTAGAATTGTGATTTTTTACTAGTTTTATATATTCATTAAATTCTATTTCAAGTTCTCTTTCTGAGATAATATCTGTAAAACTTTCTAAGAAAAAAACCGGATTTTTATATATTTCTCACCTATTTTCATATTTATATCAGATATATTTATTACCATTTTCATAGCCAAAAACAACAGTATCTCATCTAATTTTTCATTCTGTAATAGCTAGATATAGTTTTCTTTTTGCTGCTATTTTATTTAAACTTAAAAATCAATTTATATCTCAATTTAAAATAATATTTCACTTTATAAGCTTTGCACAGTTTAGATTTCAAATACAAGAATCAATGCTTACTTTTTCAAAAAGTTCTTCATTATCTATTTCATCTATAAACAAAGATGGATTTTTGTATAAAAATATTTCCCTTTCTCCATTTAATCACTCTACTCTTGTAGAATACTTTTTAGAATGTTTTAATCATTTTTTAGTTATTCTATAAACAGGTATTTTTTCTGAAATATTTACTTTTTCTAGTTTATCTCATACTTTTTTAAAAACTCATAGAGTAATTAATTCGTTTGTTCATTTATCAAGCCCGTAAATATAATCAAATTTGTGATTTTCATTATAGTATTTATTAAATTGTTCTAAACTACTTCTTCTTTCTTCATCTTTTATAAATGCATCATCTATATAACTTTTATCAGTATGGTGAGAATAACTCATTGTTAATAAAAAATTATCTGATGCTTTTCGGTGGGGTTGAGTTTTTTGAAAAGCCTCATTTCATTTTCTTAGAGATATTGTAAGTTCGGGATTAATCCTTCAAACATAATTATTTTCTTTATTTTCAATAGTCCAAAAAGTATTCCACCATTCTGTAAAGATGCTTTTTGAGCGATTTAGATTAAAGTCTCTTGATGTAATCTGATATTGATTTCCATTATATGTATTCAATATTTTTTCGAAGTCTTTTTTCGGTATGCTGCACTCTTTGAGGGTATATGTTTCTTGCTTGAGAAGAATTTCAAATTCGCTCAGATTGCTTGCAGATTTTAAAAGATTCAAGCTCTTAGTCTTTCATCATCGATAGCTAATGTCAATAGTACTCTGGGCCATTAAAACATTTACATAAAACTCAAGTATATCGTCACCTATTTCGTCAAAAGATTTAATTTTTTTAACATCATATCCATCATACTTCACGATTTTTATAAATTTTTGATCAATTTTATCAATAATTGTTTTTCTAAAATTTTCTTTTCAACACAGCTTTTGTAACGCTCTCATAGTTATAGAACTCATGATCAAATATGAATAATCTCCTGATTCAGAATTAATATTTTTTAGTTTTTTAAATGCATTTTTCGAATCATTATTTGAAAAAGAATTTATGTAGTAATTTCAATCTGAGTCTTTTGATAAAATTGCTAATCATCTTTCGAGTCTCGCTTGTTCTTTTTCTCTTTCAAGAGATAATTTCTCAGCTTTAAGTCTTCAGTATTGCGAAGCAACTTTTTTAAATTCATCACAAAAATTCTTATATTCTTTATGATATATAAAATATTTTCATCTCTTTTCTTTTAGTTTCTTGCGTTTATCCTTATCCTTCTCTTTTGTTATTTTACTAGTTATTTCTAACATTTTATTATATGTATCATTTATAATATTTTTAAAAAGTAATAACTCATAATCCTTGTGTAGCTCTCATTTATTATCTGTAAAATCAAGTTTTTGAAATGCTTCAAATGAAACTCAATTTTGTAATTGTTGCAAAAAAGCACTTTTTTGTCTTGCCTTAAACATCTTCATATCATTACGAAGTTGTTCAATGGTTTGATTTTTATCTATTCCATACAGTGCTCATAAATCTCAATCATAAGATTTTTCTAAGTTATCTTGTTTGTCTTTTATTTCTTTATTATATTCTGTTGGAGTTTTGTTTATTGTATAGTAATTCAGACTAAGATGATCTATTGGGACTCCAAATGACTCATTTTTTCTGAGGAATGCAATATAGTGATTTACGGTTCCGTCAAATTCCATTAAGCTTTTTTTAATTTTTTCAACTATTTCAACATCATTTTTATGATCTACAAATCATAATGAAAATAATTTAATTATTTTTTTGAAAGTATTATCTCAATTAATTTTTTGTAAAACAAATCTTAAATCTGATTTTCTTTTTAATTCATTATCTGGACTTGAAATAATTTCGTCTAATTCTTTGTATAATTGTTCTGATTTTTCAAAGAAATCTTTAAGTACTTTTTGTAAAAAAGGAAGTGAATTCAAAATTTCATAGTTTTTTGTTTTAATTCCTCCACTGTTCTTTTTAATTAATTTGTCTTTGATAGCATACCAATCTTCTTTAAAATTTGCTTTCAAAAATGCATGCTTTAAACGAGGCATTTTTGAAAATTCTTTATTTGATAAGTCAAATATTTTAATGTCTGGTTCAATACCAATATGAGCAAAAGCTTTTTCTAATCATGAAATTTTAGAAGAAGAATTTATGATTTTTTCATTCTCAGTAATATTTTTCTCCGTATAGAAAAAACGAAGAAGTTCTTCAATTAATGTTTTATAGTCATCACATAGTCTATTTAGTGGTTTGCTTGGACTGTCTTCATTTAAGGGAATACTTCTATTTTGAGCTTTAAGACTTAGACTAAATCTCATACTCTTGCGGACCTCATAAGGCTTAATAAATGTGTGCATACTTAAAAATTAAGAAATCTCGTCATTATTATAATTAAAATTTTATTTTTTCAAAAAATTCCCCACAATCGGGGGATTTTTATAATTTTTTTTCATTGATTTCTTGCTGGATTCGCGCCGCAAAATCCACAATATTTTCATTCGTTTGTTCTTTGGTTTTGTAATTTCGCACGGCAAGCGTTCCAGAATTTTTTTCCTGTTCACCCACTACGAGAATATAATTCACATGTGCTGTTTCCGCATTTCGAATTTTTTTAGAAAGAGAATCACTTGAATCATCGAGTTTTACACGAATTCCGTGTTTTTTCATTTCCACGAAAACGTCTTCCGCATAATCCACGAATGCCTCGCCAACTGGCACAATTCGAACCTGTTCTGGTGCAATCCAAAGCGGAAACACGCCCGCAAAATGCTCGATCATAATTCCCATAAATCGCTCCAAGCTTCCAGAAATCGCGCGATGAATCACCACTGGACGCTCTTCCTGGCCTTCTTCATTTTTGAAAGAAAGTTCAAAACGATTCGGAAGATTAAAATCACACTGAATTGTCGCAAGTTGCCATTCGCGACCAATCGCATCTTTGAACATAAAATCCAATTTTGGTCCATAGAACGCCGCCTCACCTTCCATTCGCTTATAATTGAGGTTGTTGGCTTTAGCGGCATCTTCAAGCGCTTTTTCGGCTGTTTGCCACACATTTTCATCGCCCAAATATTTTTCCAAATTTTCTGGATCGCGAACCGAAAGGGAAACCCAATATCCATCCAAAAGCCCAAATGTTTTGTAAAATTCTTTAATAATTCCAACAATTGTCGAAACTTCGTCCTTGATTTGCGTTACGCGACAAAAAAGATGCCCATCGTCTTGCGTGATAGATCGAACGCGCGTAAGCCCAGAAAGTTGTCCAGTTTTTTCATCACGATACACAGTTGCTGGTTCAAAATAGCGAATCGGCATATCTCGATACGAAAATTGATTGTCCGCAAAAAGTTGCATATGATGCGGACAATTCATGGGTTTTACATAAAATTTTTCCTGAGAAGTTCCACCCCAAACCGAGAACATATCTTCCAGATAGTGTCCAGCGTGCCCAGAGGTAATATACAAATCTTCTTTGGCGAGATGAGGTGTCCAGATGCGATCGTAGCCCTTATTTGCGTGCAATGACCACAAATAATCTTCAATTGCCTTGCGCATGATCATCCCGCGAGGCTGAATAAGGGGAAGTCCTGAGCCAACCAAATCTGAAATTGTGAACAATTTCATTTTTTTTCCGAGGATTCGATGGTCGCGTTTTTTGGCTTCTTCAAGCATTTTGAGATGCGAATCCAATTCTTCCGCTGTTTCAAATGCGTACGCATAAATACGAGTGAGTTGCTGATTTTTAGCATCACCAAGCCAATACGCACCAGCAATTCGTGCGAGCGCAAAACTATTTGGATCAATGTCCACTGTCGAATCAATGTGCGGCCCAGCACACATATCGATAAATTTGAGATTTTTTACCTGATCGCCATCCAATTCCGTAAAATCATAAAAATTTTTTTCTTTCAAAAATTCCTGAATTTTCGCATAATATTCGCTCGATTTTCCTTTGGAAGTGTTGATAGAAAAGCCAATCGTTCCAGATTCGAGTTTTTCTTCATTTTTGAAATTTCCGCTCTCAAATCGGTCGATGAGAATATTTTTAAATTCTTCGTTCATGACTTTGAGAATTTCGCGAGCCTCGTCGTATGAAACATGAAAATGGATAAATTTTTGCTTTTGCGAAAGGATTTTTTTCATTGATTTTTCAATTTTTTTCAAATCATTTTCAGTGATGACAGCATCACCAAAATCAAAATCATAATAAAATCCGTCGTCCGTTGCAGGCCCAATTCCGAGTTTAGCATCAGGAAAATGTTCTTTTACGGCTTGCGCCATAATATGCGCGAGAGAATGTTTTTTTGTTGCGAGGTCCATAAAAAATTATTTAAGTTCTTTATTTTTGAGAATAATTGCCGCTAAAATTCCGATGGTGAGAATGTATCCAGTACACATCATACAGAGCGGACAGAAAACGCCAATTGTCGCTTCGTTGTAAATCACATATCCGTTGAATGCGAGTCCACAGAAAGCCAAAATCATAATTGTTTTGGTGATGAGTGCAGATTTTTTAGCATTTCCGATGAGCGCGAGCAAAAAAATAACTGGATACACTACCGCTGCAATCCATGGAAAGGGAATTCCGAAAACGCGAGATTCTGGCTGCGCGAGAAAATTGGTACAAGAAAAAGTTTCGTTGATATCACAAAAACTTCCATTCAGAAAGCTGAGCATATCTGGGTTGAGCGCGAGATATGCCTGATGAGAAAGATACGCCGCATTGATAATCCCCAAAAATGCGAGTACAATAATCGCAAGATATTTTTTATTCATAATGAAAAAATTAAAAAATAAAATTCCCCACGAATGAGGAATTGGAAAAATAAATTTACAACAAAAAACCTACAATTCGCGGGAAAAAATGTCTGAAAATTTGGTTCCAAGTTGTGCGACCATAGACCATAGTTGTGAAGAATAAAGTCAAATGTATTGTATGGATTTTTCTTTTTTCGTCAAGATTTTTTGGATTATTCCATGAAAAAAGATTTACAATAAAATTTAGGATATTTAGTAAAAATTTCCTAAAAATAAGCGAAAATTTGCTTTTTTGAAAAAAATAGTGTACGCTGTTAGAAATTAATTTTTATTGTATGAATCGAAGATTGGAACGTTCATCACGAGAAAGTATCTCACAGCCAAAGCGTCGTCCGAGTCCGCGCCGAAAAATTCGTGCGCCACGAAATCCAGAAACACAAAAACTTCGCAATGAAATGCTTTCGAAGGATTTGGAAAATGTTTTGAAACAACGTTCGCCACAATCTCTTAAAGAATTAACTCGCGATGTGATTGATAGCACAAAAAACGCAAATTCTCACACAAGAAAATTTATGAATCCTGAACGTGTTCAGCGTGCGCATGAGGGGATTCGATTTTTGACGAGTCAAAATGTGCCCATTCACATCGCGATGGGAATTATTGCGAACGGAATCGCGGAAAATGGACTCAGTACGGACGCTCACAAGCATGGGCTCGGGATTTTTCAGTGGATTGGTGCGCGTGCGAGACAATTTCGAAATATGCGCGCGAATCTTCCTGGCGCGACTGAATTTGAAAAACAATTAAGTTTTGCGCTTCATGAATTGAAAACTAATGAGCGCGCAGCTGGTGTTGCGCTCGCGAATGCACGAACTCCCGAGGAAGCGGCGAGAATTTTTATGGTAAAATTTGAGCGACCGAAACATCTCAATTTTGATGTGCGACAAGGCCTTGCGACCGGACTTCGAAATTTGACAAGTACTGGACAAGAAACGCAAAACCCAGAAAATAATACACCACCAGAACCGCCTGAGGGGTAACTTTTTGCGAACACTTCTTCTGAAAATCTGAACGAGCCATCCACCGATTTTGCTTCTCAAAGTGTTCCTGGTGAACAAATTTTAACGCCGAAAAATTTGCAAAATAACGATTCAGAATTGGCCTAAAATAAAAGACCTGAAAAAGGTCTTTTAAAATTATTTTCGAAATGTAATTGCGTAAAATTTTTTGTCCCAAACAAATTCCAAATTTTTTTCGTGAACAGAATTAGGAATTGTGTTTTCAATTTCTCATAAATCAAAAGTTACGTCATTAAAATATTCTTTAGAAAATGAGCTTTTTTGTATTGAGAATCAATATAATCGGCTGTTTCATTGGTAATCGAATTTCTATATTTGAGCTAACCAATCCATTTCTCACCAAAATCATACTAACGTGCCAACTTGTCATACATTCCCATGTATTTTTTGTTGTCTCCAATGATAAAATCTGGGTTGATATATTCAAAATCCTATTTTCTTTTTGAGAAAATTCTTGGGAAAGGGGGGGATTTCAAAATAGTGCGAATATCAAGAGTTATAATTTTAACTATTTTTATTTTTTAAATATTCCACACCTTTGGTGGTGATTTGTCGGCCACGTGGTGTTCGCTCAATGAAGCCAATCTGAAGCAAATATGGCTCAACGATATCCTCGATGGTTGACACTTCTTCACCAATCAGTGATGCGAGCGTCGTAAGGCCCATCACACGCGGATTTCCATCCGAATAAAGATGTTGCAATAATTTTTTATCCAAAATATCAAGCCCGTACACATCCACGCCAAATTTTGTAAAAACCGCTTCACAATCAGCACGAGTCTCTACTGGATTTCCAACGATTGCGTAGTCTCGAATGATTTTCACATAACGATTGGCAATTCGAGGCGTCCCGCGCGAACGCTTGGCGATGGATTCTATCGCTTCTGTCGAAATTTTTTCAAAATCCATGATGACAAATGATCGCGCAATAATTTTTGCTAAATCTTTTTCATCATAAAAATCAAGTTTCATAATGTTTCCAAATCGGTCACGAAGCGGATGAGAAAGGGAAGAAAGCTTGGTGGTTGCGCCTACAAGCGTAAATTTCGGAATATCCATTTTAACGCTCGTGGCGCCTGTTCCAGAACCAATAATGATATCAATCTGAAAATCTTCCATCGCGGAGTAGAGGATTTCCTCAATTTGCGGGCGAAGTCGATGAATCTCATCAATGAACAAAATTTCACCTTCTGTAAGGCTTGTCAATAGCGAGATAATATCCGATTGTTTTTCGATGGCTGGGCCGCTTGTGGATTTGATGGGTGCTCACATTTCGTGCGCGATAATCGTCGAAATCGTTGTTTTTCCAAGTCCAGGTGGTCCATAAAACAAAATGTGCTCAAGCGGTGTTTTTCGGATTTTTGCTGATTCTATCGCCACTTTGAGATGTTCTTTCATTTGTTTTTGTCCGATATATTCGTCCAATTTTTTCGGGCGCAAAGAAATTTCCGCCAAAATATCAATTTCTTGTTGCTTTGGCGAAACGGGCCGAGGATTTTCGTCGATGTGTTTGGTTGATTGTATAGCCATTGTAATTTTTTCGCTATTGTATCGAGAAAAATATTTTTTTCAAATTAAATAATTCGCACATTTCGCGTATGCGATCCGTATATCGTAGAAAGTTTCTGTGTGATGAGTGCCGAAATATCCTCTTTATAAAGGGAAAGTTCGGTTTTTGCGATTTGTGAGCGAACCACGATCGAAATATTTTTTTCGGTGATTTTTATTCCAGAGATTTCATCAAAAATCGCGTTCAGATTTTTTTCTGTGAGAAATTTTTTGACGGTCGACCACGCGATTGCTGTCTCGATGTCGCGGTGCGATTTGTAGTCGCCTGAGTGCTCGCGAATGTTGAGAAGTTCCATATTATGCGACAATTGTAACAAAATCTGACAAATTTTTTTCGACAAAATTTTTTAAAATCGAAACTTCTGCGTCCATCACCTCATAAAATTCTTCATCAAGTTTTTCAAATTCAGGACATTTTTTATATAATTCTGCAAAATCGTCCCAATTTTCGCGATTGACATTTTCAAATTTTTCTCGATTTTTTTTATAAAAAATTTTTGCGCGTTCCAAAATATTTTGAATTTTTACGATTCCAATCGGCTCCAAAAGATTGATAAATTCGCTTTCAAAAACACTAAAACCATACCCATTGTAGATGAGCTGAATAAATCCACCATTCGTCACCTGTCCGTACAAATCGTTGAAAATCAACAAAATCGCTTGATGGTCGTTGACGCGAGAGAAAACGGATTTTTCGCCATTTTTCTCCATTTCATCATAATATAAATCCAAAATTGCAAACAAAAAATCCCAATCATCCGTGATTTTGGCGAGATTTTTCCCAGAAATTTTTGGTAAAAATGTTTCGTTGCCCATAATTTTATAATAAATATTTTGTCAGAAAATCCCACTAGTGTGGGAATTTTCCAGATTTTACGAGTTCTTTTTCGTAGCGAATTTGCGCTTCTTTGATATAATTTGCCACCTGATATGGACGATAAACGCTGTCAAAAAATCGAGTTGTGTCCGCTTGCTCGATGATCATATCACCAAAAACAAACAGATTTTGAAAAATCCCGCGCATCGCTGTATCGATTTTGATAATTTTTCCAAGTCCAATCAGCTCGATATTATCCGTTTCGATAAGCGAAGTTTTGATAACAATAACGCTGTGATTATCGATCACAATGAGACGATTAAAATATTTTATCATATCAAAAATGAGTTTCAAAAACGCAAAATTGATTGTCAAAAAAATTGCTGGAAACATCACATACACCACGAGCGTTCGCCCAAGCACACCTTGAAAAGTCATCGCAATATAGAACAAAAGTCCCGCGAGGCTCATCAGAAAAATAAATTTCAGATAATTAAGTAACATTACGATCCAATGTCGGCGTATCAACATATAGCCATCTTTCTCATAATATCTCATAATTTGCAAAAATTAGAAATAAAAAAGTTATCATCGTCACGAGTATGAGCAACAACACAATAAGGCGTCGCTGCACTTTTTTGTAGCCGCGTCCGAGGGATTCGAGTTTGGTATTTTCGGCGTGCCGCTGGCTCAAAAATTTCATTCTTTGTACGACCACAATATAGAAAATCAGCACGACAAACGCGTATCAAAATATGAAAAAGTAGACCATAATCAGAAAAGGTGAGATTATAGATATCAAAATTATACGGATTTCTTACGAAAATCAAGACAAAAATTTCTGGGAAAATATTTTTTGTATTAGAATTTTTCGTATTTCTTTGACAAAATATTGTTCCCAATCTTTCAGCACTGTTACAACGAATAATTCGGATATTTTTCTTTGAAAAAACCTAAATTATTTTCCATTTTTCTCATATAATATTTTCAGCAGAAGATTTTTTGCTCAGTTTATTTATAGTTCGATTGATTTTCAGACAAATGTCTCTCTTACTCTGATTGCTGCATTTTTTGGTTTAAATAATATTCTTTAATTATTTTTTTAGTGATTTTGATGCCAGAAATATATTCAAAAATTTCACTTTTTTCATTTTTTCCAAAAATTTTTTCACCGCATTCCATGCAAGTGATGTCTCGATGTCGCCATGAGTTTTGTATTTGAGAGAATGTTTTCTGAGGTCAATGAGTTCCATAATATTTACAAAATATTAAATTTTTTTTCAAGAATTTTCGCAAGATTGGTCGGACGAACTTCTATTTTTTCGATTTCTTCGAGCGAGTAAAATCCTTCGTCCGAGCATTCAAATCCGTGCGTCGCGCATGATTTGTCGAGATTTTCAAAGTCGCGGAAATTCGTCACTTCAAACCACATTTCAAATTGTAAACCACCACGCGAATTGGCAAATTCATAACAAAATTTCTCTTTGCCGAAAATAGGTTTTACGCCCGTTTCTTCGATGATTTCGCGTTCGGCACACGCGCGGAAGCTCTCGCCTGGCTCCATCGTGCCGCCTGGCAAGCAGAAAAATCCCGCCTTTGGGATAAATGCGAGAAAAATATCGCCGTTTTCATTGCGGATAATTCCGCGAGATTTGAGAATATGGAAATTTGGCATAATGTGATTGTTTAAAAACTACCTGAAAAAGAGTGATGGGAAAGTTCGATTTTAACAACACTTCACGGACCATCGAAATTTTCAAAATCTGGATGCGAGAAAAATATCTGCAAAACAAATTCACTTCCGCCAAGATTTTTTAAAAAATTTTCAAATTTTTCATTTTCATTAAGATTTACAAAAATATTTCCGTCCCGAAGGCTTTCTCGCAATGCAACTTCTTCTATTTTATATCAAATTTCCAAAAATTTTTGCAAAATTTTTTCATGTTCAGAAATAATTTGAGAAATATAATTATAAATAATAGAATTTGTGGAAAGTGAAAAATTTTTTA